>ERZ1023187.150-NODE-150-length-16218-cov-55.137103_pt1 | contig 16218 bp, 19 predicted proteins | sample MGYA00380438_ERZ1023187 | MGnify/ENA primary metagenome ERZ1023187 (study PRJEB33173, sample SAMEA4830291) | metagenome | study: EMG produced TPA metagenomics assembly of the PRJEB25223 data set... | reverse complement strand
GTATAGCTCTTTTGGGCTTTTTAGTATACTTTGACATCAACTAGCACCACGGGTAAAATTAGTTTAACGCAATAAAATAACACGGTTTTCTGTCTACTTATTTGACATTAGTCCAATGTGAATCGGTTACACTAAACTAGACAGAATTTATAAAGTGTTCTACACTAAAGAAAACAGGAGAACAGATATGTCTAGAAAAATACGTCGCCACTTCACCGATGATTTTAAGCAACAAATTGTTGACCTTTACAATGCTGGTAGAAAGCGTAGCAGTCTCATCAAGGAATATGAGCTAACCCCTTCCACCTTCGATAAGTGGGTTAGACAAGCCAAAACAACTGGTTCATTCAAGTCTGTTGATAATCTGACAGATGAACAGCGGGAGCTAATTGAACTCAGGAAACACAATAAAGAACTCGAAATGCAATTAGATATCCTAAAGCAAGCGGCAGTGATTATGGCACGAAAAGACAAGTAATCACTGCAAACAAGGATAAATACAGCATTTCAGCTATGTGTCGTTGGCTGGCACAAGACTGCGGAGCTCGTTAAACAAGCTATTCAAAGCATCCCTTATGCACTAACCAAGGTCAAGATGTTCCATTCTGATCGTGGCAAGGAGTTTGACAATCAGCTGATTGATGAGATGCTTGAAGCTTTTGGAATCACCCGTTCTCTCAGTCAGGCTGGTTGTCCCTATGACAATGCCGTCGCTGAGAGTACCTATCGTTCCTTCAAACTGGAGTTTATCAACCAAGAAACCTTTCAATCACTAGAAGAATTAGCCCTCAAAACGAAAGATTATGTCCACTGGTGGAACTATCATCGCATTCATGGTAGTCTTAACTACCAAACTCCCATGACCAAACGAATTATCGCTTAAAAAGCACTTTATAAAAATTGTTCAGAAAAGTGTTGCCTTTTCATTAAGGCACAAGTACTTGATAAAGATGGTAACCTCGTGTGGGAAAGTTCAACCGCTGCTACACGTAAATACTTCCAAGACTTAGACGAAAGTGCTAAAGTCATGCATCGTTTTGAAAACACTGAATGGAGTGGTCAATCAAGTGATAACGAAACTGTTGCAGATGGGCTATACACTTACCGAGTACTCTATACACCAGTAGCAGAAGGTGCAAAAGCTCAAATTCAAGATTTCAAAGTAGAGGTGAAAACAAGTCTACCTGAAATTCCAACGGAAGCGTCCTATGATGCAGAAACAGGTAAATTCAGGATTGATGTGAGTCAATTACCAGAAGGTGTTCGTTTCCAAATTGGTTATAATACTGAAATTCCAGCTGAAGTTGAAGAGGGTGAAGAACCTTATAATGATCAGGTTGTTCACTATATTCCAATGCAGGCAGATGGAAGCTTTGGTATTCCAAAAACAATTGAAACAGAATTATCAGAAGAACCACTGACAGTTGACTTTAGCAAACTTGTTTTAATTGCAGAAGATCGTTTCGGCAATTACCATGCTGTTTCTCTTGAAAAACTGTTACCTAAAGGTCAATCAGATCAGCCTACAGAAAACGAGAATGTTGAAAAAGAAACACCAGAAGAGGTTGAAAAAGAGTCTTCTCAACCAATGACAAATGGAGAAGAACAGTCTTCAGAAGCATCTACAGATCCTGAAATGACTGATGAGCAACTCAAAGAATTCATTGATAGTATGATAGATGACGCTAATCTCTTGATGCTTACGGAAACAAAATCGGACCAACCTAAGGTATTAGCTCCAAAAGGCTTAGATGAAAAGGAAAATGCTGACACATTCCACTACAATATGGAATCTCAGCCATCTTCAGCAAAAGTACTGCCTAAGACAGCAGAACGTTCAAACCCTTCTCTTTTAGCTGGACTAGGACTTCTATGCTCGACTGTTTTTGTAGCTCTTTTCAAAAAGAAAGAAAAACACTAAGTCCTTTTTCATAAAACAAATCACTAATAATTTAGCTTAGTATTAGTCATTGACTAATTTAGTTTAATCCTTTAGTGAATTCTGCTGATTTGTTAGTTAAGAGGCTAGATTTCAGAAAAGAAGTAAGACAATCTCTCTGTCTTTTTAGCGAGGAGAGATTGATCTGCTTCTTTTTTATCATCATGTCAGAATCATTTATTTAGAGAGAGTTACAGTTGAAACATAGACTTTTAGAGGAGAAATAGTTAAATACTAGAAAAAAGCTATTGTCACCAATACTATTAGTGAGCTATTTAAGAGAGTAAGGCTATTAATCAAATTAATCAGATTATAGGTGACTCGCTTCCTCCATTACTATGATATAATATGTAAAATGAGATTTGTTAAGATGGAGGATTGGTTATCAAAAAGAAAGCAAAAGTAAAATATTTGCTCCATAAAGGGAGACGAGGAGTTTTACGAGGCATTTTTAGTCGAACAACTGTTATTGTTTTATTAATTATCCTTCAGCTAGGTTTCTTATTTCTAACCTATGCTTGGATGGAGCAATACCGTGTTTGGATTACTATTTTAGAAGGTATTTTTGCTATTGCTATCGTCTTGTATCTGGTTAATAGTGAAATGGATGCTATTTCAAGAATGACTTGGTTAATTTTAATTATGATTGCCCCCTTGTTGGGTTCGCTTTTTCTCATCTACACCAAATTAGACTGGGGTTATCGCGGACTCAAACAAAGAATTAGCTATTTAGTGGATCTTTCTGCTCCTTACCTCAGAGATGATGAAGCCATTTTAGAAGTCCTTAAAGATAATACCTCAACCACTTACCACCTGGTGCAATATTTGGAAAGGAGCCGCGGCAATTTTCCAATCTATAACAACACAAGAACAACTTATTTTCCAACAGGGGAAACGTTTTTCAAACGGTTAAAAGAAGAGTTGCTTTTGGCCCAAAAATACATTTTCTTAGAATTTTTCATTATTGCTGAAGGGCAAATGTGGGGAGAAATTTTAAGCATTTTAGAGAAAAAAGTAAAAGAGGGTGTGGAAGTAAGAGTCTTGTTTGATGGAATGAATGAATTGTCAACCCTATCACCAGACTATGCGGTAAGATTGCAACAACTAGGAATCAAGGCAAAGTCATTTTTACCGATTTCACCATTTATTTCCACCTATTATAATTACCGAGATCACCGAAAAATAGTGGTCATTGATGGAGACGTTTCGTTTACGGGCGGTGTGAATTTAGCTGATGAATACATTAACGAGATTGACCGTTTTGGCCACTGGAAAGATGCTGGATTGATGTTAGAAGGTGAAGCAACCGATAGCTTTTTAATTCTCTTTTTACAGATGTGGTCTATCACTGAAAAAGAGTTGATTATCGACCCCTATCTTTCGAAACATATTCCCTCCCTTCCATCGGATGGCTACGTGATTCCTTATGGAGACTCGCCTTTAGATACCGATAAAATCGGAGAGAATGTTTATATTGATATTTTGAACCATGCCAAAAATTATGTCTACATCATGACCCCTTACTTGATTTTAGACAGTGAGATGGAACATGCTCTGCGATTTGCTGCAGAACGTGGTGTAGATATTCGTATTATTATGCCTGGTGTTCCTGACAAAGGCATTCCCTATGCCTTAGCTAAAACATACTACAAAGCTCTAATGACGTCGGGGGTTAAGATTTATGAATACCAGCCAGGATTTGTCCACTCCAAGATTTTTGTATCAGATAATACCAAAGCAGTCGTTGGGACAATTAACCTAGATTATCGCAGTTTATATCATCATTTTGAATGTGCGACCTATTTGTATCGTGTGTCTGCCATCGCGGAAATTGTCAAGGATTTTAAGGAAACACAAGAAAAATCAGTTTTAGTAACACAAGAACAACTCAAGACCCGCCCATGGTATCAAAAATTAGTTGGACTGTTAGTCAGAACCATTGCTCCTCTCTTGTAATTTAGGACATGTTCTGTTAGAATAGTAGTATGCGATGAGTCGATTGTGGTTGCAAAACCACTTTTGCGCAGGGGAGGTCATTAAGGCGGGAAGCCGACTTTGATAATTTGTGTGAACCTTTTTATCACGCTCTTACTAAGTAAGAACGCCCCTAGGATTGAGATATTCTCAATCCTTTTTTTGTGCTTTTCTTTTAAAATAAAATAAGCTATAATAGGTCTATTATAAATTTTTAGAAAATTACAAAAAGAATGTCTGATAAAGACTTCAACGTAAGAGGTGATTGTATGGGCTATACTGTAGCTATTGTGGGGGCAACAGGAGCTGTTGGCCACCAAATGATTAAGATGTTAGAAGAATCCGATCTCCCTATTTCAAAACTCAAACTTCTGGCATCGGCACGTTCTGTAGGTAAGACGTTGCCATTCAAGGGGCTAGAGATTCCAATTGAAGAAACAAATGAAGCAGCCTTTGATGGGATTAATCTTGCTCTATTTTCAGCGGGTGGTAGCGTCTCAGAGCGATTCGCACCTTATGCGGTTCAGGCAGGTGCAGTAGTTGTTGATAACACCTCCCATTTTCGCCAACATCCAGAAGTCCCTTTGGTCGTTCCAGAAGTCAATGCAGAAGCTCTCGATCATCATAAAGGTATTGTGGCCTGTCCTAATTGTTCAACCATCCAAATGATGATTGCACTTGAACCCATTCGCCAACGGTGGGGGATAGAACGCATCATCGTTTCAACTTATCAAGCTGTTTCAGGAGCTGGTCAGTCCGCTATCGCAGAGACACTTTCTCAATATGAACAAATCCTTCTTCAAGGCAAAACTCCAAAGCAAGTAACAGCAGCTATTTTACCTTCAGCTGGAGATAAAAAACATTACCCTATTGCTTTTAACGCTCTGCCTCAAATTGATCTCTTCACAGAAAATGATTACACTTATGAAGAAATGAAGATGACCATGGAAACCAAGAAAATTATGGCAGATCCTACACTCAAAGTCTCTGCCACTTGTGTTCGTATCCCAGTCTTATCCGCTCACTCTGAATCTGTTTATCTCGAAACAAAAGTGCCAGCCCAAATTGATCACGTCAAAGAGGCTATCCGTCAGTTCCCTGGAGCGGTTCTGCAAGATGATGTGAGCCAGCAACTCTATCCTCAGGCTGTTAATGCCGTAGGGAGCCGTGATACCTTTGTGGGTCGTATTCGTAAAGACCTCGACATTGCTAATGGGCTTCATCTATGGGTGGTTTCGGATAATTTATTAAAAGGTGCTGCTTGGAATGCCGTTCAAATTGCAGAAAGTCTGCATGAGAAAGGGTTAATTGTCCCAAGTGATTTAGGTGTTTTCCCTATACATTAAGGTTTTTTCATTTGATGAATGAAACAAAGAAAGGCAAGAAACCTTGCTATATCGCTAGTTTGAGTGCTATGACTTGACAAATCGTGAAAACATTTGCATAATGTAAGTAGAGATGAAAACTAATGAAAAGAGGCGCTCTTATGCAAATTATTAAGCGTGATGGTCAAGTCGCTGAATTTGACCCCGATAAAATTTATCAAGCGATTATCAAAGCAGCAAGAACGGTATATGTTATCGATGATACCTGGCGACAAAATCTCGCTCAAGTTACTAAAAAAGTCGTCATTGATTTAGAAGAAGTGCATGCTGAACGCCCTACCATCAACATGATTCAATCCCTCGTTGAAAATCGTTTGATGGATGCAGGTTATATCACCATTGCAGAACATTACATTTCTTATCGCCTACAGCGCGATCTTGAACGGAATGGTTATGGTGATAACATTATTGTTCACTTGCGTTTTGAGCAAACAAAATAAACCCAAATCCCCCAAAGGATAGCCTTTGGGGGATTTTTAGTGTCTTGTTAAAAATAGCTCTTACAAGGAGTTATTGAGAGTGTCAAAAAATAACCTTAACTGATGTAGGCTGTTTTGATGAATAGTTATTATCAGATAACGACTGTTACCACTTATGAGAAAAGAACTCTTTTCAGGGAGCAACGCCTGAGGGAGAGTGGGAGAGTTATCAGTATTGATAATGAGATGGGTAGGAGTCAAACGGTATTGCTTCTTCAATAAGTGAGTCGTTAGAACTGTGTCTAAACCATCTTCCCTCTCCTTTAACAAACGTTTGATGTGCTTGAGATTTTTATAAAACATGCCATTTTCCAAATAGAGTGCCAAGGCTTTTTGCATCAACAAGTTGGTATCCAAATCAATCATTGATTTTTGAGTCAGAAACTGTGACTTTAAAGCTTGGGGTAAAACAAGTGTAGCGATTCTAAGCGCCGGAAAAACACTCATGGAAAATGACTTGAGGTAAATCACACGCTGATGAGTATCATAATAGTGAAGAGGAGGTTCCTTTGCTTTAACAAAGTCACCTAGGTAATCATCTTCTAAAATATAGACATGGTATTGTTCTGCCAAGCGAACAATAGCTTCTTTCTCTTTGGTCGTGTAAGAAAGCCCTAAAGGATTTGAAAAGCGTGAGATAGTATAAAAAAACTTAATCTCTTCAGACTGAAAAAGGGATTCTAGGACCCCTAAATCCAGCCCATTAAACCCTCGATTAATGGTTTGATAGGGTACTCCTAAATGATTAAGCAGAGATTCCATACGATGATAGGTTGGCTTTTCAATAAGAATGGTCTGCCCAGCGGTTGGGAAAGGCATTTGCGATAGTATATAGAGAGCCTGCTGTGTCCCAGAAGTAATAAGAAGTTGCTCCTTGCAGCTATAAATACTATTGTCTGCCAGATAAGGCACCAAAGCATCTCGTAAATCATCTAGCCCTTCGGCTTTGTGGTAGTAGTGAAAGAGATAAGAATCTCTAGCTTCCAAAGCTTCATTGAGGCAAAGCCGAAAGTCTTCGTAAGCAATGTTGTTATAGTCCTCGAGACTTAAATCGACAGCAGTATCTTCTTCAGACACTTTTCCTAGAACATAATAACCACTTTTTGGCACCGCATAAATGAGGTGTCTATATTTTAGTTCTAATAGAGCACGTTGCACAGTGTCTTTGCTGCACCGATAATGGTCACTTAATTGCCGAATGGAAGGGAGTTTATCTCCTTTTTTTAATGCTTGCGTTTGGATAGCTTGGTCCAAATCTGAAATAATGGTTTGGTATTTGCTTGTCATAGTTGTCCCCATACAGTTAATCGTTAACTCTATTGTACCTAATAACACTTTTTCTTACAATAGTTACTAAGGAAAAGAGGTATGTGAGTATGAAACGTATTGTGGTGGCCAACGACTTAGTTGGCATAGGAAAAGTAGGACTATCAGCCAGCATTCCTGTGATGGCAGCCTGTTGCATGGAGCAAGCCTTATTACCAACCTGTCTCTTATCGGGGCATACAGGTGGGGGAAACAAGCCTGTGAAATGGGGAACTTCAGATTTAGTGAAGGCTTTTTTAACAGAGTGGAGAGAAAGAGGCACTGCTTGTCATGCCATAGTTGTAGGCTATCTTAGCCAAACAGAAGATGCAGAGAAGATTTTGGATTTTCTGTCGCAACAACAAGTGCCTCTGATCCTTGATCCTATTATGGCGGATCAAGGAAAACTTTACACTGGCTTCACAAGCCAACATGTAGCTGTGATGACTCAACTGGCAGGCCAAGCGGACTTGTTAATACCTAATGTGAGCGAAGCTTGCCTGTTAACGCAAACTCCCTATTTAGGCACACATTACAGTGAAGAGGATGTGAAACAATTAGTCATAAAATTAGCATCTCTTGGACCTCGGCATATTGTCATTAGCGGAATCTCTTTCCAAGAAGGAGAAATTGGTTTTGCTTACTATCAATCGTCTAAAAATCACTTAAGCTATTATTTTGGAACTCAGTTTCCTCAACAATTTTATGGGACAGGAGATATCGTTTCAGCTATTATAGCATCTGGTTTTTGCTATGAATTGCCTATGAAAGATGTTCTTAACCTTGCTATTTCCTTTATCGAAAAAGCTTTGCAAACGACTCTTATGCTAAAAGAAGATATCTCTTTTGGAATTGCCTACGAACCGCATCTAGCCTATCTGAACACATCATTTCAACAATTAATGGAGGAAAACAAATGACATCATCTAAACTAGCTCATCGCATTGAACTGAGTCTCTATGCTAGCCTAATTTTTATAGCTGTCCAATTGCTACGTATTCCAGTGGGCGCTCAATTTGTTCATCTTGGAAATGCCTTGGTGGTGGTTGCTGTTCTTCTATACGGTAGTAAAGAAGCAGCTCTGGTGGCCAGTCTGGGATTGGGCATTTTCGATATTTTAAACGGTTATGCCCCTGTTGTCTGGATAACCATTTTGGAATCTATGATAATCTGTCTTGTCCTACACCTTATTTATGAAAAAGGAATGCAGTCAAGTCAGCGTCCAATAGCTATTATAGCAGTGGGAGTCATAGCAGGCTTGGCTAAATTGCTCCTCAATATCATCAAATACAGCTTGCTTCATTATGCTGTAGGTCAACTTTCTTTTCCAGCAGCTTTCTTCGTAGCACTCGGAAAGGTTGGAGGTAGTTTTGGGACGACACTCGTCACCATAGTAGCAGTCCCTATTCTCTACCCTATACTACAAGGATTAAGAGCTAAATGGCGTCAGAAAAAACCAGATAATGATATTATCTAAAAATAAAAAATAAATTATTTTTTAGATAAAAATACTTTAAACTTTCTCACATCTTAAATTTAGAAATAACTGATAGCGGTATCATAAAAATCAATTATATTTTCAGATAATTGATTTTTAATTGTATTTTATCAAAATCCCAAAATGAGAATGTTTTATTTTCTAATAATGATAATGTATAATGATGAGGAAAGGGAGGTTTTTTTATGAAAAAACATTTAGGATTATTAGGCGTTACACTATTGAGCGCCGCAGTATTTGCACACGCTAAACCGGTACAGGCTGTTGCTGGGCCTACTTGGATGGAGCCTGACGATATGTTCTTAAAAAAAGTTATCTAATTATCTCTGTGACTGGACGAGTTCAAGAAACAGGTCAAGAAGTTTATATTAAATTCATTGATTATGATATTAATACAGCAGTATACAGTAAAGCGGACTTATTAAAAGCTGTTCAACACCAATTATCAAGTAGCCGTTTTACTCGTCAATTTCAAGTCGTTGACTTTGATAAAGATGCTCGTGTGACAAATCGTTATGGTGACCTTTATATTGCAGGAACTGATGGATCAGTCAATTTTGGGAAAGATGAGGTCCAACAATATCTTTTATCAGGTCATGTTATCTTAAAAAAAGCTGAAAAAGAAATTGACCCTGAAGTGGTTAAGCCTGCTACAGATGTCGCAGTTCACTATAATGTCAACTTTGAATCTTATGAAGACGGAAGAAAATACAATTATTCTCTTGATTTAGATAGGAAAAAATAAATTCAGCAATTGATTCAGAAAAATTAAAAACTAGAGCTCAGGAAATTTTAAACGAGAAACATCCTGGGTTCGTAATTGCTGAAAGAGTTTCGACAAGAATTACACATGATGGTCAACGTGATACATTTTTTGACGAAGATAACTTTACCTATTATGTTAAAAATCGCGAATTTATTCCTAAAGAAGGGGATAAAACAGGCTATGGAACAGAGAATGGTAATACTGATGCTATCACCGAAACGTATACTATTGTTCATAAAGATCAGTTAGCTAATTATGGTAAGGAAAAAACAGAGCCTATTAATATCAATTATATTGACGATACCAATGGACAGCTGTTATTAGAACGTAATTTACTAATTCATGGATTACATGATATTGATTTTACAGACGGTTACGATAGTAATTTCAAAAATCGGGTCTTAGTTAATAATTTAGATTACTATAATATTGAAAATTATACTATTACAGGTCGTGTTGATCATTTTGTTTTAGATGGAAAAAGAAGAGTAAATGTTTACATGACTAAACGAACAGCTAATATGCGTCCGACTGATCATTATGGTTATGATAATGGTTACTCAGAAGAGGAAAAACAAAAATATGCTTATTTAAGAGAGGATGAAAAACAACAACTAGAAACCATTCAAGAGAATGGTGCGTCCGCTGATAAGTTCCTTCCCTCAATTCCAGAAAAATAACTAACTATTCCTTCATTGACAAAAAGTTACAATTTTGCCATAATTGAATAAATGCAGAAAGCCGTTTTAACGGCTTTTTTGATGATTATTAAGGAAGAAGTCATGAGTATTTTAGAAGTGAAACAACTTAGTCACGGTTTTGGTGATCGTGCTATTTTTGAAAATGTATCTTTCCGTCTTCTCAAGGGAGAACATATTGGTTTGGTTGGGGCAAATGGTGAAGGCAAGTCAACCTTCATGAGTATTGTTACTGGTCACCTCCAGCCAGATGAAGGAAAAATTGAATGGTCCAAATATGTCACTGCAGGGTACTTGGATCAACACACAGTGCTTGAAGCTGGGCAAACCGTTCGAGATGTCCTGCGAACAGCCTTTGATGAGTTATTTAAGACCGAAGAGCGCATCAATGCCATTTACCTGTCAATGGCAGATGAAGGAGCAGATGTTGATGCCTTGATGGAAGAAGTCGGCGAACTGCAAGATCGTCTGGAAAGCCGTGATTTCTATACTTTGGATGCTAAAATTGATGAAGTGGCACGTGCCTTAGGGGTGATGGATTTTGGGATGGAATCTGATGTCACTGCTCTATCAGGTGGCCAACGAACTAAAATCTTATTGGCTAAGCTATTGCTGGAAAAACCAGATATTCTTCTATTAGATGAGCCAACAAACTACCTCGATGCAGAACATATTGAGTGGCTCAAGCGCTACTTGCAAAACTATGAGAATGCCTTTGTTTTAATTTCGCATGATATTCCTTTCTTGAACGATGTGATTAATATTGTTTATCATGTTGAAAATCAAGATTTGGTTCGCTACACTGGTGATTATAATCAGTTCCAAGCGGTCTATGACATGAAAAAATCCCAGTTAGAAGCAGCCTATGAACGCCAACAAAAGGAAATTGCGGACTTGCAAGACTTTGTTAATCGTAATAAAGCTAGAGTAGCAACGCGTAATATGGCCATGTCTCGCCAGAAGAAGCTGGATAAAATGGATTTGATTGAGCTTCAAGCAGAAAAACCAAAACCAAGTTTTGACTTTAAGGAAGCAAGAACTCCGAGCCGTTTTATTTTCCAAGCTAAAGATCTTGTGATTGGTTATGACCGTCCTTTAACCAAAGAGCCTTTGACCCTTAACTTTGAGCGTAATCAAAAAATTGCTATTATTGGGGCCAACGGTATCGGAAAATCTACCCTCCTCAAGAGCCTATTAGGAATTATTCAACCGTTAGAAGGGGAAGTTGAAACAGGAGACTTCTTGGAAGTTGGATATTTTGAACAAGAAGTAGCAGGTGGTAATCGTCAAACACCTTTAGAGGCTGTTTGGGATGCCTTTCCAGCTTTGAATCAGGCTGAGGTACGAGCAGCTCTTGCCCGTTGTGGCCTGACATCAAAACATATCGAAAGCCAAATCCAAGTGCTTTCTGGTGGCGAACAAGCTAAGGTACGCTTCTGTTTACTCATGAATCGTGAGAATAATGTACTTATTTTGGACGAGCCAACCAACCATTTAGACGTGGATGCTAAAGAAGAACTCAAACGTGCTCTGAAAGCTTATAAAGGATCCATTTTAATGGTCTGCCACGAACCTGACTTTTACGACGGTTGGGTCACCGATGTTTGGGATTTCAATCAGTTAACATAAGTAGATTTCCAAGATCTCAAAAGGTCTTGGATTTTTTAATAGTAGCCAAAATCTGGTAACGATTATGAAAAGATAGTTAACGCCAATCAATCAAAATCTTTGACGAGATACCTTACTCATGGTATAATGACAACATAAATTAATAAATGTGTTGTCACTTTTCAAATTAAGACGATATAAGGCTTTAATATCTATTTTACAAAGCATTTGATTGAGTCTTATTTTATTGAAATACAAAAATAATTGGTGTAGTCACTTTGGCAACCATTCATTAATCCTTTTAGATAAGACAATGTGGTGACTCATCAATTGAAAGGACGTGTAACGATGTCAGAAGAAAAATTTGATGCTAAACGAGACCAAATCTCAGGAAAAATTAAAGAAACTGTAGGTCATCTAACAGATGATAAATCTTTGGAGGCAGAAGGCAAAGCTGAACATACTAAAGGGAAGCTTGCAGAAGTGCTTGATGATGCTAAAGATAGTCTCAAAGGATTTGTTGATCATTTATCAGGAAAAGATAAAAAGGAGTAATTTGCTTCATGAAAAAACGAAATATTAAATTCACCGAAGTCTTACAACTTGTTTTACTGGTCGTTCCAGCTGTCAAACTGGCAAAAAAAATTATTACCGACAGTAAAACTCCGACTAACAGAAAGTAGGTCAGCCAATGGCTAAGAAAAATCATGGCATCTTTTTAGGATTATTGTTAGGTTCAGCCGCAGCAACGATTGCTTACTTGAGCCTTTCATCTTCTAAAAAAGACCAATTGTTGAAAGAGAGTGCTAAGAAGATTGAAGATCTTAACACTTACTTGCATGATAAAAGTAAAAAAGTACTAGACACGGTTTCCGAAAAAGTCCAAGAATCCAAAGATGCTGTTGAAGTATATGGTGGGATTGCGGCAGAAACGGTTGAAGAAAAATGGCAAGATACTAAAGATGCTGTCGAAGTGTATGGCGGTATTGCCGCAGAAACGGTTGAGGACTCATTAGAACAGGCTAAAGAAAAGGTAGAAGGATTTAGTGAAACAACTAGTCAGACTATCCAATCTAAAGTGAACCAACTCAAAAGCGATAAGACCGATACTGAAGACGATTCAGAAAAAACCAAAAGTTAACCTTTTAGATAAGACAAAAAAGTGCCGTATGGCACTTTTTTAATTGTCTTTAGGAACGATAATGGAAACTGCTTTTGGAATCAGGTCTAACTGAATAGGAAGGTAGTCACTTTTATCTCCATCAATTCGGGAACGAGGAGAAATAGCTTGTTTGTGATGCTGAGGTTGAAGGGTTAGACTATTGGCTTGGAAATGACTAATTTCTTCTGCCTTGGAGAAATCGCCTTGTCTGAAATCATTAATGTGCCATAAAAATTTAAAGAAGGAAACTTTTTTCATGGTGTAGACTTGGAAGTAGCCGTCGTCAGCTTGTGCTCCTGGGGAGAAGGAAGGAAAACCAGCTATGGTATTAGTCATGGTAATTAATAAAAATTTTGTTTTTAAATGAATATGATGATTGTGGCTAATCAATGAGATATGATAGCTGCGATTTCGTCTCAGTATTCGAATACTATCTTTCAAAAAGGCTAAAGGACCAAACCGTCTTTTCTCATCAGCCGTTACATCTGCAGCAATATCAGCTAGTAACCCAAGCGTCAAACTAGAAATCATGTAATGGTGATTGGCTTTGCAAATGTCAACTTTCTTCACTTGACCAGATAAAATAGTATCTAAGGCCTCAGAAGTTTGTAAGGGAGCATGGAGAGCCTTCGCAAAATTATTAACCGTTCCTGACGGGACTAAGCCAATTAAACAGTGAGCTCCTCCCTCATATACACCACCGATAATTTTATTAAGCGTACCATCTCCTCCCAAAGGAATGACGAGGTCGATATGATCTTTGGCAGCTTGTTTCGCTAGGAGGAAAGCTTGGTCTGCATCTTTAGGGGTAATCACTTCAACATCTTTTTCGGAAAAACCATGATGAAGAAAATAGTCTCTAACGTCACTGGCAAGCTGATCTTCTTTTTTTCCAGAATTGGGATTATAAAAAATACGAACAGTTTTCATGAGGTCTCTACTTTCTAATCACTTATTAATTGTTAACCATTATACCATTTCTCTTAAGGAATGTCCCTATAAAAAAGGCATAGGAAACTCTGTTTGACTCTTATCAGACCACCTATTTTAAAGCATAAAGAAGGTGATGGCAATAAATTGAAGGGTTGAGGCCAATAAGATGAAAAGATGCCAAATCATGTGAAAGTAAGGTCTTTTTTTGGCATAAAAAGCCGCACCAATGGTGTAAGCTAAGCCTCCTAGTAGCATAAGGAGGCCAAAAGTAAGGCTTGTTTTCTGAATGATAACAGGTAAGACAAAAATAACAAGCCAACCCATGACAATATAAAGGATAAGGCTAAATTTTTCATTAATGCGTTTGGCAAAAATTTTGTATAAAATACCAAAAAGTGTGATTCCCCACTGTAGAACAATAATCACATAACCTAGCCAACCGGAAACAAGAGACAGGGCAACTGGTGTATAACTCCCTGCAATAGCAATGTAAATCATACTGTGATCAATAATACGTAAAATGTATTTATGCAGAGAACCATAGGCCATAGAATGGTAAATCGTAGAAGATAGAAACATCAGAAAAAGACTAATAACAAAGATGGAGATTCCAACAGCTGCCTTGATGTCATAGGTTTGGTAAGCGTAACTAGCCGAAATAGGAAGTAAGATTAGCATAGCCAATGCCCCAATAGCATGTGTCACACTGTTAGCTACTTCCTCGTTAAAGGACAACGGAAGACTTTGTTTAAAGGTTTGGTTCATTGTGTCACCTCCTGTGATAAATAAATAGTTTTGTGGTAATCTTTGACCGTTTGACAGGCAACCTGCACAATCTGCGGAACGTCTTCCTCAATGGGAACTTGCTGATTCCAACAGGACACAAAGGTGTTGTAAAGTCTTTCCGAATCAGCTTCTGACTGTAATTTTTGCAATACTCGACTAATATCTTGAATAGGAAATACCGTTTTAAACAAACTGATGGCAATTAAGCGCGCTAGTTGTTGCTTTTGGTATTTTTTCTTGATAGGTTTAGCCACGTAACCATGTTTAACGTAATTATTAATCATTGATGCCGTTAACGATTTATTATCTGACGCCACAGAAAAATCCGTGCATTGATTGACGTACAATAGAACTTGATCTAAATAAAGGTCTAAATCAGGAAGGTCTTGCCAATAAGGTAATGATGGGAAAATCATTTGTCACCCTTCTATCTAGTTTTGATAACTAGATTATATGATTAATAAAAACTAATTGCAAGTGAAAACTGTAAATCATAGCCAATGATTATCCTCAATTTCCCTATTTTCAAAGCGATTAGCTGTTCCAAAAAATAAAAAATCTAATCATTCAATGTGAACAACTAGATCTTTGACTTATCCTATACCAATAACAATAATACTTTCTAATATAATCAGAAAAAGTGTTAACAAACCGTGTTTTTCATGTGATAATCCTCACTTTTATTTTTTCATATTGTATGCTATTATGAAGTTAATTTAAATTTATTCCCATATATGCGTGATAGAGGTTTAAAATGAAAAATTAATGATTTTAGGAAATATCTGTACTGCTTTTTTGACTAAAAAATTATCTATACGAACGGCTATTTTAGTTTCAAATATGGCAAATTTGACTATTTCTTTTGGGATATTATTCTCTGACTATAGTTTAATTCTTTTTTGAGCTTTTGGAAGTGCTTTCTTTATGGGGATAATCAACCCTAAACTCCAAGAGTTGTTTTTTAAACAAGTTCCAGAAGATAAAATGGGAGCGATTGAGTCCGGTTTGGGATTTCTAATAACTTGTATAGGAAGTTTGCTTTCTATGTTTATGGTTTTTATAGCCACACAACATACAGAATTATCAGCTTATTTATCAATGGGAATTTTAGTTTTTTCTAGTTTTTTATTAGTGAGAATTAAATCTGATGTATAGCCGAAATAGTCCATATATCAGTGCTCCTAACTTAAAAATTAATAAATGAAGTAAACGTTAGGCTTTGATTAATTCAGTTGCCCTAGCTGTAACAAGTTTTATCATGATGATTGACTAGAGTGTCTAATTCCGATTATACGATGAAGTAAATTCAGCTATAGAATCTTATTTATAAGAAATAGCAGAGCAATTTAAATGAACAAGTTGAACAGGAAAAAGATTTAAATTAGTTTAGCAGTTTGACATATCGACACCCTAAAAATCTTAGAGCAGGTACTGAAAGAATGCTCTAAGATTTTTGTATATTAATCTGAGTCTTAGAACAATAGTCTACAATAATCTTTCTTGAAGGGAAATATGAGATTATAAAACATGTATAACAAGATGATTAACTCAATTCATAAATCAGTTTTTATTTTTTCAAAGGCTTTTGAAAACGGTTAAGGTAGAACAGAAGTCGGAAAAATCACACAAATCACCCGTGGTGCTAGTTGATGTCAAAGTATACTAAAAAGCCCAAAAGAGCTATA
>ERZ1023187.149-NODE-149-length-16260-cov-52.415242_pt1 | contig 16260 bp, 21 predicted proteins | sample MGYA00380438_ERZ1023187 | MGnify/ENA primary metagenome ERZ1023187 (study PRJEB33173, sample SAMEA4830291) | metagenome | study: EMG produced TPA metagenomics assembly of the PRJEB25223 data set... | reverse complement strand
ACCAAACACCAATGACTAAAAGATTAATTGCCTAGAAAAACACTTTATAAATGTTATACAGAAAAGTGTTGCCTTTTCATTAGTAAAAAAGCTGCTAATCCTATCAGAATTTTGCAAACAGTATTGTTTTCAAAATAATTCATTCCCAAATAAGTTGGAATTTGAATCACCAAACTTAATAAGATTGTTAAAAAAATCAAGAAAAAAAGTTTTAATAACTTCATATGAGTCTCCTTGAGCACAAAATGTTACTCCTTCAGCTGCCCCTACCATACCACTCAAAAAATAATGTCATCTCAAGTCTCAACAAAAAAGAATTGATGTCACCACAAGAACTCTTACGATTTTCTATATAATCCTAATATGAAAATAACAAAAATGATATATCCCATACAGAAGAAATTGATGTGATGATAAATTAAAAAAAGAATAAAGAAAGTGTTTATTCCAGTAATTTCAATAATTCTATTATGTTTATCAGAACCTTTTAGTGATAAATAAATCAAATAAATTTGAAAAATCGAAATGACGATTAGCAAAAAATTCTCTATACTCAGCCACCTGAAGCTTTATAGGCAAAATATCCGCAAACAGCTGCTCAAGCTGCATTACCCCACTAGTATTGCTCAAGTGATATTCCTCTATGTTATAAAAAATATTCATCTATTCCATTCTCCTAAACTCCACCTGTTGCTTCAGTCATTGCTGCCCATAAAGTTACAGCAGATTTAGCTCCAAGATAACCACAAGCTCCCATTAACGGTACCCCAACACCACTCGCTGCACAAATTGATACACCGAATCCCCAACCAGCAACAGCAGATAATCCACATTCCCAAACATTAGTTTGCCAATTGTTTTTTCCTCCTTCAACACCAGCAAGCATTTCAGAGTTCATCACTTCAAATTGTTCCAAAATTTTTTTATTCCTAACGAATATCTCCTTATATAATTTTTATACTTTGTCCAGTTGCAACCTTGACGAGTTTAGTATAACAATTTTTAAATTCATCCTTCATAAAAAGCCTCAAATGTACGATTTTTTATCATGAAATGCATCAAATTCTTCCTGAACGGTTAATCATAACCATTCGAGATAGATACTTTTTATGAAAAAATATTGACCATTTAAGGTTAAAAAACTGCCATACATTCTACTTGAACATGTGACAGTTTAGAATTTTCATATTATCTTTGTACCAAATAGATGATGAATAAATGAAAACCGACAAAGAAAATACTTCCTACAATTTTCCGAAGAGTTCCTTTTTGTTGTAAACCCTCGAAATTAAACCAGTCATAAAAGTTCATAGTCTGCTCTTTCTATCCATCAATAATCTGATATTCTTTATGGAATTTTTTGGCAGAAATAACTCGATGGTTGGTCACATCTAAGAAATCACCTGGATAACCAAGGACATACATACCATATCCAGCAAATCCTCCACCTACTGTTCCTGTTGCACCAATCTTTAAATTTGTTGTCAGCGAAGGATTTAGTCCAGTCATGAGAATACGAACATGCTCATCCAACCAACAGATGTAATTCTTGCGAAAAGCATCACGTACCCACTCTGGCTGAGGCGTTTCTCTCCCAATCTCCCAAACTTCTGCGATTTGTCTTTTGTATAGAGTCAGCATATCTACCTCCACTTCCTTTATTGCATAAACACTTAAATATGTCCTAATTTATAAACCATTACACGCATTAGGTGTCCCACCAGTTCCGTAAGGACTACAAGGTTTGGAAGGTTTTCTAATTGGCCATTTGCCATTTAATTGATCTAATGTTGGTGAAGGAGCAAAGCCTCCTAATAGACCGGTAATTGCTTCTCCCCAAACGCCCCAGCCTCCTTCAACACCAGCAAGCATTTCAGAGTTCATCACTTCAAATTGTTTCAAAGTTTTTGTATTCATAACGAATATCTACTTATATAATTTTTTATTATGTCTTGTTGCAACCTTGACATGTTCAGTATAGCATCTTTAGAAATCTGTGCCCCGTAAAATCTTTAAATGTTCTTTTTTTCATCACGAAATGTTTTTTTTCATAGTTTTTTAATCGTTTCGAATTAGAAAATAATCGCTAGAAACTTATTACTTTTAATTTTAAAATACCATTCAGGATATAATATACTAGATACCATTTAAGAATTTTCGAATTTCTTATCAGTAGTTTTGCAATAATGAATTTGTAATTTACTGGAAGGAAATATATTAATGACATCATGTAAACGTACGTTTGTACCACAAATTGATGCAAGAGATTGTGGAATTGCTGCTCTAGCTTCGATTGCAAAATTCTACGGGTCTGACTATTCTCTGGCACATCTGAGAGAATTGGCAAAGACTAATAAAGAAGGAACAACAGCCCTTGGAATCGTAAAGGCGGCCAAGGAGATGGGCTTTGAAACGAGAGCTATACAAGCAGATATGACCCTATTTGATATGAGTGATGTCCCTTACCCTTTTATCGTCCATGTCAATCTCGTACAAAACACTAAACTATTTCTTCTATCATTAATTTCTATCCCAATCTACATTATCATCATTTTTACTTTTATGAAACCTTTTGAAAAGATGAATAATGATGTCATGCAGAGTAACTCTATGGTTAGCTCAGCCATTATCGAAGATATCAATGGCATTGAAACTATTAAATCACTGACCAGTGAAGAAAATCGTTATCAGAAAATTGATAGTGAATTTGTGGACTATCTGGATAAATCTTTCAAGTTAAGTAAGTACTCTATTTTACAAAGCAGTCTCAAACAAGGGGCGCAACTAATCCTTAACGTGATAGTCTTATGGTTTGGGGCCAAATTAGTTATGGGAGGAAAAATTTCTGTTGGTCAGTTGATTACGTTTAATACTCTCTTATCTTATTTTACCAATCCTTTAGAAAATATCATTAATCTTCAAACTAAACTGGAATCCGCTAAGGTTGCCAATAATCGGCTTAATGAAGTTTACCTGGTTAAATCTGAGTTCCAAAAAGAACAGGCATTAACAGATACCTATTGTCTATATGGAGATATCCAATTTGCAGACTTGTCTTATAAATACGGCTTTGGTCGTGATACCTTATCTGATATCAGTTTGACCATTAAGGAGGGTGAAAAAGTCAGTATAGTTGGTATTAATGGTTCTGGCAAGACAACATTAGCTAAAATGATTGTTAATTTCTTTGAACCTTACAAGGGACAGATTTCTATTAATCATCAAAATCTTAAAATGATTGATAAAAAAGTACTTCGTCAGCATATCAACTATCTCCCCCAACAAGCTTATATCTTTAGTGGATCTATCTTAGAAAACTTAACCCTAGGTGCCAATCATTCCACTAGTCAAGAGGACATTATGAAAGCCTGTGAAATCGCACAGATTAGAAAAGACATTGAACAGATGCCTATGGGCTATCATACGGAACTTTCTGATGGTGCTGGACTTTCTGGAGGACAAAAGCAACGGTCTGCACTTGGTCGCCGTTGGGGTAAGTTTCTTGAAAATTCGTGTAGGTATTTAACAGTCGTACAGGTGTCACAGCAACTCCTGTTTCTTCCAAGAATTCCCGACGGCAGGTCTCATAGGTTGATTCGTAAAGTTCTTGGGCACCCCCTGGGATGGCCCAGGTTTTTTTATCCCCCCGTAATTGTAAGAGCACGCGCCCTTCTTCGTCAGCTAAGATACCACCCGTGAAAGTCATGATGATAGTCGCATGCCCCACTTTGGAGCGGATATAGGAAACATAATCTTGAGTCATGGGTTCTCCTTTATTAAAAAGGAACCAACAGGCATGTTTGGCTCCTTCAATTGATTTGTTAATCTAATCAGAAAGTGATGACTAGCTGGTTTTGTCCCCGCGAGTTGCTTTCACTGGGCAAGTCAAGTCGTACAGTGAACTTGTCTAACTAGTCTCCATGAACTTACGGGTTCAAAACTAAACTTATTAATACTCTTTTTCATTATAGCCAAAGTCAGCAAGGTCAAGCTTTTTGTCCCGCCAGTTTTTCTTCACTTTGACCCACGTTTCAAGGTAAACCTTGTCTCCCAGCATGAGTTCAATATCACGACGTGCCATTTTTCCGATTTTTTTGAGCATGGCTCCTTGTTTACCGATGATAATACCTTTTTGGCTATCGCGTTCTACCATAATGGTTGCACGAATATGCACTTTGTCGGTTTCCTCATCTCGCTTCATGGATTCGACCACAACCGCTACGGAATGTGGAACCTCTTGCTGGGTGAGGTGTAACACTTTTTCACGGATCATTTCTGACACAAGAAAACGTTCTGGGTGATCGGTAATCTGATCTTCTGGGAAATATTGAAAACCTTCTTCAAGATTATCAGTTAATAACTTGATCAAAGTTGGCACATTATTACCTTCTAGGGCAGAAATTGGTACTACTTCTTTGAACTCCATTTGACTACGGAAATCATCGATTTGTGCCAAAAGTTGGTCAGGGTGCACCTTGTCAATTTTATTGATGACTAAGATAACGGGAATCTTAGCTGCTTTTAGGCGCTCGATAATCATGTCGTCACCCTTACCACGTTTTTCATCTGCTGGTACCATGAAGAGAACGGTTTCCACTTCACGAAGGGTACTGTAAGCAGATTCAACCATGAAATCTCCCAAAGCCGTTTTCGGCTTATGGATGCCTGGGGTGTCAATAAAGACAATTTGTTCTGTTTCTGTGGTGTAAATGCCCATAATTTTATTACGGGTGGTCTGAGCCTTGTCACTCATGATGGCAATTTTTTGCCCCATGACGTGATTTAAAAAGGTGGATTTGCCAACATTTGGACGACCAAGAATGGCTACAAAGCCTGATTTAAACATAGATAATTACGGGCATCAACAATAGATAGCTAGACTAAACTGACCAGTGTGGTCAAGCACTTTGCCTCTATCGCTATCCTATCGCATCATTACAGAGGATAGCCCATTCCTTTCCTTTAATTAATGAACAAGAATATTCCAGAGTTTAGGAATAAAGATAATAAGTCCTGTCAAGACAGCATAACCAGAAATCATCAAGACAGCACCTGCTGCCATGTCCTTGGCGTTTTTAGCCAACATGGAAAAGTGATAATCACTAGCTAAATCAACAACGTTCTCAATAGCAGAATTGACAATTTCTAAGGTAATAACCAAAAAAATAGCTAGGAGCAAGAAGAGCCATTCGATGGCTGAAATGCTAAACACCAAACCGGCAACACAAGCTAAAAAAGCTGAAAACAGGTGACTCCTGAGATTGCGTTCTTCTTTAAAAGCCGTGAAGACTCCTGTCAAGGCAAACTCCAAGCTTGAGGTAATGGTTCTGTTTTTCCATTTCCGTTTGGTGGTGTTATTGTCGTGTAAGGCCATAAGCAGTCAAAATCTCTTCCTGTAAGGTAAACATTTCTTTTTCTTCTTCAGGGGTGTAATGATCATACCCATTAATATGTAAGAAACCGTGAACAGCCAAGAATCCCATTTCACGCTCAAAAGAGTGGCCATAGTCTTGAGCCTGCTCACGCGCCTTGTCAATAGAAATAAACAGTTCGCCAATATAAGCATCAAATTCTGCCATCATCTCAGCCAAACTAGGGTCAGCAGCCAAATCATCTTGACTAAATAAGATAGGTGTCTCTGGCTTGTACTCTAGAGAAATCACATCTGTTGGACGATCAGTATCTCGATACTCCAAATTTAGCTCATGACTTCTGGCGTTGGTCACGAAGGTGACAGACATTTCCTTTTCTTCTTTACCAGTCTTTTGAGCAGCAAAATTGAGCAAATCAATTGTTTGCTCCATAATCTCTTGAGAAACTTGTCCCGTTTCGTCAATCATCTCGATATACATAAGGTTAATTGTTAGGGGAAGGCTACCCACCTCACTTGATATTATGGGCACCCATTATTATCTGACAGATAAATTCCCTTATCCTTTCAATCAGCATTTGTTATTTACCCATTATACCACAAGCCTTCTTAAAATGGGAATGCTAGGTTAATCAAGGCTTATTTGGCTAGAATTGTCTCCACACGTTTTTGCAAGATAGGTAATAAGTCCTGCTCAAACCAGGGATTCTTAGCTAACCATAATTGGTTTCTTGGAGAAGGATGAACAAGTGGAAAATAGTCTGGCAAGTAATCCGCAAAGTGACGGACTGTTTCAGTTAAGGTTTTGTAAGCCTTGTTACCAAGGTAAAAGTCCTGAGCATAGCGACCAACCAAAATCGTCAATTCAACTTCTGGCATCAATTCTCTCAACGGTGGATGCCACTTAGCTGCAAAACCATTCCTTGGTGGTAAATCACCTGATTTTCCTTTCCCAGGATAATAAAAATCCATAGGGATAATGCCAAATAATCCTGAACGATAAAAGGTATCATTGTCTACGCCTAGCCAGTCTCGTAAGCGTATGCCACTACGATCATTCCAATACAGCTTGGTTTCTTGTGCCACTATTCCTGGAGCCTGACCAACAATAATAATTCTGGCCGTTTTAGGAGCAGCGTACAAAGGTTCAATGCCTCTTTCAGTGTAGTAACGATTGTCCTCATCTGCCATAATGGCTGTTGTGAGATTATCCATAGAGTCCTCCCCGGGAATATACCAAAATAAACGTGTGGTATCCTCTTTAATTATCGTTCGGATTTTGTCCAATCACTGGATACTGAGTCAGGCCTGACTGATGGTCATCATCGATATTGTTAGCCTTAGGCTCTGCTAAGTCCTTCGTTTCCTCTGAAGATGTTTCATAAGCTTTGATAATATCAGCAACAACAGGGTGACGCACAACATCTTTAGCAGAGAAATAGACAAAATCAATCTGTTTAATGCTTTGTAATTTATGTGTGGCATCAATCAAGCCAGACTTGACATTCCGAGGGAGGTCAATCTGACTCGTGTCACCATTGACAATCATTTTTGAATTAAAACCAAGACGGGTCAAAAACATCTTCATTTGCATAATAGTCGTGTTTTGAGCTTCATCTAGGATAACAAATGCATCATCCAGAGTACGCCCCCGCATATAAGCTAACGGAGCAATCTCAATCACTTCTCGTTCCATTAAGCGTGTGGTTTGTTCCTTGCCTAAAATTTGGTAAAGAGCATCGTAAACAGGTCTAAGATAAGGATCTACTTTCTCTTTCAAGTCTCCTGGTAAAAAACCTAGACTTTCACCAGCTTCAACCGCTGGTCGTGTCAAAATAATTCGTTTGACTTGCCCTCTTTTCAGAGCAGTGACTGCTAGCGTAACAGCTAGGAAGGTTTTTCCTGTTCCTGCTGGCCCTACACCAAAAACCACATCATGACGTTTAACACTATCCACATAGGCTTTTTGTCCTAATGTTTTAACTCGTATTGGCTTACCGTAGTTATCTTTAATGATTTCTTCTTCATATAAGGCCACAAATTGGTCAATTTTATCTGATTCCGCCATAGACAAAGCTGTCACAACATCTGACGTGTTAACCACCATACCACGCGCAACTAAGATTAATAAGGCTTGAATGGTTAGCCGAGCTAATGCTACAGCCTCCTCATCATCGCTAATGATTTGGATGCGCTCAGTTCTGGCATGAATAATAACACCCAAGTGATCTTCAATCAATTTCAAATGGCGTTCATTACTCCCAAATAACGCCAAAACATCATCAGGATGCGTTAACGTAATATCAACAGAATACTCTTGCAAATAGAGTCCCTCTTTCTTTCGTCTTTATTGCTTACATTATAACAAATTTTAGGGATCAATGTTGGTTTTAAAATAGATTTCTCCTTGTCAACTTCTAAACTCCCCATCAAAAAAACAGCTGATAAGATTCCCTTATCAGCTGTTGAGGTAGTGGTCATTCTTACATCAGATGAGCCTCTTGAAGCAATTCTTCGATAAAAGTGCCTTTAAGTTTCTTACGACCGATTTTTTCAATCAATCCTGGAATTGGTAAATCCATGTCCTTGATTGCTTTTTTATCGTTAAGGTAATAGAAAGCTTTGAGCAATTCACGAATATCATAGGCTGAATTAAAGACTTCTGGAACCCCACGTTCCACATTCAAGAGGCTGTACACTGCTTCCATGGCAGTCCGAATAGAATACTCAGTCGTAAAGACGGTATCTCGAGATGGAGATTCTGCAAAGTTCCCAATAAAGGCCAAGTTGACTGAACCATCTGGGATAACTTTCGGGCGATCTCCCTTAACACGAGGCATAAAGTAACTCGTAATATAAGGCATGTAAACAGGAACTGTATTGATATAATCCTGACTAGCTAAATCCTTGATTTTATCGACAGGTACCCCAAGATGATACAACCATTCCTCTGTAATTTCCTGACCCGTACAGTCCTCAATTTTCTTGTGGATGTAATTTCCCTCAATATTGGAATAAAGACCATAAATCCAGACAGTGGTTTCATTATCTTTTTGTTCTTTAAAATGAGGTTGACGGTGAATGGCAAAGCTCATCATCCAGTTAGAATCTGTAATAGTGATGATGCCGCCAGTGTTCACTTTGCCATCGTGCAAGTCACGGTGGGTCAAACGTTCAATATAAGGCTCGATAGCTGGGTGTTTTATGGTTGCTGTGGCAGACACAAACCAGCTTTCAGCAGGCAAGTCCTGGTAAAACACTTTAGGATGACCAAAATCATCTGATTGAGCAGCTAGATTTTCCCATAAATTCCAAGAACCACCTAACGCTTTGGTTGGCTTAGCCACTTCGTGATGACTACCGTATGTGCTACTTTCAGTAATAGAACCATTGGTCACAAAAACCAAATCATCAGGTGTTAGCTCAATCGCCTTAGCCTCCCCAGACACCGTCATATGAATGGTTTTTGCTACCTTTTTACCAGCTGTTTGTTCCACCTGAATATCGGTAACTTTAGTATCAAATTGGATGTCAACATCGTGTGATTCTAGGTAAGCAATAATCGGTTTGACCATAGAATCATATTGGTTATATTTGTTGAACTTGAGGGAGGTAAAATCTGGCAAACCATCAATATGGTGGATAAACCTCATCGCATAGCGCCGCATTTCTACAACAGAGTGCCATTTTTCAAAAGCAAACATGGTTGCCCAATACACCCAAAAATGACTCTTAAAGAAATCTTCTGAGAAGAACTCTTCAATGGTTTGGTCTCCTAGAGATTCTTCTGTCTTCATGATTAAATTGATTAATTCTTTCGACTGCTTACCGAGCGTATACTGGCCGTCATCATCCACACGATTACCTCTCTTATGAATGAGGCGACAATTGGATGAGTTAGGATCGTCCTTATCCAGCCAATAAAATTCATCTAAGTAGGAAGCACCAGGAATTTCCAGTGAGGGAATAGACCGATACATATCCCACATACACTCAAAATGGTTTTCCATCTCACGACCACCCCGGGTCACAAAGCCAAGGTGAGGTTTTTCTATACCGTCTAGCGATCCACCTGCTAACGGCAATTCCTCAAAAAGATGAATGCGTTCCCCAGCCATATGCCCATCGCGAATAAGAAAAACAGCTGCTGCTAAACCAGCTAAGCCAGTACCAACAATATAAGCCGACTTCTGATCCACATCTTTCGGTTTTCGAGGTGTCGCAAAAGCTTCATAATTACCACTAGTATAATACATTTCAAGACCTCCTTTTATCTCAAATAGACATATATGAATTCTCGAACAGTTAGAAAAAACCTGTCGCCTTGTTACCAACTTGCTCATTTTTCCTTACTTTTATCGTCATATAGGATTAATAATGTTTATTGTACTCCTTATTAACAACTTCTGCTAATAAAAAGGTGGGCATTTGGACACTATCAGAAAACTGTCTAAAAAAAGAAAACGGATATAAAAATCTTTTCACATGTTAAAAGAAACAACTCAGGCTATTATTTTCTACAAAAGAAAACCTCACGTCTAGACGTAAGGTTTCAGGAATGTCTTTTTAACCGCTAAAAGAAACGTGGACATGGTCATAGTGATTTTCTGTCACGCTACCACGGTCTGGCATGGGGTTCCATGTGTAGGCCGGTCCGTAAATACTTGCAAATGGCGCATAGAATCGCTGTTTCCAAATAACGTATGAAATACCACGCTCTGCCATATGGTCAATGGCATATTGAGCAACTTGATCACCAAGCGTAGAGCTTTCAGGTACCATAAAGTCAATGGCTAGTCCTTTACCATGATCCCCTGGATCACCTGGACGGTAACCACTAAATGATGTGATTCCATAAGCTGAGGCAACTTCTTCTTTGAAGGCAGCTGTCTTTGGTTGAAGACCTGCATTCATTGGATTGTAAGCATGATTTGGTGCATATGAAAGGCCATTTGAAGTCGCAATAGTTGTTGGGTCAGCTACAGGTTCAGCTGGAGCAGCTACTTCTGCTGCTGGTGTTTCTTCAACAGGAACAACTGGTGTTACAGGCTCAACAACTGTTTCAGGAACAACTGTCTCAGGAGTAGCTGGGACTTCCTCTTCAACTGTTACTTCTGGATTTGTTACAACTGCAGGCTCTTCAGTTACAGGCTCAGCAACAACTTCTGCTGGTTGAACTTCTGGCACTGCCGGAGCAACTGGCGCATCAGTGATGACTTCTGTTGGAACTGTCGCTGGCACTTCAGGAGCAGTTTCCACTGGCGCTTCAGCTGCTGGAGCCACTACCGTAGGTGCTGCTGGTGCTGGTGTTGACGGAAGTGTTGGAACTACTGGAGTTGCTGCCGCTGCACCTGTCATTGCTGAAGGAGCTGTTACAGAAGCTGTTGCACCAGTGGTTTGATCTTGAACGGTTACTTGGTCTGTCGCCAAGTTCGCATTGGCATCCCCAAGATATGCTTGGCTTGATGGAGCTTGAACAGTTAAGGTAGTCGCTTGATTTTGGTAATTGTAAGTTGCTGTTAGAATAGTATCTGGGAAGATTAAATCAATATTAGCAATATTATTGATTCTTCCTAGAACGTTAACATTAATGTTCATTGCTTCAGCAATAGTGCTTAATGTATCTCCATATTTTACGGTATATGTCAGCACATTGTCCGTCAAAATAAGTTCTGACTTAATCTCTGCAACAGAACGTGGTGTCCACTCTTGCGCTTCAGTCGTTGCAAAAGGCACCAAGGACAAAGCTACGGTTGTCACAAATAAGCTTTTTTTATTAATAATCATCTAGGTAGACTTCCCTTTTCTTTTTTTCTACCTTACATCATAGCATATTTTTAAGAAAAAAAGTAGCTTGTCATTTTTTTGAAAGAAAGTGATGTCATTTTGTAACATTTCTTTTTTATCCTGCTATTACGGCAACCATTAGTGAGCCAAATAATCTTCCCAAATATGGTCAAATTCTCCTAAATTAAAGGAAAAGCCAGCTTGATCTTCTAGGTAGCGACTAATAGTTTCAAAATCGTTTGTATGCTTGGGAAAAGTGGTGTCGTCAAACACCAAATCTGCTAAAATCGCTAACGGTTCATTTGATTTAGGGTTACGTTGTGTCATCAACCAACTGTAAAATGATTTTCTCATGACCAGTTCTCCTCTAAAAACTGATGACGAATAGCACTGCTTTGTGCATATCGCTGAGGATTCTTCTTATAGAAACCTTGATGGTACTCTTCAGCTAAGTAAAATGGCTCAGCTGGTTCAATAGTGGTAACAATTGGTTGGTCAAAACGTCCTGAAGCTTGCAAGTTTGCTTTCGATTGCTCTGCAATTTCTTTTTGTCTTTTCGTTGTATAGTAAATGACAGGACGGTAGTTGTCCCCTCGATCTTCAAATTGTCCAAAGGCATCTGTTGGGTCCGTCTGGGCCCAATACAATTCAACTAATTCCTCATAGCTGATCTCTTCAGGGTCAAAAATAATTTCAACTGCCTCTGTGTGGCCTGTTGTTTTGGCACAAACTTGTTCATAACTAGGATTTGGGAGATGACCACCCGTATAACCACTTCTGACTGACAAAATTCCTGCTTGCTCCTCAAAAGGTTGCACCATACACCAGAAACAACCTCCTGCAAAAATGGCTCTTTCCATTCTCTATATCCCCTTTTTCTTCAGTTAATGGTCTTCATTGTAACAAAAAACTTTGCCAGTGGCAAAGCATTTTTATCCTATTAATTCAGTTCCTGTAGCATCTTGTTTAATGCGTTTAGCTTTCATCAATCCACCCAAGGCTTTTTTAAACTGGCCTTTTGAAATACCAAAGGTTGTTTTAATATCCTCCGGACTTGATTTATCATTTAAGGTCATGAAACCACCATTGGCTTCCAGATAGGTGACAATCATCTGAGCGTCATTCTCCAACATCTCAAAAGAACGTGGTTTCAACGACAAGTTTAAGGTACGATCGACCTCTCTAAACCCAATCACACGGGCATCTAAAACCTGACCTAAGCGCGGTTCTGCGTAGCGTTCACTTGGGTGAATAAAGCCTAACATGTTGTTTTCAGGCAAGTAAACAAACGTTCCTGTTAATTTTAGGCGGTAAACAATTGCTGGCCAATGTTGATTTTGCATATTATTGTATGCAGGACTGGCCATTTTTTGAAAGACCTCAGGCTCTGCTGGAATTCCCCAAATACGGTCTTTTTTATCCACTTCTAAGCGAATGTAGAGTTTGTCCCCTTTTTTAGGCCATAGTTCTTTCATTTCAGGCAACACGTCCAAAGAGACCACAATTTCCTTATTTGGGATTCCTGTGTCGACAAAGACACCTAAGTCTCGGCGGACTTCTGTCACCTCTCCCCAACCATAGCTTGTTCTAGTTGAACTGATTTCCTTGGTTGTGAGGCGTGCCTTTTGCTTCATGTCTGTGTAGGCAAACCCTGTGACCATATCATCAATCTGGCGTTCACCTTCTCCTTTAGACAAGGCAAAAGTTAGTCCTTCTTTTTGGATAAAATAGTCATTAGCGTTTTCTTCTTTAATAAGCCCAGTAATGACTGTTGCTAGTAAATCATTCATATCTTTTTTCTTTCTTTAAAAAAATAGGGACAAATCAAAACCAAACGCTTCTGAAATGGTCACCTATCTTTTTGTGTCTATAGTCGTCTATTTTTCGTAGAAATCCTGTTACACTGAGAGCAATTCTTTTTCTTTTTCAGCCGTCATGCGGTCAATTTCTTTGATAGCATCATCGGTTGCTTTTTGGATATCTTTCTCAAGTGTTTTTAACTCATCTTCAGTGATTTCTTTTGCTTTTTCTTGCTTTTTAGCATCATCCATAGCATCACGGCGGATATTACGGATTGCAATTTTAGCATTTTCACCAACTTTTTTCACTTCTTTGGCTAATTCTTTACGTGTTTCTTCGGTCAAAGCTGGAATAACCAAACGAATGACAGAGCCATCGTTAGCAGGTGTAATGCCTAAATCTGATGCGTTAAGAGCGCGCTCGATATCTTTGATAGAAGATTTATCAAAAGGCGAGATCAATAAGACACGCGCTTCTGGCACTGTGATTGAGGCTAATTGATTCAACGGAGTGGGTGCCCCATAATAGTCAACTTGGATACGATCCAAAAGACTAGCGTTGGCACGACCAGCACGAATGCTAGCGTACTCGCGTGATAGGGAATGGTGAGACTGTGCAAAACGTTCTTTTGCAGTTTCAATGATTGCATTTGCCATGTTTTTTTACTCTCTTTCTTTTTTACTGTTACTCACAGGCTTTATTTGATACGGTTGTCCCAATATGCTCTCCAAAAACAACACGTTTAATGTTGCCAGCTTCGTTCATGTTGAAAACAACTAGGTCAATGTCATTATCCATTGATAAGGTTGATGCTGTAGCATCCATGATTTTGAGTCCGCGCTTAATCACTTCACCGTGAGTCAATTCGTCAAACTTGACAGCGTTAGCATCTTTTCTCGGATCAGCATTGTAAACCCCATCAACACCATTTTTAGCCATTAAAATAGCATCCGCTTCGATTTCTGCAGCACGAAGAGCAGCTGTTGTATCCGTTGAAAAATAAGGTGAGCCAATACCAGCTCCAAATACAACGATACGCCCTTTTTCTAAATGACGTAGGGCACGGCCACGAATGTAGGGCTCAGCTACATTTTGCATTGGAATAGCTGTCTGAACACGAGTATCAACCCCATAATGTTGAAGACTATCAGCCATTACCAAAGCATTCATCACGGTTCCAAGCATTCCAGTATAGTCTGCTTGAACACGGTCCATTCCAGCTTCTGCCGCAGGTTCCCCACGCCAAAGGTTACCACCACCAATGACAAGAGCAATCTCCACACCCGAAGCATGAACTTCAGCAATTTCTTTTGCTATGGATTGAACAGTTGGGATGTCAATGCCAACTCCCTTGTCACCAGCTAAGGCTTCGCCAGATAGTTTAATTAAAATGCGTTGATATTTAGGTTCCACTATTATTATCTCCTTAGTTTGTCCTTACTATTCTACCATAAACACTCCATTTTTGATAGGGCAAGGCCAGTTCAGAAAAAGAATTTTTATTACGATGACCTGTCTCTAACCGATAACAAAGAGTGAAGAATAGGAACAGTCCTTAGTCATCATCATAGACCTCGTCAGTGTTTTACCAAAAAGAAGCGTTTACAACCTTTAATTTGACTACCATGCCTAAAATGTTATACTTAAAATGTCAGAATCTTTACCTAACTTTTAACCTATTAGGAGGTCACCTTATGAAACTCAATCGTCTTTTTATTCTTGGATGTTTAAGCGCTTCTACCTTGGCTCTAGGAAATTTATCATCAACTAGCGTCCACGCAGATACCTGGCAATCGCTAACCTCTCAACTTCAAGAAGTTACGCCGGGCAAAAACGCGCAAAATGAAGACCCTAGCTTATGAGCTGTACCGGGTAAAGATGCTCAAAATGAAGACCCTAGCCTTTGGGCTGTGCCAGACAAAGATGCCCAAAACGAAGACCCTAGCTTATGGGCTGTACCGGGTAAAGATGCTCAAAATGAAGACCCTAGCCTTTGGGCCGTACCAGGTAAAGATGCCCAAAATGAAGACCCTAGCCTTCCTTAGAAATCTACTTCCAAATACGATTTACTGACCTTAAGAGCTTAAGGTCAGTTTTTTAATATTGTTATGTCACTGTCCTCAACTACAGAAACTCTGATAGGATGCTAGGTTAGCTATTTTCTCCCTCTCTTTTTCATCACCTTAATATTATTGACTAAGGTTCTACTCATCTGTTTGTCTTTCCCTCTTACTAAGACAGAACGAATAGGCTCTATTTACGCATACGGTGGCTGTACTCATCAAAAAAACTAGGACAAGTCCTAGTTTTCATCATCTCTTAAAGTGAATTAGGATCAACCTTGATACCAACACCTTGTGTTGATGTGATTGATACGTTTGTCATGTAAGTTCCTTTAGCTGTTGCTGGTTTAGCTTTAGCCATAACATCGTGGAACGCTTTGAAGTTTTCAACCAATTTGTCTGCATCAAATGATACTTTACCAATAAGAGCTTGTACGTTACCTGCTTTGTCAGCACGGTAAGTGATTTTACCACCTTTAGACTCTTCAACTGCTTTTGCAACATCCATTGTTACTGTACCAGTTTTAGGGTTTGGCATCAAGTTACGAGGTCCAAGGACACGTCCAAGGCGACCTACGATAGCCATCATATCTGGCGTTGCGATAACAACGTCAAAGTCAAGCCATCCACCATTGATTTTTGCAACAAGGTCGTCTTCACCAACGAAGTCTGCACCAGCTGCTTTTGCTTCTTCAGCTTTTGCACCACGGGCAAAAACAAGAACGCGTTGTGTTTTACCAGTTCCGTTTGGCAATACCATTGCGCCACGGATTTGTTGGTCTGCTTTACGAACGTCGATGTTCAAGTTGTAAGCAACTTCAACAGACGCATCAAATTTTGCGAAGTTAGTTTCTTTTACTAATGCTACAGCTTCTTCTACACTGTACGCTTTTGTGCTATCTACTTTTTCAAGTGCAGCACGCATTTGTTTGCTTTTTTTAGCCATTTTAAAATTCTCCTTGTAATGTGGTCATATCGATTTGATTTAAAATCTCCCACGTCACTCATCTCTTATGATGAAGTCGTGCGGGTAATTGGGGTTCTTTACTGATTAGTCAGTAACAGTGAATCCCATAGAACGAGCAGTACCTTCGATCATACGCATTGCAGCTTCAATGTTTGCAGCGTTTAAATCTGGCATCTTAGTTTCAGCAATTTCTTGTACTTGTGCACGAGTAACTGTCGCAACTTTAGTTTTGTTAGGTGTACCTGATCCTTTTTCAACACCTGCAGCTTTTT
>ERZ1023187.146-NODE-146-length-17218-cov-36.705704_pt1 | contig 17218 bp, 18 predicted proteins | sample MGYA00380438_ERZ1023187 | MGnify/ENA primary metagenome ERZ1023187 (study PRJEB33173, sample SAMEA4830291) | metagenome | study: EMG produced TPA metagenomics assembly of the PRJEB25223 data set... | reverse complement strand
CGCTGTAATGCCGATGGTAGTGTGGGGTTTCCCCATGTGAGAGTAGGGCACCGCCGGGTTATCAAATACAAATCTAAATCACATAAAAAAAGAAGAACCCCAGTCGAAAGGCTGGGGTTTTTGTTTTTTACAAATAGGTATACCTGAAAAGATTTTTCAAAACCCTATTTCTTTTTTACCTATGTCCTTTGTATCCTTCCTATTTTTATTATTCTAATCAGAACAAAAATAAAGTATTTTTCACTTTAGTATACTAAAGTCCTTAGATATTGACATATCTAAGGAAACATACTGCTAAGAAACAATTTAACTTTAGAGAGGTTTAGAGTGGAAACGTCATACGAATTATTGAATCGAGTCGTGCAATCTAAAATTATGATTTTAAAAGAAGGAGCCCATCCTCCAGATAAAGAACAAAAAGCTAGTGTTTTACTGCATTACACAAAGAGAACGATTGATAAATCAATGGCGAGAATTATTTCTGAAAACCCTGATTATCAGATTACTTATCAGTGTGAAATCAACTCTATTGTTTTACATATCAAAGCTAAATAAGGATAGATTATGAATAATAATCAAGGTCTTGAGAATATTAAAAAAACAACTGTTAGATTTATTTTCTTTAAAGAAAGAATAAAACAATACTGTTAAACAATTTGGTAGGTTTTATGTGTGATGTGAATACTCAAAATATTTGCAAGCAGATGCATGTTTATTGGAAAAATGTGCATTTTCAAACTTTGCTTAAAAATAATAAAGGTAATTTAGATCAAAAAGTTATTTCTGAAATAAATAGCCTTATTCGAAAAATTGAATCCTCTAATTTTGTCGTTTGCCAACAAAATGTCGTGCTATTGAATTATATCTATGATGATTTACAGAAGGGAGATTTTTCTGAGATTAATCAATTCCTTCAGGAAATTAAGAAAAATATGTCTAATTTGGCATAATATGAGGCGAAAATAATGATTAGAAAAAGTTTATTTACTTTGATAATAGTAATGGGATTATCCGCTTGCCATTCAGGATTACACGTTTGGTATAACTCATCACCGCAAAATGCAAGACTAATTTGTGGTGGACAATTTGTCAGCTATACGCCTTATAACGCTTATTACAATATCTCTGAGCAAGATATTCAACGTGGTATAGTTCAAGTTGTGCCTTGCCAAGCAGTTTGGATAAGTGGAGTAACCGAACATTATCGTAATTAATTTCCAGTTAATTCATATAGTCATTCTTATAGATTAACAGCAGTAAGTAATAATGCATCAGCTGCAGATGTTCAATTTGATTCATCACAACGTGCGGCCTACCAAGCTCAACAAGAGCAAACTAACCAGATTATTCAGGGGATTGGACAAAGCCGTCCGAAAAGCACCTATTGTAACCGAATTGGTAACCAAGTTTTTTGTAACACTTATTAAGGAATAAAAATGAAAAAATTACTTTCCATTACTGCAATTTCTTTGCTCTTATCTGGCTGTTTTAGTAGTGTCAATTTATCAAATTCTAATACCTCAGCTAATGCTAATGGAATAAATAAACTTTCTAATCAAGATGTAAACTCTATAGCATTTCTATATGCTCAAACATTTGTTTGTAGTAATGGTAGTGCTAAAAAATCCCCTGAATGGAATAATTTCCGTCAAGAAATGGAACAATATTTTTCCCAATTAAATAATCAAGATGTAAGTCTTATTTCAATAGCATTTGTGACAAGAGTATCAGTAGATTATTTTAGAGAAAATAATATTCCTATAACACCTCATAAGATGGGACAATTTTATCCTATTTTTCTGTCTAATGATAAAATAAAGTTGGATGTGGTGAAGTCAGCAATGAAAGTAATGACAAGTGATGGTTGTACTAAAAAGGTTCTTGATATTATTAAAGAAAACTTCCATAAAATCATAACAAGTAAAGCTTAACCTCGCCCCATTTGGGGCTTTTCTATACATCTTTTTCTAGCTGTGCTACAATCCCACTAAAATTCTACCCTTAAAAACAAGAGAAATTATGACCGCACTTAATGTATTAATTTATCCTGATGATCACTTGAAGGTTGTCTGTGAGCCTGTTACTGAAGTTAATGATGCAATTCGTAAAATTGTTGATGATATGTTTGACACGATGTACCAAGAGAAAGGTATTGGTTTAGCTGCGCCTCAAGTAGATATTTTGCAACGTATTATTACTATTGATGTTGAAGGCGATAAACAGAATCAGTTTGTTTTGATTAACCCTGAAATTTTGGCTTCTGAAGGCGAAACGGGAATTGAAGAGGGGTGTTTATCCATTCCAGGGTTCCGTGCGTTGGTTCCTCGTAAAGAAAAAGTGACAGTGAGAGCGTTGGATCGTGATGGTAAAGAATTTACTTTAGAGGCTGATGGTTTGCTTGCGATCTGTATTCAACACGAGATCGATCATCTTAATGGAATTTTATTTGTTGATTATCTTTCTCCACTTAAACGCCAACGTATTAAAGAAAAGTTAATTAAATATAAGAAGCAGATTGCGAAAAGCTAAAACGTAGGGTGGGATTTAGCCCACCAATCATTTCAAAAAATGGTGGGCTGAAGCCCACCCTACTTCCTATCAATCACCATAACGTAGAACATTATGAAATCACTTAATATTATTTTTGCTGGTACGCCAGATTTTGCTGCACAGCATTTACAAGCTATTCTAAATTCTCAACATAACGTGATCGCTGTTTATACTCAACCAGATAAACCAGCAGGTCGCGGTAAAAAATTGCAAGCAAGCCCAGTCAAGCAACTTGCTGAGCAAAATAACATTCCCGTTTATCAACCTAAATCCTTACGTAAAGAAGAGGCACAGACTGAATTAAAAGCGTTAAATGCAGATGTAATGGTTGTTGTGGCTTATGGATTAATTTTACCGAAAGCTGTATTAGATGCCCCTCGTTTAGGTTGTTTGAATGTGCATGGTTCTATTCTTCCACGTTGGCGAGGAGCGGCACCCATTCAGCGTTCAATTTGGGCTGGTGATACACAAACTGGTGTAACCATTATGCAAATGGATGAAGGTTTAGATACTGGCGATATGTTACACAAAGTCTATTGTGATATTTTACCGACTGAAACTTCAACGAGTCTTTATAACAAACTGGCGGAGCTTGCTCCATCGGCGTTAATTGATGTTTTAGATAATCTTGAAAGTGGTAAATTTATATCTGAAAAACAAGATGATAGCCAAAGCAATTATGCAGAAAAGCTTTCTAAAGAAGAAGCACAATTAGATTGGTCGCTTCCTGCAATGCAACTTGAGCGTAATATCCGTGCCTTTAATCCTTGGCCTATTGCTTATTTTTCAACAGAAGATAAGGATGGCAATGCTCAAACGTTAAAAGTATATCAAGCAGAAGTATTGCCTCATCAAGATAAACCAGCGGGAACTATTTTAAGTGCAGATAAAAATGGCATTCAAATTGTGACTGTCGATGGCGTCTTAAACTTATTGCAATTACAGCCTGCAGGTAAAAAGCCAATGTCTGCACAAGATTTATTAAATGGCCGTGCAGAGTGGTTTACTATTGGTAAGGTGCTTGCATAATGAAAAAATTCTCTTCTAAAACTATCAAAGTAAAAAATTCAGTAAAAATGACCGCACTTTCGACCAGAGCTATCGCAGCAAACTTAATTTTGCAAGTATTGGATGAGGGCAAATCCTTGTCAGCGTTAATCCCAGAAGTGCAACTTTCTGTAAAAGCCCAAGATTTGCCTTTGTTACAAGAAATTTGTTTTGGCGTGTGTCGCGTATTGCCTCGCTTAGAGCAAATTATCAAACGTCTTGTAGATAAACCGCTTAAAGGTAAAACTCGTATTGTTCATTGCCTGTTACTTGTTGGGTTATATCAATTGCTTTATATGCGAGTGCCTGCTCATGCGGCAGTTGATGAAGTTGTGAACGCAACAAAATCATTAAAATCTGATAGTTTTAGAGGATTAGTGAATGCGGTTTTGCGTAGATTTTTACGTGAGCAAGATGAAATTTTGGCGATTATCGATAAAAATTGGCAAACGCTTCACCCTGAATGGTTTGTGAATAAATTAAAAAAAGCCTATCCGAATTGGCGTGAGATTATTGAGGCGAACAATCAGAAACCACCAATGTGGCTACGTGTGAATTCACAAAAAAACGCCCTTGAAACTTACCGCACTTTACTTGAAGAACAAGGTGTTTCTTCGAAAACAAGCCACCATCCTAATGCGCTATGTTTAGACATACCGATTGCGGTGCAAAAATTACCGCACTTTGAAGAAGGTGCTGTAACGGTACAAGATTTGAGTGCGCAATGGGCGGCAATGTTGCTTGAGCCTAAAAATGAGGAATGGATCCTCGATGCTTGCGCTGCACCCGGTGGTAAGACGACCCATATTTTAGAACTGGCACCTCAAGCTAATGTGATTGCATTAGATGTAGAATCTCATCGCTTAAAACGAGTAGAAGAAAATCTTGAACGTTTAAATCAGCAAGCGATAGTGGTTTGCGGCGATGCGAGTAAACCTGACGAATGGTTAGCTGAAATTGGTAAAAGTGCGGTAAAATTTGACCGAATTTTACTTGATGCACCTTGTTCTGCAACTGGAGTGATTCGCCGTCACCCCGATATAAAATGGTTACGCAAAGAAACCGATATCGCTCAGCTCGTTGAATTACAGAAGAAAATTCTGAGTGCGCTTTGGGAAAAACTGAAGCCAAACGGTGTTTTGCTTTATGCGACTTGTTCTGTATTACCAGAAGAAAATGGCGAACAAATCCAAGCATTTTTAAATGCTCACGCAGATGCGGAGTTATTGCCATTACCTGTTAGTGATGATAAAAGTGCGGTGGGTTTTCAATTCATTCCACAACCAAATAGTGGAGATGGGTTCTATTATGCTAAATTGCTTAAACGAGCATAAAGGAGAGCGATAATGAAAATTATCATTTTGGGTGCAGGTCAGGTAGGAACGACGCTTGCAGAAAACTTAGTCAGTGAAGATAACGATATTACCTTAGTGGATAATGAATCTCCTCAGTTACAAACATTGCAAGAAAAGCACGATTTGCGTGTGGTACAAGGCTCTCCATCATCTCCAAAAGTGCTTCGTGACGCAGGCGCGGCAGATGCCGATTTAATGGTTGCTGTGACAGCCTCTGATGAAATCAATATGGTCGCCTGCCAAATGGGCTATACATTATTTAATACGCCAACGCGAATTGCACGTATCCGTAATTCAGAATATTTACGTGAAAAAGACAAGTTGTTCAACAATGAAAATATACCTATTGATCATTTAATTTCGCCTGAAAATCTTGTCACTGATGAAATTACTCGTTTAATTGCTTATCCAGGTGCATTACAAGTTGCCCATTTTGCCAATAATCGTATTAGTATTGTTGTAGTGAAAGCTTATTATGGGGGGGCTTTGGTTGGATATGCACTTTCCGCATTTCGCGAACATATGCCACATATTGATTGTCGTATTATGTCTATTTTACGTAATGGCAAACCGATTCGTCCACAAGGCTCAACCATTGTAGAAGCTGGCGATGAAATCACGTTTATTTGCGCTACTGAACATATTAAGGCGGTAATGGGAGAGTTACAACGTTTGGAGAAACCTTATAAGCGAGTAATGATTGTTGGTGGAGGAAATGTTGCTTTTGGCGTAGCAAAACGTTTGGAAAATTCTTGTACTGTAAAGCTTATTGAACGAGATTCAAACAGAGCGCAAGCCTTAGCAGAAAAGTTGCCAAAAACGTTAGTATTTAATGGAGATGCCTCAGACCAAAACTTGCTTTTTGAAGAACATATTGAAAGTGTGGATGTATTTCTTTCATTAAGTAGCGACGATGAAGCGAATATTATGTCAGCTTTGTTAGCCAAGCGTTTAGGTGCGAAAAAAGCAATGGTACTGATTCAACGGATTGCTTATATTAATCTTATTCAGGGAGGCACGATTGATATTGCGGTTTCTCCACAACAAGTAACGATTTCTGCTTTGTTAGGTCACGTGCGTAAAGGCGATGTAAAAAATGTGGCAACATTACGACATGGCATTGCCGAAGCCATTGAAATTGTTGCACACGGTAATGTGAATACTTCAAATATAGTAGGGCGAAAAATTGGTGAGTTGCGTTTGCCGATGGGAACCATTATTGGTGCTTTATTACGAGGGAATGATGTAATTATTGCTCGTCGTCAAGTGATTATTGAAGAAGGCGATCATATAGTGATTTATTTAAGTGATAAGAAAAATGTGCCAGAAATTGAGAAATTATTCCAACCAAGCGCATTCTTTATTTAGTTTTTTTACTTTTCAGAGTGATTTATTATAATAGTCGCTCTTTTTATGTAATTTTCGAAGGGGAACATTATTATGAATTTTATTAAAGAGTTTCGCGAATTTGCAATGCGTGGCAATGTCGTAGATATGGCTATCGGTGTGATTATTGGTAGCGCATTTGGCAAGATCGTAAGTTCACTTGTTAGTGATATTTTTACGCCCGTGTTGGGGATTTTAACTGGTGGTATTGATTTCAAAGATATGAAATTTGTATTAGCACAAGCACAAGGCGATGTTCCTGCTGTTACTTTAAATTATGGTTTGTTTATTCAAAATGTGATTGATTTTATTATTATTGCTTTTGCAATCTTTATGATGATCAAAGTAATCAATAAGGTAAGAAAACCAGAGGAGAAAAAAACTGCACCAAAGGCAGAAACATTGCTTACTGAAATCCGTGATTTATTAAAGAATAAATAATATTTAAAGAATGAAAGTTAGCAGAAATGCTGACTTTTTTTATTACTATTTTTTAAGCTATAATCAGCCCTCAATTTTAGGGAAATAAAATGGAAAAATATAATAAATTTCGCATTGAATGGGATTGTCGTCGAGGAATGCTGGAGTTAGATAAAATCATAATGCCTTTTTATTTGACGCATTTTGATACATTAAGTGATGATAAAAAAGATATTTTTATTCGCTTGTTAGAAAGTTCTGATTTGCAGTTGTTTTCGTGGTTTTTTAATCGTGTGAAATCACAAGATGTAGAGCTTCAAATGATGGTTGAATATATCCAAAAAGTGCAGAAAATCATCATAAATTAAAATTATTGATTAGCGAATGAACTTTTTTAACACGCTTTTGTCTGAACAAGCAACAAGAGCTTGCTGTCTTGATATTAAGGCGTGTTAGATATTGGCATGGGAGAAATATGGCTGAACAGCTAACAGATCAGGCTTTGGTAGAAAGAGTACAGCAAGGGGATAAAAAAGCCTTCAATTTGTTGGTTTCGCGTTATCAAAATAAAGTAGCAGGGCTTTTGACCCGATATGTATCGCGTAACGATATTCCTGATGTGGTGCAAGAATCCTTTATAAAGGCTTATCGCTCAATTGAATCTTTTCGTGGCGAAAGTGCTTTCTATACATGGCTTTATCGAATTGCCGTTAATACGGCAAAAAATTATTTAACGGCTCAAGGTCGCCGTCCACCAAATGAAGATATTTTGGCAGAAGATGCTGAAAATTATGATGTGGGAACACACCTTAGGGATGTGGATACACCCGAAAATGAGATGTTGTCTAGTGAGTTAGAAAGAATTGTTTTTGATACTATTCATAACTTACCAGAAGATTTAAAAACTGCGATTACGTTACGAGAACTAGAAGGTTTAAGTTACGAAGATATTGCAGAAATTATGGATTGTCCTGTTGGTACGGTTCGTTCCCGAATCTTCCGAGCAAGGGAAATGATCGAAAATAAAATTCAACCTCTAATGTAGAGCGAATAACAATCGGAGTTTACTATGCAAAAAGAGCAGCTTTCAGCCTATATGGATGGAGAACAAGTCGAAACTGACTTGATAGATGCTTTATTAAGAGACGAAGAATTACAAGCGTCTTGGCATTCATTTCATACCGTTCGTTCAGTAATGCGTAAAGAAAGTGCGGTCTTTTTAGGGGCTGATTTTACCGCTAAAATGGCAGATTTGATTGAGTTAGAAGACGTGAAGAAAGTTGATGTCATTGCTGTGTCTCAACCTGAACCAGAAGACGCACATAATTCTGTATTTATGCAAAAATTAAAAGCGTTCTTTGCGCCAATGACACAAGTCGCTGTTGCTGCTGGTGTATGTTTAGTGGCAGTACTTGGTGTTCAATCTTTCAATAATAAAAACGATGCGTCTAATTTACCTGAGACTCCAGTATTGCAAACCTTGCCATTTAATAATGCGGTTCAAGAGGTTAGCTATAATGCACCAAGTAAAGATACATTAACTTCAGATCAGCTTGAGAAAAAAAGTCGTCGCATTGGTGCAATGTTGCAAAATTATGAATTGCAACGTCGAATGCACTCTGATGCTTTAGATGTAAGTAGCAGTCAAGTAAGATAAATTGGTTTCCTTTGTTCAGATTATTGATTCACCACCTAATTGTTATTTAGTGTGGTGAATTTTTATCCTTTAGATTTCTATGAAAAAAATCCCATTAAAATTTACCGCACTTTCTCTTTCTTTACTATTAAGTAGCATTGCTTCTGCTGAAGAGCTTTCTGCGAAGCAGTCTTTAGATAAAATGACACAAGCATTGGATAATCTCAATTATGAAATTGCCTTTGTGCAAACTACTCCCGCAAATATGGATTCGTTTCGTTATCGACATATCAAACAAGATAACAAAACTTACGCACAATTAGTTACTTTAGATGGCCGTCAGCAAGAAATTATTCAGCGTGATAACTTAGTCAGTTATTTTCAGCCAAATGCACAAGCATTTACGCTTAATAGTAGCAATATCGTTGATGCGATGCCAGCAGTTGTGCGTGCAAATTTTGATAAGCTTTCTTCTGATTATGATTTCGTAAAATTAGGTAAAGATCGTGTTGCTGGGCGTTTCGCTGATACGATTAGAATTGTGCCTAAAGATGATTTTCGGTATCAATATTTGGTGTTTGTCGATGAAGAAAATGGCTTGTTATTGCGCAGTGATATGCTTGATCGTGAAGGCAAGCTACTCGATCAATTCAGAGTCGTAACACTTTATATTGATGACAGATTAAGAGGATTAACCGATTATATTAATAAAGTGTCAATGCCACCTTTATTGAAAGAAAGTAAAAATAAACAAACTTCAAATATAACTTGGTCAGCGGGATGGTTACCAAGAGGTTTTTCTTTGAGGCGGTATACACAAGAAGTATTAGAAAATGAAATCATAGATAGCGCATTATATAGCGATGGTTTATTTACTTTTACGTTGTTTGTTTCTAATGTAGGCTCTAATGACTTACCAGAAAATACTTGGAAACAAGGGGCCTATACGATTTATAGTGAAGTGATCGGTGGAAAAGAAATTACTTTTATTGGGCAATTACCAATCTCGACGGCAAAGCGCATTGTGCAAGAAGTCAAATTTTGATAAAAAGTGCGGTAATTTTTTACGATATTTTTATCAATAACTGATTTTGAGTTAGGCATTGACTAAGATTCGCACGTTTTTACGTGCGAATTTTTATTTTCTTAATTTTATTAATTCTACTTGATGATTATGACCTTTTTTTAGAATTAAATTTGCACGCTCACGAGTTGGAAGAATATTTTGATTAAGGTTTAACCCGTTAATTTCATCCCAAATTTTACTTGCCGTCGAGATAGCCTCTTCTTTAGATAAGCTTGAGTAATGTTTAAAGTAAGAATTAGGATCGTTGAATGCACTTTCGCGGAATTTCAGAAATCGTTTGATATACCATTCTTTCAATAATTTTTCTTCAGCATCAACATAAATAGAGAAATCAACAAAATCTGATACGAATGTTTGATCGGTTTTATTATTACCCGTTTGAAGTACATTCAAGCCTTCTAAAATAAGAATATCAGGTTTATCTACCACATCAAATTCATCGGGAATAATATCGTATGTTAAATGAGAGTAAATTGGTGCTGTAACATTGCTTTTACCTGATTTTACATCCGCTAAAAAGCGAATGAGTTTAGGTGTGTCATAAGAAACGGGAAAACCTTTCTTTTGTAAAAGATTATCTTGTTTAAGCTTGTCTAATGGATAAAGAAACCCATCTGTTGTGATGAGATCAACTTTTCTTTCAGTTGGCCAATGAGAAAGCAGAGATTGTAGAATACGTGCAGAAGTACTTTTCCCAACAGCAACACTGCCAGCAATACTAATTATGTAAGGTGTTTTGGCATTATTTCTGCCTAAAAAACGATGTAGTACCGTTTGGCGATGTAAATTTTCATCAATGTAATAGTTAATAAGACGAGTTAATGGTAGGTAAATTGTACTTACTTCATCTAATGAAAGGTCTTCATTAAAACCTAAGAGTGGTTTGAGATCCTGCTCTGTCAATTTTAATGGAACGGATTTACGTAATTCCGCCCATTGTTCACGATTAAAGCTTAAAAAAGGTGTTTGCTGAGTTGAAAATTCCACAATAATTTTATTTGATGGCTAAATAAACAGAGAAAAATATACGCTATAAATAAAAATTTAGCATTCATTTTTCATTAAATGTGTACTAATTTGATTAAAAAATCACTTTTTTGATTGTGATTTAAACGAATAATCAAAAAAATAAACTTTTTTATAAAAAATACTTGTCAGTTAAAGTTTTTTCCATATAATACGCCTCACTTGCTTACGACACGCCGACTTAGCTCAGTAGGTAGAGCAACTGACTTGTAATCAGTAGGTCATCAGTTCGATTCCGATAGTCGGCACCATTCTTTCGTATCAAGTATTCATTTAGTGTGGAGGGGTTCCCGAGCGGCCAAAGGGGGCAGACTGTAAATCTGTTGGCTCAGCCTTCGAAGGTTCGAATCCTTCTCCCTCCACCATCTTTTAGATGGATCCTGATGGGACAGACGAATTTAGGACTTGCGGGCATCGTATAATGGCTATTACCTTAGCCTTCCAAGCTAATGATGCGGGTTCGATTCCCGCTGCCCGCTCCAGACGCTGATATAGCTCAGTTGGTAGAGCGCACCCTTGGTAAGGGTGAGGTCGGCGGTTCAAATCCGCCTATCAGCACCAGTCTTATAATTCCTCATCCTTATATCAATCAGCAAATAAATTTATTGGTTAATGTGGTTTAATTTACCCATCGATAACCGTGTCTATTTAGAGGGACTATTTCAATGTCTAAAGAAAAATTTGAACGTACAAAACCGCACGTAAACGTGGGTACAATCGGCCACGTTGACCACGGTAAAACAACTTTAACAGCAGCAATCACAACCGTATTAGCAAAACATTACGGTGGTGCAGCGCGTGCATTCGACCAAATTGATAACGCGCCAGAAGAAAAAGCGCGTGGTATTACCATCAACACTTCACACGTTGAATACGATACACCGACTCGTCACTACGCACACGTAGACTGTCCGGGACACGCCGACTATGTTAAAAATATGATTACTGGTGCGGCACAAATGGATGGTGCTATTTTAGTAGTAGCAGCAACAGATGGTCCTATGCCACAAACTCGTGAACACATCTTATTAGGTCGCCAAGTAGGTGTACCATACATCATCGTATTCTTAAACAAATGTGACATGGTAGATGACGAAGAGTTATTAGAATTAGTAGAAATGGAAGTTCGTGAACTTCTATCTCAATATGACTTCCCAGGTGACGATACACCAATCGTACGTGGTTCAGCATTACAAGCATTAAACGGCGTAGCAGAATGGGAAGAAAAAATCCTTGAGTTAGCAAACCACTTAGATACTTACATCCCAGAACCAGAACGTGCGATTGACCAACCGTTCCTTCTTCCAATCGAAGACGTGTTCTCTATCTCAGGTCGTGGTACTGTAGTAACAGGTCGTGTAGAACGTGGTATCATCCGTACAGGTGATGAAGTAGAAATCGTCGGTATCAAAGATACAGCGAAAACTACTGTAACGGGTGTTGAAATGTTCCGTAAATTACTTGACGAAGGTCGTGCAGGTGAAAACATCGGTGCATTATTACGTGGTACCAAACGTGAAGAAATCGAACGTGGTCAAGTATTAGCGAAACCAGGTTCAATCACACCACACACTGATTTTGAATCAGAAGTATACGTATTATCAAAAGATGAAGGTGGTCGTCATACTCCATTCTTCAAAGGTTACCGTCCACAATTCTATTTCCGTACAACAGACGTGACTGGTACTATCGAATTACCAGAAGGCGTGGAAATGGTAATGCCAGGGGATAACATCAAGATGACAGTAAGCTTAATCCACCCAATCGCGATGGATCAAGGTTTACGTTTCGCAATCCGTGAAGGTGGCCGTACAGTAGGTGCAGGCGTTGTTGCGAAAATCATCAAATAATTATGGATTCCTGAATGTCTTAAAGATAAAAGGCAGAAGAAACAAAAAGTGCGGAGAAAATTCTCCGCACTTTTTTATTTTATATATGTAAATATTTACTAAATTATCTGATTTTGGATTAGAACTAAATGCTCACTGGTCATCTAAATATCCTGTTGCAGTTTGGTTTGTGTTACCCCTAGGAATGGTATTGCCGGTGGTATCTTTACCCCATCACTGACAACAGGCGCAGGCATTGGCACAATGCTTTGGGATCTAAGTGGCGGTATGATTGATCAACGTTTTTTGGTGATTTTATGTATGGTGGCATTTTTAGCTGGCTGCACACAATCGCCAGTTACAGCCAGTGTTGTTGTAATGGAAATGACAGGCGCGCAACTCGTTCTCATTTGGTTCTTGATTTCCAGCATTATTGCATCCATAATCTCGCGCCAATTTAGTCCTAAACCATTTTACCACTTTGCTGCAGGCCGTTTTCGCCAGCAAATGCAAGCTCGCCAAGCCGAAGAATTACGTAGCAAAACCGAACAAGAGAAATAAAAATGCCTCAAAATCTACCGCACTTTTACCGCGGCCGTTTTTCTGTTGCACCAATGTTAGATTGGACAACACGCCATTGTCGTTATTTTCATCGCCAATTTTCAAAGCACGCATTACTTTACACTGAAATGGTCACTGCACCTGCGATTATCCACGCAAAATATGACCACTTGGATTTTGATTTACAAGAAAATCCCGTTGCGTTACAGCTGGGAGGAAGTGATCCTGAACAACTCAAACATTGTGCAAGACTTGCTGAGGAACGAGGCTATCACGAAATTAATCTTAATGTAGGATGCCCTTCTGATCGCGTACAAAATGGAATGTTTGGTGCTTGCTTAATGGCGAAAGCAGATTTGGTGGCAGACTGTGTAGAACAAATGCAAAGTGCGGTCAAAATTCCAGTCACTGTGAAAACGCGTATTGGCATTGATGAATTAGACAGCTATGAATTTTTATGTGATTTTATTGAAAAAGTTCAAGGAAAAGGTTGCCAAGAGTTTATTATCCACGCACGAAAAGCTTGGCTTTCAGGCTTAAGCCCTAAAGAAAATCGAGAAATTCCGCCATTAGATTATGCTCGGGTATATCAACTAAAACGTGATTTTCCACAACTAACTATCGCAATTAATGGCGGCATAAAAACCATTGAAGAAATGAAGCAACATTTGCAATATGTGGATGGCGTGATGGTTGGGCGAGAGGCCTATCAAAATCCAAGTTTACTTGGGCAAATTGACCAAGCCTTATTTGATCCTAACGCACCAATTGTTACCGCTCATGAAGCGGTAGAGTCAATGCTTCCTTATATTGAACAACAACTTAGCCAAGGCATACACCTTAATCATATCGTCCGTCATATATTAGGCGCATTCCAACATTGCAAAGGTGCTCGTCAATGGCGACGATATTTAAGTGAAAATGCGTTTAAACAAGGTGCGGGAGTTGAAGTGGTTGAAACCGCCTTAAGCTTTGTAGAAAGCTAATCCTAAAAAACAAAACAAGCCGTAAAAGTGCGGCTTATTTTTCAGCTGTTTTTCTTACGCAATACGCATTTGAAAAATCACCAATTCAGCTTGGCAACAGAAAGTGAAATCTGCCTTTAATAAATAGCCATCATCCACTTTTGTAATTTCAGTTGTTATAGGGGGACATAAGCCGAGACCCTATAAATAATATCACTTTGGGTTTTAGAGATAACTAAAACTCAAACTGAACTGACATTCTATAGTTTCTGCCTGGAGCATAGAAACGGTTAATGCCTGCGCCTGTTGTTTGATTAATCAAATTACTTGTACCAAATGGTCTAATTGATCTCGCAGAATCCCAAGTAATATATTTTCTATTGGTTAAATTATATACCCCTGCTCTTAAAGTAAGATTTTTAATTGGTTTGATATATCCTAACAAATCAATGGTTGTGTAAGATTCACTTCTCCATTTAATTGTGCTGTCTGTTTTACCTTCTTCTTTATAGAACATATTATAAGTATCTTCTGCATTTTTGGCAGAGACGTGAGTAAAGTACAGGTCTAAGCCAAATTTATCAGCAGGATGAGCATAACTCACGCCATAAACAGAGGTTTTTGGTTGAATGGCATTCATTGGGATGCCGCCGTCTATTCTGCCTTTTTGATAGGTGTATTTATAGCTTAGGTTCAAACCGTTAAGGAATTGAGTAATCTTACCTAAGGAGATTTGAGAAGCAATTTCAAAACCAGTTACTTTGGCATTTGGTCTATTTACATTTTGATAAAAATGAAATGGTATTAGTTTTGAGTGTCCATGAACATCATGACGCCCTTGATAGGATAAATCAATAAAGTTTTGATATCGGGTATCAAAAACAGAAGTTGTAATATATCCCATGTCATTATGCACAGTTAAAGATAACTCTTTGGTTTTAGCTGTTTCAGGTTGAAGATCTCTATTTGGTCGAATAGAAAAATCTGGATGTTTGAATGTAAAGTAGATTTCATCACTTGTTGGTGCTCGGAATCCCTTACTATATTTTGCTTGTAAACGTAACCAATTTAACGGATCAAGTATTGTACCAAAAGAGTAGGAACTTGCAGAAAATTTTTTCGGTTGTGCAATTTCTTTAATATTTGCTGCAGCATTTGCTTCTTTTTTCAATGATTCATTTAGATCTGAATCAGCTTGACTTGCATTAAATTCTGGTGTGGTGATATAAAGATTTGTCACTATATCATCAGGAATTTTTGGTGTTTTACCTGGAGTATATTCTGGTTTATATTTGACTCTGTCATATCGGTAACCTAGATTAAAGGCAAGATAGTCATTAATTCTAAAATCGTCAATAAAATATAAAGCACCTGTTTTAGTTTTTACAGGTATTAAAAATGAGAAAGTATTTTTATTATCACATAATGTATGTGTACGATCTGAATTAAGTTTGCCATTGACATAAGTATCACAAGTTTCAGGTAGATCAACAAACCATGCTTGATCAAGAGGTTGATCTCCGGAAATATTTACCATTGATTTTTTCATTTGTGACCATAATCCACCATAAGAAAAATCATGCTCTGTATTAAATAAGACTTTATGTTTAGTTAAGTCTATATTGAGTTGTTTAGTTTGACTTATAAGATCACGCTGTGACCATAAGTTAGTTTGGTAACCTATAGATCCTGGCATAATAAGATAGTTTGCTTTTTCTGGATTTTTTTGACATCCATTTTCATTCCAGCAATTATTCTCAAATTGTTTATCCAACTGCTTATCTATATAAGCAACATTTTTTCCTTTAAATTTCTTAATTGTGAATGGAATATCAATGGATTCACCATTAATTTTATATCCAGAAATCATTTTTTTATCACAATTGATTCCATCACAAGAAATAATATGTCGTTCATGATCACGCCATTTATTAATAAGTTTACTATTTTTAGGATCTGTTAGATCATAAGTTATCCCATTAGCTTCTAGTGTTTCAACACTTAGTGATGAGTTTACGCCAATTTCACATAACCCATCATGACCAGGTTCTTTATGGTATTTCTTTTTACAATTAGCACCATTTAATGAAGGATCTAGCACATAGTCGCCAAACATGGGTTTAATTCCCATTGAATCCGCATCTTCTTTAGGTACGCCAACATTATAATACTGGCGATATTTTTCTTCAGTAACATAGTAATAATTTTTCTTTGGAATATCTTTTTTATTATATACAACAGGATTATTATTTTTATCTACCAGTTTATTCTCATTATTGTAATGTAACCCAAGTTTATTATTGACCAAGTCGCATTTGTCATTCCCATCACAGTAATCGTCCGTTCTCGCTGTAGTAGTAATTTTTTGGTGGGAATAGGTGACTTTTAACGTATCCCAAAATGGTGTTTCAGTAAAATTCTCATAAACAAAAGCGATATTTTTACGTTCTACTTTATCGTTAGTATGACGTAATTCTTTTTCAGAATATGTCGTGTACGGTGTATTTGGTTTTAGAGTATAAGAAAAGTCATGACCTTTAGAAGTTTGTTTATATAAATCTGCAATAATTGAGAAACGGTGATTATCTGTTGGTTGAAATGCAAATTTCAATAATGTGCTGTCTAACGTACGGCGATAAGGATCTGCTTTTTCTCTGGCTTTTCCTTGAACTCTTTCATCGTAGTTTTTGTAACCAAAGTTCTCTAATTCATGTCCTTTGCGCGATGTAAGAACAGCAATTGCATCAAAATATTTATAACGCCCAGCAAGAGAGAGTGTTTGAAGATTTTGGTTATCTGCTGTGTTATAGCCTCTTTTATAGGAAGCATAGTAATTTTTGTTAAGTAAATAATCTCTTGCATCTTTTGTATCAAAACTCACTGAACCACCTAATGCACCACTCCCTGATTTTAGCGAGTCTGCACCTTTACGAATGGTTACTTGTTTGAGGGTTTCAATCTCTGCAGTGTTTCTCGTGTTATTGAAGTTTCCATAGCCTTCAAATAATTCTTTAAATCCTTGTGAAGAAATTGTTTCTGCTTGATGCAATCCATCTATTTGAACGGCTACACGGTTTTCATCTACTCCTCGAACGGCAAAGCCACTATTTCCAAAACGTCCCGCCTCTACGACAGTAATCCCTGTTTCATAACGTACGAGATCTTTAACATCTTGTGCTTGTTCTTTTTCTAATTTTTTTGCTGATTTTACTGTTTCAGCAATTTTTGGTGGTGTTTTTGTATCACTATTTTCGGTAGAACCAGATACATTAATTTGCTCTAGTTGTTCAGAAACATTACCATTTTGGTTGGTTGGTTGGTTGGTTGGTTGGTTGGTTGGTTGGTTGGTTGGTTGG
>ERZ1023187.145-NODE-145-length-17302-cov-46.709631_pt1 | contig 17302 bp, 14 predicted proteins | sample MGYA00380438_ERZ1023187 | MGnify/ENA primary metagenome ERZ1023187 (study PRJEB33173, sample SAMEA4830291) | metagenome | study: EMG produced TPA metagenomics assembly of the PRJEB25223 data set... | reverse complement strand
AAGGCAAGGGACTTTGACTCCCTCATGCGTTGGTTCGAATCCAGCTACCCCAGTCAGAGGTATCAGATGTTGTCTGAGACCGTCAAAGATAAGAGTTGTTGTCGTTGCGGGTTACCTTGAGAAAATATATTGTTATCAAAAGCTAGCATTGGCTAGCTTTTGTTGGAGGATTTTTTAGAATGAATGAATTTGAAGATTTGCTAAACAGTGTTAGCGAAGTGAACCCTGGTGATGTTGTCACTGCGGAAGTTTTAACTGTTGATAACGGTCAAGCAAACGTTGTTATCGAAGGAACAGGTGTTGAAGGTGTCTTGACACTTCGTGAATTGACTAACGACCGCGATGCTGATATTAACGACTTTGTTAAAGCTGGCGACACAGTTGAAGTACTTGTTCTTCGTCAAGTAGTAGGTAAAGATACTGATACAGTTACTTTCCTAGTATCTAAAAAACGTTTGGAAGCTCGTAAAGCCTGGGACAAACTTGTTGGTCGTGAAGGCGAAGTTGTCACTGTTAAAGGTACTCGTGCTGTTAAAGGTGGCCTTTCAGTTGAATTTGAAGGACTTCGTGGATTTATCCCTGCTTCAATGATTGACACTCGTTTTGTTCGCAACACAGAAAAATTTGTTGGTCAAGAATTTGATGCTAAAATCAAAGAAGTTGATGCAGCAGAAAACCGTTTCATCCTATCACGTCGTGAAGTGATTGAAGAAGCAGCTAAAGAAGCTCGTACTGAAGTATTTTCTAAACTTTCAGAAGGTGCAGTTGTTACTGGTACAGTTGCGCGTTTGACAAGCTTTGGTGCTTTCATTGACCTTGGTGGTGTTGACGGACTTGTTCACGTGACTGAATTGTCTCACGAACGTAACGTGTCACCTAAATCAGTTGTTTCTGTTGGTGAAGAAGTTGAAGTTAAAGTTCTTTCAATCGATGAAGAAGCTGGTCGTGTATCACTTTCACTTAAAGCAACAACACCTGGACCATGGGATGGTGTTGAACAAAAACTTGCTCAAGGTGATGTTGTTGAAGGTAAAGTTAAACGCTTGACTGACTTCGGTGCTTTTGTTGAAGTATTACCAGGTATCGATGGACTTGTTCACATTTCACAAATTTCACACAAACGTGTTGAAAATCCAAAAGATGTTCTTTCAGTAGGACAAGAAGTGACTGTTAAAGTCCTTGAAGTGAATGCTGCTGATGAGCGTGTATCACTTTCAATCAAAGCTCTTGCAGAACGTCCAGCTCAAGCTGAAGGCGAAAATAAAGAAGAAAAACGTCAATCACGTCCACGTCGTCCAAAACGTGAAGCAAAACGTGACTACGAACTTCCAGAAACTCAAACTGGATTCTCAATGGCTGATCTTTTCGGTGATATTGAATTATAATAAATCTAAAAAGTTGAGGGAAACCTCAACTTTTTTACATATTCTCGTCAGAAAAGTCATTCCCCATTTCATAAATTTATGATATACTATAAAGGTATTGACCACCTTTAGTGTAATGGATATCACGTAAGATTCCGGTTCTTGAGATGGGGGTTCGATTCCCTCAAGGTGGAGTAAAACATATAAAAAAGCCTATTACAATAGGCTTTTTTGTTAGATGTCCAAAATGATTGAGAAGGGTTGACGAACTTTTCAGAATTTCTCTTTCTCTAACTTTGGTAAAGTCGAGTCTGTTTGTTTAAGGTTCAAGACCTGTCTGAGACATTTCTGTCAGTTGGTTGTTTTCAAAGACAAGAGAAATATTGGCACCATTTGTTTCGGTTTTTAAGCCGCTAATCCAAATGGCCTGTAAACTTTGATTGTCACTCGAAGAAGCTTGGCTGTAATTATCTGGTTCAGTCAGGATTTGTTTGACTGCTTCATAGGACATACCTTTTTTTAATTTTTGATAATCTTTTTGTGAAAGGTTTAAGTCCCTCACAAAAGCAAAGTTTGATATCGTTTTAACGATACTACTATTATCATAGAGATTAACATTCAGCGTCACTTGGTCAAATTTCCAAGTATAGGAATCAAGTGTCACACTTCCTGCGGGCCGTTTTTCATGTTGAGTAGGTTGTCCAAAAAGTGCTATGAGCTCTTCAAGACTGGTACCACCCTTAAATTCAGCAGCAGCAGTAGCTAGTTTTATTTTTTCAACATTAGCGCGAACATCTTGATGATCTGCCTTTTGGACCTCTGCTGTAGTGGTTGTTTTACTGCTTGGAGGAGTGGTTTTGTCTTTACTGGTGGAACAAGCTGATAAAGATGCCACAAGTAAAGGAAGCATCAAGAAACTAAGCACGGTGTGTTTTTTCATAATCATTTCCTAACTCTTTTCTTTTAACCCATTATAACATATTTTAAACCGAAAAAGAGGAGTTTGGGGAGAAATGGAAACCTCTTTCAAAAAGACTTTGCTTAAAGTATAACCTGATAGGAGGCCTCGAAAATGATATCTCAGTTAGATGATAACAGTAACAAAAAGTCTTTAAAGGATGTCAGGTATTCCTTTTTGTTCTCCCTTTTATAGAAAGTTACGGTAACTTATGAACAAGACAAAAAGAAAAAACCTTGATATAACAAGGTTTTAATAAGTTATGGTTACTTACGGTAAGTATTGATGGAGCTGGTGGGAGTCGAACCCACGTCCAAACACCTGTCAACATATTTATCTACGTCCATAGGTTATGTCTTCATTTAACAAACTAAGGACACATAACTCAAGCCATTAGTTTGCGAGTCTATTAATTTCTTGTTACGAAACTAGACAATTTCGTAACCGTAGCTTGCTATTTTGAGACTTCTAACAGGACACAAGCAATCTTGTAGAAGTCACGCTAGCTGGTTTTTAGGCAGCTAAAGCGTAAGAGTTTGTATTTTTTGCAGTTATATTTAACTGGCAATTTACATCTGCCGATGGGACGCAAAACATGCCTCATAATGCCTGTCGAATCCGTAACAACCCCTAATATAAGGTTTAGTAATAACTTACTTTATTTATTATATCAAAACTCTTTAGAAATAGCAAAAAATCATAGCTTATGGTATGATTAAGTTATGAAGAATCGACAAAGAAAAGCCTATGAGACTTGGCAAAAAATCATTAAACTTTTAGGAATCCTCGCTTTAATTGGATCCTTTGTCCTTGCCTTTTGGCTTTACAAGTTAGGTATTTTAAATGATAGTAATGCACTAAAAGATTTAGTCCAACAGTATAAGGTATGGGGACCACTTATTTTTATTGTGGTTCAGATTATTCAAATCGTTTTTCCTGTCATCCCCGGGGGACTTACAACTGTAGCAGGCTTTTTGATTTTTGGCCCAATAGCAGGTTTTATTTACAATTATGTTGGTATTATAATTGGCAGTGTGATTCTCTTTTTGTTAGTAAAAACGTACGGCCGCAAGTTTATTTTGCTTTTTATGGATGAAAAGACTTTTTATAAGTACGAGCGTCGTTTAGAAACGCCTGGTTATGAAAAGTTATTTATTGCTTGTATGGCTTCGCCAATTTCTCCAGCGGATATTATGGTGATGATTACAGGCCTAACAGATATGTCTTTAAAGCGGTTCACAACCATTATCTTAGTCACTAAACCTATTTCCATTATTGGTTATAGCTATCTCTTTATCTTTGGTAAAGATTTGGTGTCATGGCTACTACATCGTTAATAAATGTTGTCTCAGTGCTAAACTACCTCGCTTCATGATGGGGTAGTTTTTTAATAGCTTCGACTGAAGTTAGGCATTAATAGCAAATACAAAACCTTCCCTTTAAGTAGCTATTTAAAGGGAAGGTTTGAGTGATTATTGAATATTGAGTTTGTTCTTAATAATAAAATGAGTGCCTAGGTAGCAAATCAGCATCTCAACAAATTCTTCTACAATGATAACATAAAGGTATACATGTTCTTTGTAGGGGAGGACTTCTGAAGTTGATTCAAAGCCAAAAACTTTTAAGTTGAGATAAGTGGTTGCTACGCTAAAGAGGATCATCAAGGTAAAGTAAGCGATAAAAGCCATTAATCCACGACGATTAGAGAAAAGTTGTCCAATTGAAATAGCGAAGTAAAGAAGTAGGATACTTGCTAGAGATGAGACAAGTAGATAACTTAAAATGAAAGCATTATCGAGAATATATTCGGCCTTAATAACTTTTGATAGAGTTTCCACAACATCCTTAAAATCAACCATTGGTACGATCAAGATGGCAATTCCAAAAATCAAAATGATCAGATTAAAAAGGCTACAGATGAAAGAAGCCACCAATTTTGAAAGAATAATCTGGTGAGAAGTCACAGGTAGTGTTAAGGTTAAATACCCTTCACGACCAAAAATATTTTTACTAAAGCGATTAATGATAATCAGTAAGGTCGACAAGAGGGAACCTGCAATTAAAGCACCAAAAGTTAATGATAAGGTCAATGGGAGCATTTTATCAATGACTGTTCCAAATACACCAGCATTATCAGCCTGTTGTGTAAATTGTTTAATGGTAAATGATAAAATGGCAGCAATAGCAATAACAGCTGCGTTGAGAGCAAAGTACCATTTACCGATAGATTTGAATTCGTATTTTAATAATTTTCCAAACATGCTAACCTCCTAGACCTTGTAAGTTTCCCTAAAGAGAGAGTCAATAGACTGCTGATGTTCTTGTCTTAAATTATCAGCGTTTCCACATAGGCAAAGTTTTCCTTTTTTCAAGAAAATCACTTCGTCAAGGATAGGTTCAATGTCTGAAATCAAATGGGTTGAAATAATAACCGATGCGTCTTCAGAGTAGTTATTAATAATGGTTTTAAGGATATAGTCTCTAGCAGCAGGATCAACACCACCGATAGGCTCATCTAGAATATAAAGTTTTGCTTTACGGCTCATGACAAGAATCAATTGAGCTTTTTCTTTATTTCCTTTTGAAAGATTTTTAAATCGGTCTTCAGGGTCCAATTCCAAATCCCTTAAAAGGCTAGTGGCTTTGGCTTTATCAAAATCCTTGTAAAAATCACTAAAGAAATCTAACATGTCCTTGATTTTCATGTTTTCATTCAGGTAAGTGGTATCAGGTAAGTAAGAGATAATTTCTTTGGTATTGACAGATGGGCGATAACCATCAATGACGATATCACCTTTGTTTGGTTGTAAAAGACCATTTATTAGTTTGATAAGGGTTGTTTTGCCGCTTCCATTTGGTCCCAATAAGCCAATGATTTTACCGCTTGGAATCGTAACAGTCAAATCGTCAATCGCTTTTTTTCCTCGGTAAGATTTTGAGACATGGTGCAGTTGCAATAGTTGTGCCATTATTCTGAAGCCTCCTCTAAAAAGGTTGTTAAAACTGGAATAATTTCGGTGCGATCAAATCCCATTTTAGTCATGTTATTGACAAATGATTCTAACTCACTAATTGCTAATTCGCGTCTTTTATGGGCAATTAGCTCTTGGTCGTCAGTTACAAAACGGCCAGCAGTACGTTGCGAATAAACCATTCCTTCACGTTCAAGCTCAGTAAATGCCCTTTGCATGGTATTAGGATTGACACCAGCAATTTCAGCATATTCACGAACAGTTGGGAGTTGGTCTCCACTCTTGATTTCTTGGCTGATAATTTGCATCATCACGTGCTGAGCTATCTGCGCATAAATAGGAGATTTTTCATCAAATTTCCAAGACATGTGGTCTCCTCTCTAAATATTATAGATAATTGTACTAAATAAATGGTACAGAAAAAACGCTAAAATGTCAAGTTTTATGCTGTTTTCTTCATATATAATAGTAAGTTAATAGACATAAAGGAAAATAGAAGCAGTAAAAGCTTTTTCATAGTATAATAGGTAATATGACAAGTAAAGGAGAAGTTCATGTTTGCTCAATTAGATACCAAAACCGTTTATTCATTTATGGATAGTTTGATTGATTTAAGTCACTATTTTGAACAAGCAAAACAACTTGGCTACCAAACTATAGGAATTATGGATAGGGATAATCTTTACGGAGCTTATCATTTTATTAGAGGTTGCCAAAAACATGGACTTCGACCTGTTTTAGGTTTGGAAGTAGAGGTTGTCTATCAAGAGCAGCAGGTGCTCCTTAATTTAATTGCCAAGAATACACAAGGCTATCATCAGCTTTTGAAGATTTCCACGGCAAAAATGTCGGGCAAGCTTCAGATGGACTATCTCTGCCAACATTTGGAAGGATTAGCGGTTATTATTCCTAATAGGGTCTGGACCGATACATTAGCGGTTCCCTTTGACTATTATATCGGTGTTGACCAGTATACTGATTTTTCTCATATGGATTCTAAGAAGCAGTTTATTCCCCTAAGGACAGTTCGTTATTTTGCACAAGATGATATGGAAACCCTGCACATGCTGCATGCCATTCGAGATAACCTCAGTCTGGCGGAGACCCCTGTGGTAGAAAGTGATCAAGAGTTAGGAGATTGTCAACAATTAACTGCCTACTATCAAGCACACTGCCCCCAAGCTTTACAGAATTTAGAAGACTTAGTGTCAGGAATCCACTATGACTTTGATACAGACTTAAAATTGCCTCGTTTTAATCGTGATAAGTCTGCTAAACAAGAACTGCAAGAACTGACTCAAGCAGGTTTAGTGGCTAAAGGCTTATGGCAAGAGCCTTATCAGACACGGTTAGCTCATGAATTAACTGTTATTTCTGACATGGGCTTTGATGATTATTTCCTTATTGTGTGGGATTTACTTCGTTTTGGACGCAGTAAGGGCTATTATATGGGAATGGGGCGTGGCTCAGCCGCAGGAAGTTTAGTTGCCTATGCTCTGGACATTACAGGGATTGATCCGATACGACATGATTTGCTTTTTGAACGCTTTTTAAATAAAGAACGTTATAGCATGCCTGATATTGATATTGACCTCCCTGATATCTACCGTTCAGAATTTCTTCGCTATGTGCGTAATCGGTATGGCAGTGATCATTCTGCCCAGATTGTCACCTTTTCGACCTTCGGTCCTAAACAAGCGATTCGTGATGTTTTTAAGCGGTTTGGCGTTCCAGAATATGAATTAACTAATCTCACTAAAAAGATTGGTTTTAAAGATAGTTTAGCCACAGTGTATGAAAAGAATATTTCCTTTAGACAAACCATTAATAGTCGAGTTGAATTTCAAAAGGCTTTTACTATAGCTCAACGGATTGAGGGGAATCCAAGACAGACCTCTATTCATGCGGCTGGTATTGTGATGAGTGATGATAACCTAACAAATCATATCCCGCTAAAAGCAGGTGATGAGATGATGGTTACCCAGTATGATGCTAATGCTGTTGAAGCAAATGGTCTTTTAAAAATGGATTTCTTGGGGCTTAGAAATTTAACGTTTGTTCAAAAAATGCAAGAGAAGGTTGCTAAAGAGTATGGTCAACACATTGACATTGCAGCAATTGACTTAGAAGATCCCAAAACATTAGCCCTGTTTGCTAAAGGAGATACCAGAGGTATTTTCCAATTCGAACAAAATGGGGCTATCAATCTTTTAAAACGCATTAAACCTCAACGTTTTGAAGAAATTGTGGCGACAACCAGTTTAAATAGACCGGGCGCCAGTGATTACACTGTGAATTTTATTAAGCGACGCCAGGGACAAGAAAAGATAGATTTAATTGATCCTGTTATTGCGCCTATTTTAGAGTCTACTTATGGGATTATGCTCTATCAAGAACAGGTCATGCAGATTGCTCAGGCCTATGCAGGTTTTACGCTTGGAAAAGCCGACTTGTTACGCCGTGCTATGTCTAAGAAAAATCTCCTTGAAATGCAGAAAATGGAAGAGGCTTTTGTTGCAGGTGCTAAGCAATTAGGGAGGTCCGAAGAAACAGCTAAGTTACTTTTTAAACGGATGGAAAAATTTGCGGGTTATGGCTTTAACCGTAGTCATGCCTTTGCTTACTCAGCCTTAGCTTTTCAATTAGCATATTTTAAGGCTCACTACCCTGCGGTTTTTTACGATATCATGATGAATTACTCTAGCAGCGATTACATTACAGACGCTCTAGAATCGAACTTTCAAGTGGCACAAGTTACTATTAATAGTATCCCATACACTGATAAAATTGAGTCTAATAGTATCTTCATGGGACTAAAAAACATCAAGGGATTACCAAGAGATTTTGCTTATTGGATTATTGAACAGAGACCCTTTAGCAGTGTAGAAGATTTCTTGACCCGAGTACCTGAAAAGTACCAAAAGATAGCCTTTTTGGAACCCTTAATTAAAATAGGATTATTTGACTGCTTTGACCCTAATCGAAAAAAGATTTTAGAAAATTTAGAGGGGTTATTAGTGTTTGTCAATGAACTGGGGTCTTTATTTGCGGACTCTTCCTTTAACTGGGGTGACACAGAAGATTACTCAACAACTGAAAAATATTCTTTTGAACAGGAACTCATTGGGGTTGGTATGAGTAAGCATCCCTTAATTGACATTGCGGAGAAAAGTACTCAAGCTTTCACTCCCATTTCACAGTTAGTCAAGGATAAGGAAGCAACCATACTGGTTCAAGTAGATAGCATCAGAACGATTAGGACAAAAACAAGCGGGCAGCAAATGGCGTTCCTATCAGTTAATGACACTAAGAAAAAGCTTGATGTCACCCTTTTTCCAGAAGAGTATGCTATTTATAAAGACCAGCTGAAAGAAGGAGAACTCTATTACCTAAAAGGTAGAATTAAAGAAAGAGATCACCGGCTGCAGATGGTGTGTCAGCAAGTGCAAATGGCTATTAGCCAAAAATATTGGTTATTAGTTGAAAACCATCAGTTTGATTCACAGATTTCACAAGTTTTGGCAGCTTTCCCCGGAAAAACTCCGGTTGTCATTCACTATCAAGAAAATAAGGAAACAATTGAATTAACTAATCTCCAAGTTCAACTGAACCCTACCTTGGAAGAAAAACTTCATAGCTACGTTTTGAAAACGGTTTTTCGATAAAAATAGTCGAATAGTGAAGTAATTTGCAAACGAATGTGCTATAATAAAAACGTTAAATTAATTAAAGGAGTACCAAAAAATGAAACGTATTGCTGTTTTAACCAGTGGCGGTGACGCTCCTGGTATGAATGCTGCTATTCGTGCAGTCGTTCGTAAAGCAATCTCAGAAGGAATGGAAGTTTATGGTATTAACCGTGGCTACGCAGGCATGGTTGACGGTGATATTTTCCCATTAGGTTCAAAAGAAGTGGGAGATAAAATTTCACGTGGTGGGACTTTCTTATACTCAGCTCGTTATCCAGAGTTTGCTCAACTTGAAGGTCAATTGGCTGGTATTGAGCAACTTAAAAAACATGGTATTGAAGGTGTTGTTGTTATCGGTGGAGATGGTTCTTATCATGGCGCTATGCGCTTGACAGAGCACGGCTTCCCAGCGGTAGGTATCCCAGGAACAATCGATAACGATATTGCGGGAACTGACTACACTATCGGATTTGATACAGCAGTTAACACAGCAGTTGAAGCTATTGATAAACTTCGTGACACCTCATCAAGCCACGGACGTACTTTTGTGGTTGAAGTGATGGGTCGCAATGCGGGTGATATTGCTCTTTGGGCAGGTATTGCTAGTGGTGCTGATCAAATCATTGTTCCAGAAGAAGAGTTTGATATTGAAAAAGTGGTATCAACAATCCAATATGATTTTGAACACAAAGGTAAAAATCACCACATCATCGTCTTAGCTGAAGGTGTTATGAGTGGTGAAGCTTTTGCTCAAAAACTTAAAGAAGCTGGCGATAAGAGTGACCTTCGTGTGACAAATCTTGGCCACATTCTTCGTGGGGGTTCACCAACTGCTCGTGACCGTGTCATTGCTTCTTGGATGGGTTCACATGCTGTTGAGCTACTTAAAGAAGGCAAAGGTGGCTTGGCTGTTGGTATTCATAATGAAGAACTTGTTGAAAGCCCAATCCTTGGTACTGCAGAAGAAGGTGCTTTGTTCAGCTTGACTGAAGAAGGCAAGATTATTGTTAATAATCCACACAAAGCTCGTTTAGACTTTGCAGCTTTGAACCGTTCATTGTCACAATAAGTTTAGTTAAAATTGTTAAATCGTCAATTATTGACAAAAAAATAAGGGAGTTTCAGAGTAAAATGAATAAACGCGTAAAAATCGTTGCAACACTTGGTCCTGCGGTTGAAATCCGTGGTGGTAAAAAATATGGAGAAGATGGCTACTGGGCTGGTCAACTTGATGTTGAAGAATCAGCAAAAAAAATCGCTGAATTAATTGAAGCTGGTGCGAATGTTTTCCGTTTCAATTTCTCACACGGTGACCACAAAGAACAAGGTGACCGTATGGCAACTGTCCGCCTTGCAGAAGAAATTGCTCGTCAAAAAGTTGGTTTCCTTTTGGATACTAAAGGTCCTGAAATGCGTACTGAATTATTTGCAGACGATGCTAAAGAGTTCAGCTATGTTACTGGAGAAAAAATCCGTGTAGCGACTACACAAGGTATTCAATCAACTCGCGATGTTATTGCTTTGAACGTTGCTGGTAGCCTTGACATCTACGATGAAGTAGAAGTAGGTCATACTATTCTTATCGATGATGGTAAGCTTGGTTTGAAAGTGATCGACAAAGATATCGCAACACGTCAATTTATTGTTGAAGTAGAAAACGACGGTATTATTGCTAAACAAAAAGGTGTTAATATCCCTAACACTAAAATTCCTTTCCCAGCACTTGCGGAACGCGACAATGCTGATATCCGTTTTGGTCTTGAACAAGGACTTAACTTTATTGCAATCTCATTTGTTCGTACAGCCAAAGACGTTGAGGAAGTTCGTGAAATCTGTCGCGAAACTGGTAACGACCATGTTCAATTATTTGCTAAGATTGAAAACCAACAAGGTATCGATAATCTTGATGAAATCATCGAAGCTGCTGATGGTATCATGATTGCACGTGGCGACATGGGTATCGAAGTACCATTTGAAATGGTTCCAGTTTTCCAAAAAATGATTATCACTAAAGTGAATGCAGCTGGTAAAGCAGTTATCACAGCAACAAACATGCTTGAAACAATGACTGAAAAACCACGTGCGACACGCTCTGAAGTATCTGACGTCTTCAATGCTGTTATCGATGGTACTGATGCAACAATGCTTTCAGGAGAGTCAGCTAATGGTAAATACCCAGTTGAATCTGTTCGTACAATGGCGACTATTGATCGTAATGCACAAACTCTTCTTAACGAATATGGTCGTTTAGATTCATCTGCATTCCCACGTACAAACAAAACTGATGTAATTGCTTCAGCGGTTAAAGATGCAACTCATTCAATGGACATCAAACTTGTGGTTACAATTACCGAAACTGGTAATACTGCACGTGCGATTTCTAAATTCCGTCCAGATGCGGATATCTTAGCTGTAACATTTGATGAAAAAGTACAACGTGCATTGATGATTAACTGGGGTGTTATTCCAGTTCTTGCTGAAAAACCTGCATCTACTGATGACATGTTTGAAGTAGCAGAACGTGTGGCTCTTGAAACTGGTTTGGTTCAATCTGGTGATAACATTGTTATCGTTGCAGGTGTTCCAGTTGGTACTGGTGGAACAAACACAATGCGTGTTCGTACTGTAAAATAAGTTTATTAAAGTAACTGATCGAGGATTAGAAGAGTTTTCTTCTAACCTCTTTTTTATTGGAAGAGAAATGTTACCCTAACAATGCATACTCTTTTATCTTAGAAATTGTCTGCTTTTTTTCTGGTCTATAACATGGTATAATAAGAGAATAGACTAGGAGTTAATATGGTAAAGCGAGATTTTATAAGAAATATATTATTGTTATTAATTGTGATTATTGGCGTCATTTTGTTGAGAATTTTTGTTTTCTCAACCTTTAAAGTGACCCCAGCAACGGCCAATGCTTATTTGAAGAATGGTGATTTAATCACTATTAAGAAAAACATTCAACCTAAATACAAAGATTTTGTGGTTTACAGGGTTGATAAAAAGGATTATGTGAGCCGTGTTGTTGCTGTCGAGGGAGATAGTGTCACCTATATGGATGATATTTTTTACCTCAATAATATGGTGGAATCACAAGCCTATCTTGAAAAGATGAAGACACGTTACTTGAATAACGCTCCTCTTGGAACTTTATACACTGAAGATTTTACAATTTCAACTATTACTGGTGATAAGTATCAAAAGGTTCCTAAAGGAAAATATCTTCTTCTAAATGATAACCGGAAAAATACGAATGACAGTCGTCGCTTTGGGTTAATAGATGCCTCGCAGATTAAAGGCTTAGTGACCTTTAGAGTTTTGCCTCTCAGCGATTTTGGATTTGTAGAAGTAGAGTAGTTAACTAACTGCTCTCTTTTTTTAGTCCATAATCTGTCGATTAGACTATACCAATTTTGTGTTTGACAAGTAGTTGGTGATGTTATATACTGTAAACATAATATTTTTGTTGGTGTCTAAGGACTATACCAATTAATTGAATTTTGAAAGAAAGTAGTAAGGGAACTTACTAAGGTAACTAGAATGTGTGGAATTGTTGGAGTTGTTGGGAACCGTAACGCAACAGATATTTTAATGCAAGGTCTTGAGAAGCTTGAATACCGTGGCTACGATTCAGCAGGTATTTTTGTGGCTAATGACAATCAAACAAACTTAATTAAATCAGTTGGGCGCATCGCGGATTTGCGTGCTAAGATTGGCATAGATGTTGCTGGTTCAACAGGGATTGGTCACACACGTTGGGCAACTCATGGTCAATCAACAGAAGACAATGCCCATCCTCACACGTCACAAACAGGACGTTTTGTCCTTGTTCACAATGGTGTGATCGAAAATTATCTCCACATCAAAACAACGTACTTGGCTGGCCATGATTTCAAGGGTCAAACAGATACTGAGATTGCGGTACATCTAATCGGAAAGTTTGTAGAAGAAGAGCAATTATCAGTGTTAGAAGCCTTTAAAAAAGCTCTAGGAATTATCGAAGGTTCCTATGCCTTTGCCTTAATGGATAGCCAGAATACAGATACTATCTACGTGGCTAAAAACAAGTCTCCATTGTTGATTGGTCTTGGTGAAGGTTACAATATGGTTTGTTCGGATGCTATGGCCATGATTCGTGAAACCAGTGAATTTATGGAAATTCATGATAAGGAGCTGGTTATTTTAACCAAAGATAAGGTAACTGTTACAGACTACGATGGTAAAGAGCTGGCACGAGATTCGTACACTGCTGAATTAGACTTATCTGATATTGGTAAAGGGACTTATCCCTTCTATATGCTAAAAGAAATTGATGAGCAACCAACTGTAATGCGTCAATTAATTTCAACTTATGCAGATGAAATGGGTAACGTGCAAGTTGATCCAGCTATCATTGCCTCTATCCAAGAGGCTGACCGCCTTTATATTTTAGCTGCAGGGACTTCATACCATGCCGGTTTTGCAACTAAAATGATGCTTGAGCAATTGACAGATACGCCAGTTGAGTTAGGGGTGGCTTCTGAATGGGGTTATCACATGCCTCTACTGAGCGAGAAACCAATGTTTATCCTACTAAGCCAATCAGGAGAAACAGCAGATAGTCGTCAAGTTTTGGTTAAGGCAAATGCTATGGGCATTCCGAGTTTGACAGTAACTAACGTTCCAGGATCAACTTTGTCACGTGAAGCAACATACACCATGTTGATTCATGCTGGACCTGAAATTGCTGTTGCGTCTACAAAAGCTTACACTGCACAAATTGCTGCCCTTGCCTTTTTAGCTAAGGCAGTTGGTGAGGCGAATGGTAAGTCAGAAGCTCTTGACTTTGATTTGGTTCATGAGTTGTCATTAGTAGCTCAATCTATCGAAGCGACTTTGACAGAAAAAGACGTTGTAGCAGAAAAAGTAGAAGCTTTGTTAGCTACTACTCGTAATGCTTTTTACATCGGGCGTGGTAATGATTATTACGTTGCGATGGAAGCTGCTTTGAAATTAAAAGAGATTTCTTATATTCAATGTGAGGGCTTTGCGGCTGGTGAATTGAAACATGGCACCATTTCTTTAATTGAAGAGGGAACTCCAGTCATTGGTTTAATTTCATCTAGTGAGTTGGTTGCTTCTCATACGCGTGGTAATATTCAAGAAGTTGCTGCTCGTGGGGCTCATGTTTTAACCGTTGTGGAAGAAGGGCTTGACCGTGAGGGAGATGACATTATTGTCAATAAGGTTCATCCTTTCTTGGCGCCAATTGCTATGGTAATTCCAACTCAACTGATTGCTTACTACGCTTCATTACAACGTGGACTTGACGTTGATAAACCGCGTAATCTAGCTAAGGCTGTTACAGTGGAGTAATGAGGGGGGACCATGATAAGGTAGTCACTAGCTAATGATTGCCTTATTTTTTTACCTAATCATCATCATCAAGGCAGGAAAAAGGGAAATGAAGCCTTATTTGAGGACAGAAAAAGCAAATATGATAACGTATTCAACTTGTCAAAACCAGCATTCTAAAGTAAAATGATACCATTAAGAAATTTTTAGGAGAGCAAGATGTCATTACCAAATTGTTTGCAATGCCAATCCGAATACGTTTATGAAGATGGCCATTTATTAATTTGCCCTATGTGTGCTTTTGAGTGGACACCAGGTGAGGAAGCGACTGAAGAAGAAGGACTTGTTGTTTTAGATAGCAATGGTGTTCGATTGTCTGATGGCGATACTATTACTGTTATTAAAGATTTAAAAGTTAAAGGTGCTCCAAAAGACCTGAAACAAGGGACTCGTGTTAAAAATATTCGCCTGGTGGAAGGTGATCATAACATTGATTGTAAGATTGATGGGTTTGGCGCGATGAAATTGAAATCAGAATTTGTCAAGAAAATCTAATAATAATACGCAACCAGCTGATCTGGTTGTATTTTTATAAAAAAATCTCTCCCCAAATACGTTCAAATTTGGTATAATAGTAAAATATTCAGTTTTAGGAGGCAACATGACCTATATTCAGCAAGTTTTACCCAGCTTATTAGATGGTGCCTTGGTGACCTTACAAGTATTCTTTATTGTTATCATTCTTTCTATCCCCTTAGGGGCTATTTTAGCTTTCTTGATGAAGATTCCCTTTAAACCGCTACAGTGGTTTTTGACCCTATACGTGTGGATGATGCGAGGGACACCATTACTGCTTCAATTGATTTTTTTCTATTATGTTTTGCCAAGTGTTGGGATTAGTTTTGATCGAATGCCAGCTGCTATTTTGGCGTTTACTTTGAATTATGCTGCCTACTTCGCTGAAATTTTTAGAGGTGGGATTGAGGCTATTCCAAAAGGTCAATATGAAGCAGCTAAAGTATTAAAGTTAAAACCTCTTCAAACCATTCGTTATATTATTTTGCCTCAAGTGTTTAAAATTGTGTTACCAAGTGTTTTCAATGAAGTCATTAATTTGGTCAAAGATTCTTCCCTTGTCTATGTACTCGGTGTAGGAGATCTTTTATTAGCAAGTAAGACGGCAGCCAATAGGGATGCAACCTTAGCTCCTATGTTTATCGCTGGCCTTATCTATTTGCTTTTAATTGGACTGGTCACGATTATTTCGAAACAAGTTGAAAAACGGTTTAATTATTATCAGTAAGGAGGCTTCATGTTAGAACTCAAAAATATTTCCAAACAGTTTGGTCAAAAAACCATTTTTGATGGCTTTAATCTAACCGTTCAAGACGGAGAAGTGCTCTCTTTGGTAGGTCCATCAGGTGGCGGTAAGACAACACTCTTACGGATGTTGGCTGGTCTTGAATCTATTGATTCAGGTCAAGTCTTTTACAATGGAGAAGATGTCGGTATTGATCATTTGGAAAATCGTAACTTGCTTGGATTTGTTTTCCAAGATTTTCAATTGTTTCCTCATCTTACCGTTTTAGACAACCTAACGCTGTCTCCAACAATTACAATGGGCAAGCAAAAGGCTGACGCTAAAGAAAAGGCTTTGGATTTACTGGCACGTTTAGGATTAAAAGAACATGCCCAAGTTTATCCCTATTCGTTATCTGGAGGTCAAAAACAACGGGTTGCTTTGGCGAGAGCCATGATGATTGATCCTCAAATTATCGGTTACGATGAACCGACCAGTGCCCTAGATCCTGAATTACGTCAGACGGTAGAAGCCTTGATTGTTCAAAACCGTGAAATGGGAATAACTCAAATTGTAGTCACTCACGATCTTATTTTTGCCGAAGCCATCTCAGATCGTATTATTAGGGTTAATCCTAAATAGAAGAGGAGCGATATGATGACCATGAGAAGAAGTATAAGAATCGTTTTCTTAGCAGCTATTAGTTTACTGTTAGTAGCTTGCGGAACAGCTAATAAAACCGCAAAATCAGGAGATGCTTGGAAAACATACCAAAAAGAAAAAACCATTACTTTAGGTTTCGACAATACCTTTGTTCCGATGGGGTATAAAGATGAGAGTGGAGACAATAAGGGGTTTGATATCGATTTAGCTAAGGCAGTTTTTAAGCAATATGGCATTACCGTTAATTTTCAAGCTATTAATTGGGATTTGAAAGAAGCCGAGTTAAAAAATGGTAAAATCGATATGATTTGGAATGGCTATTCTATGACGAAGGAACGTCAGGCTAAAGTAGCTTTTACTATTCCTTATATGAAAAATGAGCAAGTGATTGTGGTTAAAAAATCATCTGGAATTACTGACACTTCTGATATGAAAAATAAGGTTCTAGGAGCCCAATCCGGATCGTCTGGTTATGATGCCTTGACAAGACATCATAAAGTCTTAAAAGACTTGGTTAAAGACCAAGATGCGACTCAGTATGAAACGTTTACGCAAGCTTTTATTGATCTGAAAACGAATCGTATTGATGGTTTACTTATTGATAAAGTTTACGCTAACTACTACCTAAAGCAAGAAAATCAGTTAGATGATTACCAACTGGTCTCGACCGGATTTGACAATGAACAGTTTGCTGTAGGGCTTAGAAAAGAAGACAAGACCTTGCAGAAGAAAATTAATGAAGCCTTGAAAAAAATGTATCAAGATGGTGAGTTCCAAGCCATTTCTCAAAAATGGTTTGGAGAAGATGTTGCTACAACTCAAATCCAAAACTAAAAGAGATGATAGTCTCTTTTTGTGTTCCTACAAATGGTCGATTAGAAACTATATGATTGCTTTCTTTGTCAGTCGTATTAGCAAGAAGCCATAAAAGGTAACTGACAAAAACCACTAATCTGATGATTAGTGGTTTCAGACTGAAGACAAAGTCCTTAGAATCACTTTTCTAGGGGCTTTTCATGATA
>ERZ1023187.138-NODE-138-length-18917-cov-60.286979_pt1 | contig 18917 bp, 21 predicted proteins | sample MGYA00380438_ERZ1023187 | MGnify/ENA primary metagenome ERZ1023187 (study PRJEB33173, sample SAMEA4830291) | metagenome | study: EMG produced TPA metagenomics assembly of the PRJEB25223 data set... | reverse complement strand
ATTGATGTCCGGGCACAAAAGGATGAAGAGAAAGTTTTCATGCGTACGGCGTGCAAACCAACCGACAGCTCTGTATTTCAGGGCTGTTTTATGTTATAATAAGAGCTTAAGAGGTTAGAGAATGAAAAGATTTCGTTTTGAAACCATTCATTTAATTATGATGGGCTTGATTTTATTTGGATTGCTAGCGCTTTGCGTTAGAATTATGCAGTCGAAAATGCTGATCCTATCAGCCATTTTTCTTGTATTACTATTTGTTGTTGCACTTCTTTGGTACCAAAAAGAAGTTTACGAATTATCAGATTTAGATCACATTGAATTATTAAATGAGCAGACAGAAGATAATCTGAAAACACTTTTAGATAAAATGCCTGTTGGTGTTGTTCAGTTTGATCAAGAAACTAATGCCGTTGAGTGGTATAACCCTTACGCCGAGTTAATTTTTACGACAGAAGATGGTCTTTTACAGAATCATTTAATTCAACAAATACTCACTGAAAAGCGTCGAGGAGACATTTCGCAGACATTTGAAGTTTCTGGTAATAAGTACACGTCCTATATTGACGTCGCGTCGGGAATTTTCTACTTTTTTGATAGTTTTGTAGGGAATAGACAATCTGCTGATGCTAGCATGTTAAGACCTGTTGTCGGCATTATCTCTGTTGATAATTACGATGATTTCACAGATGATCTATCTGATGCAGACACCTCCAAGATTAATTCGTTTGTAGCGAATTTTATTGACGAATTTATGGAGTCAAAACAGATTTTTTATCGTCGTGTCAATATGGACCGTTATTATTTCTTTACGGATTTTAAGACCCTAAAAGCATTAATGGATGATAAATTTTCTGTTTTAGAAGAATTTCGCAAAGAAGCTCAGGAAGCACAGCGCCCCTTGACCCTTAGTATAGGTATCTCATTTGGCGAAGAAAAACATAGCCAAATTGGACAAGTGGCTCTTGAAAACCTTAATATTGCGCTTGTTCGAGGAGGGGATCAGATTGTCATTCGTGAAAATGCGGATCACACCAATCCTATTTACTTTGGTGGCGGTTCTGTATCAACGGTTAAACGCTCTAGGACACGTACCCGGGCGATGATGACAGCTATCTCAGATCGCATTAAGATGGTGGACAATGTCTTTATTGTCGGGCATAGAAAACTCGACATGGATGCCTTAGGTTCTGCTGTTGGGATGCAGTTTTTTGCAAGCAATATTATTGAAAATAGTTTCGCGGTGTATAATCCGGATGAAATGAGTTCAGATATTGAGAGAGCTATCGAACGTCTTCAAGCTGACGGCAAAACTCGTCTCATTAGCATTTCACAAGCCATGGGCTTGGTAACTCCAAGATCTCTTTTGGTAATGGTTGATCACTCTAAAATTTCACTGACCCTGTCTAAAGAATTTTATGAGCAATTCGAAGATGTTATCGTTGTCGACCATCATAGAAGGGACGATGATTTCCCAGATAATGCTATTCTAACCTTCATCGAAAGTGGGGCAAGTAGCGCAGCCGAATTGGTGACAGAACTCATTCAATTTCAAAATGCCAAAAAACGGTTAAATAAAATTCAATCTAGTGTTCTAATGGCTGGTATTATGCTTGATACTAAAAACTTTTCGACACGTGTCACAAGTCGAACTTTTGATGTCGCTAGTTATTTAAGAAGCAAAGGGAGTGATAGCGTTGAGATTCAAACTATCTCAGCAACAGATTTTGATGAGTATAAACAAGTCAACGAAATTATCCTCCAAGGCCAGCGTCTAGGTGACAGTATTATTGTGGCAGCAGGTGAAAATGGAAAACTTTACAGCAATGTGATTGCTAGTAAAGCGGCGGACACCATATTGTCAATGGCACATGTTGAAGCTAGCTTTGTGTTAGTAGAAACAGAATCACACAAGATTGCCATCTCAGCTAGAAGTCGCAGTAAGATTAATGTTCAGCGTGTGATGGAAAAATTAGGAGGTGGGGGTCACTTTAATTTGGCTGCTTGTCAATTGACAGACATTAGCCTTCCCCAAGCTAAAGCGTTATTATTAGAAACTATTGATAGTACTATGAAAGAGACAGGAGAGGTGGAATCATGAAAGTTATTTTCTTAGCAGATGTTAAAGGAAAAGGAAAAAAAGGGGAAATCAAAGAGGTCCCAACAGGCTATGCTCAAAATTTCCTTATTAAGAAAAATTTAGCTAAAGAAGCAACTAGTCAAAGCATCGGTGAATTAAAAGGAAAACAAAAAGCCGAAGAAAAAGCTCAAGCTGAAATTTTAGCAGAAGCTCAAGCAATTAAGGCTATTTTGGATGAAGACAAGACACGTGTTCAATTTCAAGAAAAAGTTGGCCCAGATGGACGTACATTTGGTTCCATCACAGCTAAAAAGATTTCAGAAGAATTGCAAAAGCAATTTGGGGTAAAAGTTGATAAACGTCATATTATTTTAGATCATCCTATCCGTGCCATTGGTTTGGTTGAAGTTCCTGTGAAATTACATAAGGAAGTAACAGCTGAGATTAAATTGACTATCACAGAAGCATAAGAGACAAAACGGAATAAGATTTGGAGGTGTTGAGGTTGCCTGAAGTAGCTGAATTACGAGTTCAACCCCAAGATTTATTGGCAGAACAATCTGTCCTAGGCTCAATCTTTATCTCGCCTGATAAGCTGATTACAGTGAGAGAATTTATCAGTCCAAACGATTTTTATAAGTACGCTCATAAAATTATCTTTCGGGCAATGATTACCCTCAGCGATCGTAACGATGCCATTGATGCAACAACTGTTAGAACAATTTTAGATAATCAAGGAGACTTGCAAAACATTGGCGGTTTGTCCTATATTGTTGAATTAGTCAATAGTGTTCCAACAAGTGCCAATGCTGACTATTATGCTAAAATTGTTGCTGAAAAGGCGATGTTGCGTGATATCATTGCTAGATTGACAGATACTGTCAACTTGGCGTATGAAGGGGCTTCTGATTCAGAAGACATTATTGCTGGTGCAGAAAGAGCATTAATTGAAATTAATGAGCACAGTAACCGTAGCGGTTTTCGTAAAATTTCAGATGTGCTAAAAGTTAACTATGAAAATTTGGAAGCTCGTTCGAAGCAGACTTCTGATGTCACTGGTTTACCAACGGGCTTTAGAGATCTTGACAAAATTACAACAGGTTTACACCCTGATCAACTCATTATCCTAGCCGCTCGTCCAGCAGTCGGTAAAACGGCTTTTGTCCTTAACATTGCCCAAAATGTAGGCACGAAGCAAAAGAGGGCTGTTGCTATTTTTTCTTTGGAGATGGGAGCAGAGAGTCTTGTTGATCGTATGTTGGCAGCTGAGGGAATGGTTGATTCGCATAGCTTACGGACAGGTCAATTGACAGATCAAGATTGGAATAACGTCACCATTGCTCAAGGAGCTTTGGCAGAAGCACCGATTTATATTGATGACACGCCAGGTATTAAAATCACTGAAATTCGGGCAAGATCACGAAAATTGTCCCAAGAAGTTGATGGCGGTTTAGGACTGATTGTAATTGACTACTTACAGTTGATTACAGGAACCAAACCAGAAAATCGGCAACAAGAAGTGTCAGATATTTCAAGACAGCTTAAAATCCTAGCTAAGGAATTAAAAGTGCCAGTTATTGCCCTTAGTCAGCTTTCCCGTGGTGTTGAACAAAGACAGGATAAGCGACCGGTTCTATCAGATATTCGGGAATCGGGATCTATTGAGCAAGATGCGGATATTGTGGCCTTCTTATACCGTGATGACTATTATCGGAAAGAGGGCGAAGAAGCTGAAGAAGCTATTGAAGACAATACCATTGAAGTAATTCTTGAGAAAAACAGGGCAGGAGCGCGTGGAACAGTGAAACTCATGTTTCAAAAAGAGTATAATAAATTTTCAACCATAGCCCAATTTGAGGAAAGATAAGAAAGAGAGAAAAAAATGAGTGATGCATTTGCAGATGTTGCAAAAATGAAGAAAATTAAAGAAGATATCAAAGCCCACGAAGGGCAACTAGTAGAGTTAACGCTTGAAAATGGTCGTAAACGTGAGAAAAATAAGATTGGCCGATTGATTGAAGTTTACAGTTCGTTATTTATTATTGAATATAATGATAGTTCAGATGTCCCAGGAGCAATCAATAATTCCTACGTTGAATCTTATACTTACTCAGATATTTTAACTGAAAAGACATTGATTCGTTATTTAGATTGATTTTTGCCTCATAGAGGCTTTTTCTTTACAGAAAATTGACAGTACTGTTAACGATAACAAGATATTTTGTCTCTACTCTTCTCTATTTTGACAAATGTCCTGTAAAAGAGAGCACTTTTGAGATAGACTAAGCGTGAAAAGGAGGTCTCATTATGGACAAACAAACGATTTTAGCCCTAAAACTGAAAGATTACCGCGACAAGAATGGCTTGACGCAAGCGCAATTAGCAGAGCAACTTGAGGTATCTGATAAAAGCATATCGAAATGGGAAAATGGTGAAACTTATCCGAGTAAGCGGAATATGTTGGCAATTTCGGAGAAACTACATTTTTCTTTGGAAGCTCTAATGATTGAGGAAACTCAAGTTAAAACAGATTATAGAAAGTTATCTTTTAAATATACTTTCTACGCTTATCTTGCAATCTTTTTTGTTTCTATGTTGATATTGAGTAGTAGATATGCAGCCAATTCACTTGGAGATTATAATATAGAAGAACGATTAAGAGCAGTGCTTGACATGAGCTTACGCAGTAATTGTTATGCTATTCCTGCAGCTATTTGTATTGGCCTTGTATTTTACTATTACATTTTTCCAAAACAGAATGTTGAAGATGAGTAATAGCTTTACAAAGCTTCTTATCTATGGTATACTATTCTTTGTGTGAAATAACAGCAGAAAAATATGAAGCTCGTCAACAGGTGGTTATCTATTCAAGTAACCTTTGCTGTTTAGGCGAAAACCCCCTGCACGAATCAGGATTTTTCAAACAGTTATTTCCTCAAAAAATTTAGAGGAGGACATGTAATATGTCACGTTATACTGGTCCATCATGGAAACAATCACGTCGCCTTGGTTTGTCACTTACAGGCACAGGTAAAGAATTGGCACGTCGTAACTACGTTCCAGGTCAACACGGTCCAAACAACCGTAGCAAACTTTCAGAGTATGGTTTGCAACTTGCTGAGAAACAAAAACTTCGTTTCTCATATGGTTTAGGTGAGAAACAATTCCGTAACTTGTTCGTACAAGCTACAAAAATCAAAGAAGGAACTCTTGGTTTCAACTTTATGGTTCTTTTAGAGCGTCGTCTTGACAATGTTGTATACCGTTTAGGTCTTGCAACTACTCGTCGTCAAGCACGTCAATTCGTTAACCACGGACACATCCTTGTTGATGGTAAACGTGTTGATATCCCTTCATACCGCGTTGAAGCTGGTCAAGTGATTTCAGTTCGTGAAAAATCAATGAAAGTTCCTGCAATCCTTGAAGCTGTTGAAGCTACTCTTGGACGTCCAGCTTTCGTATCTTTCGATGCTGAAAAACTTGAAGGTTCACTAACTCGCCTTCCAGAGCGCGATGAAATCAACCCAGAGATCAACGAAGCACTTGTCGTTGAGTTCTACAACAAAATGCTTTAATTTTAAGATTAAACTTACAAAAAGCCTACAACAGTGGGCTTTTTTTGTATCTCGTAACAAGTTTACTCTAATCTATGGTTTATAAAAAAGTCATCAGTCTTACTGATGACTTCGACTTCATCTATGACCTAGTAGAAGACACCTATTCGTCTGATAATGGTCGCCCTAGCCTTGATCCTGTCATGTTGGTTAAAATCCCTCTGATTCAGTGCTTTTATGGCATTCGTTCCATGCGTCAGACCATCAAGGATATTGAAGTGAATACTGCCTATCGCTGGTTTTTAGGTTTGACTTTGGATGACAAGGTGCCACATGTCACAACCTATGGCAAAAATTATTCCCGTCGCTTTCAAGAAAAAGGCTTGATTGAGTCCATTTTTACGCATATTCTTGGGCTATGTATCAATACAGGCCTGATTGATCCGACGGAGATTTTCATAGATGGGACTCATATTAAGGCTGCGGCTAATAATCGCAAGTTCATCAACCGAGAGGTGGAAAAACAAGCCAAGTTCATGAGTGAACAGCTAGAAATCGAAATCAATCGGGATAGGGAGAAGCATGGAAAAAATCCGCTAGGGCCCGCCAAAGAGCTAGGGCCCGTCGCTAAGAAAATCTCCACAACCGATCCAGAAAGTGGCTGGTTTCACAAAGGTGATCATAAGGAAGTCTTCGCTTATTCTGCTCAGGTGGCTTGTGACAAGTATGGATGGGCGCTTGCTTATAGTGTTGAGGCTGGCAATATCCATGATAGTCAGGCTTTTCCTGCACTTTTTGCCAAGCTTGAACCCTTGAAACCACAGTTTATTATTGCGGATTCCGGCTATAACATTCCTAGCATTGCCAAGTTTCTGATTGATAAGGAGATCACTCCTGTCCTTCCTTACACACGACCAAGAGGAAAGAAAGACCTTCTACGTCCGAAAGAATTGATTTATGATGAGCACTTTGATTGTGTCATCTGCCCTGAACATCAAGCCTTGACCTACCGCACTACGACCAGAGAAGGCTACCGAGAATACAAAAGTGACCCTGCAATTTGTGCCAATTGTCCCCTGTTATCTGTATGTACGACCAGTAAGAACCACCAAAAAGTTGTCACACGGCATATTTGGAAAGACTATTTGGAACAGTGCGAGGACATTCGTCATCAAAGGGGGATGAAGGAGCTCTACCAGCATCGGAAAGAGACGATTGAACGACTGTTTGGCACAGCCAAGGAATACCACAATCTCCGCTATACGAGAGAGAAAGGCAAGTCCAAAATGGAAGATAAGGTTGGACTGACTTTGGCATGCTTAAATCTCAAAAAACTGGTCAAAAGGATGGCGGGAGAGCCTTTTTATTTTGTTCAGATGAGGTGGTTTAAGCACGGAAACAGCCATTTTGATCTAAAAACACTAAAAAAGACAAACACCAAATCGATGTTTGTCTTCAATCTGAAGTCATCAGTCTTACTGATGACTTGTAACAATAACACTTGCGTAAGGGGGACTATTTAGGTACTCGTAAGCATTTTGAGAACGAATTGTGTCATTTCTTGAGGTGATTCTTTTTTACCTTTTGCAATCCAACTTTGACAGACACCAAAAAAGGCATGCGCTAAGTAGATACTTCGGTATTCTTTTTCTGTTTGAGATAATTCTTCAGTACTGAATTTATCTTGTAAATCAGTGGTTATCAGAAGGCGAACTTTATTGATGATGAAGGTTTGTATTTCTTTGGTGCCGTTAGCAGATAAAAGGGAAGAGAGAAGCTGTTCTCTTTGGAGAAATTCAAAGACTTCAAGGAAGGCCTGTTCTTTATTTCGGTATTCTTTTTCAAAAATGTATTCTAACTTATGGAAAAAGGTTTGCTGGTAATAGTCAATCATTTCATATTTATCTTTATAGTGAGTGTAAAAACTCGATCGGCTAATACCAGCCATTTTAGCAAGTTTAATGGTTGTAATGTCATCAAAACTTTCGGTTTTTAATAGGGTAACCATTGCTTTTAGAATGGCTTGCCTTGTGTTTTCTTTTCGATTGACCATTATCAGAATCTCCTTTTGAACACTTTTAGACATAATGTCCAAAAACGATGTCTTTTATCTTGTAAATTTTGATTTTACTTGTATAATATATTCTATCATAATTTTTGAACAGTATGTCCATTTTAGGAGAAAAAATGTTAGAAGAACTTAAAGCACTTATTAAAAATCCCAAATTAATCATTACAATGATTGGTGTGGCACTGGTTCCCGCCTTATATAATTTATCGTTTTTAGGATCAATGTGGGATCCTTATGGTCGTGTCAATGACCTTCCCATTGCTGTTATTAATCAAGATAAGCCTGCAAAGATGGCTGATGAATCATTAACAATCGGTGATGATATGGTGGACAAGATGTCTAAAAACAAAGAGTTAGACTATCATTTTGTATCTTCAAAAAGCGCTCAAAAAGGTCTTAAAAAAGGTGATTATTATATGGTCATTACTTTACCCGAAGATCTTTCTCAGCGAGCAACAACCTTATTAAATCCTGAACCCCAAAAACTAACTATCCGTTACCAAACTAGTAAAGGACATGGAATGGTTGCTGCTAAGATGGGTGAAACAGCGATGACAAAACTGAAAGAGTCTGTTTCGCAAAACATTACGAAGATTTACACCTCAGCAGTTTTTAGCAGTATGACGGAGCTCCAATCAGGATTAAAAGAAGCCTCAACTGGAAGTCAAGCACTGGCTTCAGGAGCGAAGACCGCTCAGGCGGGGAGTCAAACACTTTCGACGAACTTAGCAGCCTTAACGAATGCTAGCCAACAGTTTCAACAAGGTACTGGTCGATTGACATCAGGTTTGACTACCTATACAGATGGTGTCAACCAAGTCAAGAATGGATTAGGAACATTATCAACGGACATCCCCAATTATCTGAACGGGGTTTCTAGGTTATCCCAGGGAGCTTTTCAGCTTAATCAGGGTCTTTCACAGTTGACACAAGCAACAACACTTTCTGACGAGAAAGCTAAGGGAATTCAATCCTTAATTGTAGGGCTACCAGTCCTAAATCAAGGCATTCAGCAACTAAATACAGAGCTATCAACAATGGAAACCCCTAACCTTAATGCTGATGAGTTAGGTAATAGCTTAGGAGCTATCGCTCAAGCTGCCAAACAAGTCATTGCTGAAGAGACTGCCGCTCAGAATGAAGAACTATCGGCTCTCCAAGCTACTAGCGTTTACCAATCATTAACTGCTGAACAACAAGGAGAGTTAGCTGCGGCCCTCAGTCAATCTGATAAAAGTCAAACCGTATCTGCAGCTCAAACTATTTTAAGTTCTGTTCAAACTTTGTCAACAAGTTTACGAACTCTGTCCCAAGGAAATAACTTAGCTCAATTAGACCAGCTTAAATCAGCTGTTTCCCAGATTGCGAGTCAGTCTAACCAGGCTTTACCTGGAGCGAGTTCTGCATTATCTGAGTTGTCAATGGGGTTATCAAAGGTAAATGGTAGTTTAAATCAACAAGTTCTACCAGGAAGTAATCAATTGACAACAGGATTAGCACAATTAAACGGGTATAATACTGCCATTGGTTCTGGGGTAACAAAACTCTCAGAAGGAGCGACAGCTCTATCAACAAAATCAGGAGAATTATTGAATGGCAGCCAACAACTATCAGAAGGTGCAGGTAAACTAGCCGATGGTAGTTTCCAATTGAGTCAAGGTGGCAATCAATTAACAAGTGGGTTGACAGACTTGTCAACAGGCTTGTCAATCTTAAACGGTTCTTTGGCTAAAGCCTCTCAACAGTTATCACTTGTTTCCGTACAAGATAAAAACGCTAGAGCAGTTTCAAAACCAGTTTTATTAAACGAAAAAGATAGAGATGATGTCAAGACAAATGGGATTGGTATGGCACCTTATATGATTGCCGTTTCTCTAATGGTTGTGGCCTTGTCAACCAATGTTATCTTTGCTAATTCTTTATCTGGTCGTCCAGTTAAGAATAAGTGGGATTGGGCCAAACAAAAATTGGTGATTAATGGGTTCATTTCAACTGTGGGTTCTATTATTCTTTACTTAGCTATTCAGCTATTGGGATTTGAAGCACATTATGGCATGAAAACCTTAGGTTTTATCATATTAAGCGGTTGGACGTTGATGGCACTTGTCACAGCCCTAGTTGGGTGGGATGATCGCTATGGTTCCTTTGCTTCTTTAGTTATGCTATTGCTTCAAGTTGGTTCTTCGGGTGGATCCTATCCCATTGAGTTAAGTGGGGCATTTTTCCAAACGTTACATCCTTTCTTGCCAATGACTTATGTGGTGTCTGGTTTGCGGCAAACTATTTCATTGGATGGCAATATTGGACTTGAAATCAAAGTGTTAACAGGCTTTCTATTAGCCTTTATGGTGTTAGCGCTGCTCATTTATCGACCTAAGAAAACTGTTTAAGGTTGAGTAAATAAGACAAAAAAACAGCATCTCAAATCATTATGTTAGATGCTGTTTTTTGTCTTATTGTTACAAGTGGTTGACAGTACTTTTTAAAGTCAATGGTTATTTTACAAGTGAGGGGCTATTTTAGAATAATATCTCCCTTGTTGAGTTCAACTGTCAAGCTTCCAGTAGCTTTCTCAGTGTTAGCAGTGTAAGTAATGTTATCTGAAGTTGTTCCTTTATCAATTTTCGCAGGAGTAAGCAGTGGTCCAAGTGAGATTTTACCATCTTCGGTTTTTGCCTTATAGTCGGTCGTCTTTGGATCGGTCAAAGTTATGTCAACAGCAACATCACCACCACTAATAGTATTAGTGCCTTTAAGGGTAAGAGCATGAGCAGTGAATATAGCACCATTATCATTGGTTTCCTCGCTTTCTTGCTCACTAGTAACAGTGAAAGTCACATTTTCAAGGCTTGTTTCTTCGGCTTCAACTCCACCAGGAGATAGAGATTGGATGGTGACAGATTTAAGATTAGTATTTTTTGTGGTTAATTGTCCATGCCCTAAGCTAATCGTCCCATTTTCTAAACTAGAATTCGTAAGGCTTGACAACGAATAGTCGGCTTTCAACTCAAGATTGGCTAACAAGCTATCAGTAGCGTCAAATGTTCCAAAAACCTTCCCTTTCTTTATTCTAGTATTTAGCAGTGTCAGACCACCACTGAATTCAAGGTCTTGAATCGTTAAATCCGATATAGTGGCTTGAGGCATGCTTGAGCCTGTGAACTCTTTAAGACTGGTACCTTTTGGAAGCGTTATGGTAGTGGTTCGGTAGTTGTGGTTTCGGTCACTTTTATTTAATCCAAACCCGATCAGTTCAATACCTCCGGTGATGATGACATCTCTGGGTTTTTCAGAAATATGAAGTGTCTCGTTCTCTATTTTTATTTCTAAAGGATCAATAAATTTAGGATGTGTGTAATAGGTTACTGTTGTTTTTTTGACAGGCCCTGTTTCTACTGTAATAGTTGAAAAATTGGTATCAATATCAAGAGCTGTTACGTGATCAACTGTTTGGATAACCTTTTTAGGGGCTGTTTGGTGTTTAATGTCTTGAAGCCCGCCAGTTGCATAACCAGCTCCTAAAAGAATGGCTCCTAAAACAATACACACGACACTGGTCATAAAACATTTGCGTGAGATATTTTTCATGCTTGAGCTCCTTTCTTTTGACTAATCCATTTAATAAAGGCAACGAAGGCACGTCCTGAAAAACGCAGGAGTGCAGTGGCAATAATCCAAATGAGAATACCACCACCAAAGCTCAGCAAGGCGCTACCAATTCCCATAGCCTGAGCAGGAAGAGATGAACCAAGTAAAGTCAAACTTTCAAAGAGGGTGATTCCTGCAACAAGTACCCCTACAAGGCCAAAAACATAGGCAGCAACGATGGCTGTTATTCCAGCCATGAGGCAAGCAATAATAAAGAGAATTAAAGCCAATAAAACCGGTAAAGCGATAGGCGCAGCAAAGAGTGCTAAAATAGCTAGCCCGACGATAGTTGCTCGCTTTTCAGGTGTTTTTTCAGGACTTGCCATGTGTTTTCCTAGAACAGTTGCGATGATTTCACTAGCGGCCTCTTTGGGGCTTCCTAAATCCTCGATAACTTGATTTTCTTTATCAGGACCAGCTTCATCAAAATATTCAATGTAATAATCCATAGCTTCATGGTAGTCTTCCCTAGGTAATTTTCGCAAGTATTTATCTAGTTCCGCTAGATATTCAGTCCTTGTCATGTCTCAAACTCCCTTCAATAATCCTATCTATGGCAAATGTATACTTTTGCCATTCTTTTTTTAGAAATAGTAGCTGTACTTCTCCAGAAGAAGTGATAGCATAATATTTGCGTTTACGTCCTTGATGCTCTTGACTGTAAGTTGTCAAAAAACCTGCCTTTTCCAATTTTTTAAGAATAGGATAGAGAGTTGATTCTTTGATATTGGCGACCAATTTAATGGTTTGACTAATGTCATAGCCGTAAGAATCATTTTTTTCGACAATGGCTAAAATCAAAAATTCAATCAAGGTAGCCGATACTGGAAAATACATTTTGAGCTCCTCTCATGTATAAAATTTTTATATATAATTATTTTACACAATTAGTATAAGCTTACTTTTTTGATATGTCAATATTTTATATATAAAAAATTTATATATAAAATATTACTAATTAGGAGTAATCGGTTGACCAAAAAGTGAAGATTAGTTATGATGAAGATAAAGCTATCGGAAAGGATAATGGGGATGACGCTATGGAAGAGTTATTAAAACACTATCAAGCAAAACCACTAGGGGAAGAAAAGCGGTACGCTGTATTTTTACCTCTTGTTGCCGTTAATGATGAATGGCATGTCTTATATGAAGTGCGAAGTCAACATATTTCTCAACCCGGTGAAGTAGCCTTCCCGGGAGGTAGAGTCGAAGGTCATGAAAGCCTCCAAGAGGCTGCTATTAGAGAAACAATGGAAGAATTAAATGTCGACTCCTCTCAGATTCAGCTTTGGGGAGAAATTGATTATTTAGTGCAGTCATCTAGAACCATTCACTGTTTCGTTGGACAACTATTAACTGATGACTGGAAGAGTATAGAGGCTAATGAAGAGGTTGACAGGTTGTTTACGGTCCCTTTACAACAATTACTTGCTACCGAGCCAGTTTTTTATCATCTTGAAGCTAGTCCTCTCAAAACTTCAGATTTTCCTTTTGATCGTATTCGTCATGGGAAAGATTACCAATTTAGCCAGCAGTACCGTAGTATTCCATTTTATGAAAATCTGGAAGAAACCATTTGGGGAATGACTGCTCAGTTTACTAAGTGTTTAACCGATATTCTAAATGATGAATCAATTGCAAAGAAAAACCCCTTAGATATTGAAAAATCTAAGGGGAGATAGAGCACTAGTTTGTTGGCGTCAACTTTTTGTCAACAACCTGTAAAGGTTATTTGTATTTTTCTTCTAATTGACTCATCCAAAGTCCGAGCCAAATACCAAGAGCAAATAACACAACGGCCATAAGCCAGGTTAAGATACCTGCATGACTGTAGGAAATGGATTCGGGACTACTACTATTTGGAATAAGAATTAATAGCGTGCTGGATAATACAATACCAATGATAAAGTGGTAAACTTTTGAATGATGGTGCTGTAAAGCATAATCCATACTTTTAGAAAAAGCCAAGATGGCTAGGACTCCTCCGATAGCAATAGGTAAGAAAGTCCCTAATAAATCCAAAGATTTGAATCCTATTAACATAGGACCATAGAGTCCTAAGATAAGTAAGAGATTTGACGGGCTTAGTCCAGGGACCAGTACTCCTAAAGCAATTAAGGCACCTGCTAAAATAAAGGTTAAAAAGTTAGCTGGTAAGGTACCGATTAAGTCATTTAAGAAGTAAAGACCTAGTCCTGAAATAACAAAGGTAAGGACTAGCCATAGCCAGTCAGCTTTGTCTCTTTGAGACTGCTTGGTTGACTCCTTAATCAGACTAGGAATAGTCCCGACAATAGCGCCAGCAAATCCCCATAAGACGATAACTTGATAGTGCTTAAGCAAAAACTCAACGGGGAAAGAAAAGAGAGCAATACCTAAAATACCACCAATTCCTACTGGTAAGAAAAATAAGACATTTTCAATAAAGTTATCCCTCATATGAGCTAAAAAGGAAATCATTCGCTCATAGATTCCTAAAATGGCTGCGAGAACACCACCGGATACACCAGGTAAAATAAAACCTAGTGCAATAATCATGCCTTTAAAAACTCTTGAAATAAATGAAACCATTGTTGCCTCCTGAAAAGAATGATTTTATTGTATCATAAATTTAAAGAATTGCTGACACAAAGCTGCATATCCCTACTAAAATAATTGTTCCTAATAAATAATACATTCAATTTTGAAGATATTTTCCTTAAACACCATGTCTTTGTGATCAAGTCAAGTTTGATTGTCAAAGTTGTAAATAAAATTTACAAAGACTGTAAACCTTACGATAATTATCAAAAAGATAAACGAAAAAAAGCTTAGGTCAAAGACTTTTGATAGTAAACTTATTGAAGAAGGATTATAGTAGCTATTAAAAAGGAGATTTATTATGGGCTTTAAAAACCAGTTACCTTATTATTGAAAAAAATTACAGATGTCACAAGAAGAGCTTGCTGAAATGATGTATGTTTCAAGAAGACTATCTCAAACTGGGAAAACGGTAAAAGCTATCCAGACCTGCAAAATCTTTTGATGTTAAGTAAGTCCTTACAGGTTCCTTTAGAGCAACTAATAGCAGAAGATATCCCAAAAATGACTTTAATTATTAAGGATGAGGAGATTAAACAATGTGATAGGAATACGCATATTATGTTATTTGGGACACTCCTAATTGCTATCAGTATTTATCCTATAATGTCTTGGTTAGGTTGGTGGGGATATGGTCCGGTTGCTATCTTATGGTTGATAATCATGCGTAGCGCCTTAAGAATTGAGCGATTTAAAAAGACATATGATGTTCAGACTTACCGATAACTTGAAGCTATAGCAAAGGGTGAGAGCTTAGATCAGATTGATAAGATTAAAGAAAAAGCAAAATATCCTTATCAAAAAGCATGGATTGTTATTGCGTACACAGGATTGACAGTGTTAATAACCCTACTCTCTATTTTGTTTTTTCATTTGTTTTTTTAAACACGAAAAAAGCCTTTGAAACGTTCATTTCATAGGCTTTTCTCATCTCAATTATTTTACTTCTGTAAAGGTTAAGTATTTTCTATTTTAGCTGTTATAAACCTTATTGTATCAATATTTATTGATAGTTGCTTAATAAAAGGTAGAGTGAATGGTAGAGTAGTTATTGCGTTAGTTCAGCAATCTTTTCAAGATAAATAAATACCCACAGCTTCTAACTTTCGTTGTCGTAGTAACCCCAATAGGTCATGATAGATAAGAATATAAAAAAGGGGCTGTCTGGCTTCTGCTTAACGCAAGCCACAGCCCCAAGGAATTAACGCTTTTGACCAATAAACCACAATTGGTTACGAACTCGAACAGGAGAAGAGAAATAATAGTCTGTGTGTTGGATGACAATCTCTTCTTTCAGTTGTACTCCCGTATCCTTTAGGATTTTTTGCCCCTGTTGGTCTCTAGGAACTTTTAGAAATACAGTAATGGCATCTTTTCGTATATCTACGATACACTTACGTACAGCTCGGTTAAACCCGTTATGGATTGGATTGATAGTGGTAACGGTCTGGTGTTCAAAGTTGCTTACCTTCTGTACTCGTTCACGCTGGAAAAGGAAGTGTCTTAATAGAAAGGTGCGATAAATAGATTGGCAGTAGTTCCCAAGGCTATCTGTATTCAAGCGTTGTATCATCTTTAATCCAGATAATAAGGCTAGAAGTAAAGAAATAAGAGCGAATCCATAACATACAGAACTAATGGTATCAGTAACGTTTTTAACCGTATCCAGATTGACAAATGTGACGGTAGATAATTGAACTGAAACAAGATTGAACAGCCAACCGAACACATAGCAGATTGGAGCAATAAGCAGTAAGTATAATATGAGATTGAAGCTTCTCATGAAGTAGGTTTTAGTGGTCATAGGATACCTCGCTTAGTATAGTAGGTTGGACAGAGTAAGGGTAGAACTTGATAGGAGTGTTCATTATCGACAACTTGAATGATACCTGTTCCGTGTCCTGTTGGAATGACAATCCCCTCTGGATCTAGGTCTGGAAATAAGAATTGAGTGGTTTTCTGATTGATATTTCCAATTTGCAATAATACGTTTAGCTGTTCCCTCACTGAAATGGGAATAGTGTTATGGTCAAAACGCTGGCTTCCCAAGAATAGATGGATTTTAGTAGCATGTCCCAACAAGGCAATTTGTGATAGTAGGGAGAAAAAAGCTTCTTTGATATTCTTATTGACTCCCTCTGATAGAGCGAGGACTTCATCAATAACAATAGTTAGATGGGTAAATTGATGATTGGGATTATCATACAAGATAGCTTGTCGTTTCTGAATGAGAGTTGCACACTGGTTTAATTGTTCATTGACTTGTGAAACGAAATCAGATTTTGAATGGTTTTCTACTGGGTGGATAACGGCAATTTTATTTTCTCTTGCCCATTGGCTAGGGGTATCGAATTTTGGGTCAATGATAATTAGGCCGGACATAGGTTTCAGGACACTCAAGAAGTAAGTGAGAGCGTACGGTTTCCCAGAACCTGAATTTCCAGCAATAGCCCAGTGACTCCCCTTATCTAAATTGAGTTCGAAGTGCTTTATGACAGGAATTTTCCCTTGTTGTAAGCTAGATGAAAATTTATCTAAATCAGGAATCGCCAAGCGTTCTGAAATCCCCTTTCTCCAAGGGAAGAATAATCCACGTTGAATGTGTAAGTCATCCGTCTCTAAAGGGACAAAATCTGTGCAAATTTTGATTTATCTATTTTTTGACTTCCAGTCACATTCAACGAAAAAGTTGACCTTGCTTTTTTGGAAATAACTAACGGAACGGACGTAAGGTAAGATTTTGGGATATTTTCTTTATACATTCGTTCTAGAATATCATCAACCAGGAATCCGATATTAAATAGTGGATTTTCTTTGAGTTTTTTTATTAGGTTAGGGATAATTTCTGTCGAAACATTATCATACCACCATTTATTGATAAGTGGGTCAATGTTTTCTTGCCTAAATGTTGAGGGTATGCCATTTCCGTCTAATTCAAATAGGATGCCACAGACATAAACTTCAAATGATTTAATTAAATTATCCCCTAACATCAACCAAAGAATATCAAACATTTCTTCAAAATCAATGACAGTTAATTCATTGATAGTACTGGTTCTAAAACTTCTAGCGAGGTTATAACTTTTTTCACCAACAGTAATGTCAATGTCATCTTTCTTGTGAAAAGTATCCATTTCAGTTTCATCAGAAGCCAAAAAATTTTTTCTTTGAATATTGAAATTTGCGAATGTCTTGGAAAGTCTAAGACAGCTGGATTGTATTGAAATTAAATCATCGTCCGAAAAAGAATACATTCTTTTATCTACAGTTTCCAAATCTCTAAATAAAATAGAGCTGAAGCAGTGGTAAAACATATTTTCAACAAATTTGGCAATATCTCCAAAAATAATTTCTTTATAGTCCGAGTCGGTTTGAGTATTCAAATAAAGCAATATTGAAGCGGTAACTTGTCGCTTTCCCTTTTCAACTTGGCTAACTTGACCTGCATTACCTAGGTCACTTTGCTTTAAATTATACTTTTTTCTTAAACATTTGATACGAGTAGGTATTTCTTGTGAGTAATTTTCATCAAAAATTTCATATATAATCTCCCTATAATCATGGAAAAGTAGTAAAAATAGTTGTTATCCTAGTTGATTAAAAAAATCTCTGATTTCCTCATCTTTTATAAAATAATATATAATTTTCCCCTCTCTTCTAGTGTCCAAGATGTTTTGATTGGCTAGTTTACGAAGATGGTGGGAGGCAGATGCCATACTGAGATTTAATAAACAGGCTATATCGCAGACACAGAGTTCTTCGACGGCAAGGAGATAAAAGATGATATTTATCTGTTTATTATCGGTAAATTTTGATAAAATGCGAAGTGATTTTTGGACTTTTTCCTTTTCAAGGTAGTTCGTTGCGGTTGTAACATTTTGTTGATTTATAACATCCACTTGACAGATACTATCTTTTTTCATAATTTTTTTCTCCTAGCCTAAAACAGTCCATAGCATGTCAAAACTGTTGTTTTCAGTCAGGATATATATCCCCAATCCTAAATAAACAACGGCAATAAACCATCTGCTATATTTTTCTAAAGTTTCTCCAACAGAAGGGACTTGTGCCAATTTTTGGGCAGAAAAAACCAAGAGATAAATCATGACTAGAAAGGTAAGTAAAGCCACTATCAAATTCGCTAAATTTAAGGTAGTAAAATATGGGACAAAGACACCAATATTGTCAGCACCACAACTTGCAAAAGTAATCATAGCGACTAGAAAAATCAGGTTTTTATTATCTTTGCTCAACCCTTCTTTGGCAATAGCTTCTCCATCAGAATCTCCTAAAAGCAAAACTTTGAGGCCTAGGAAAATTGGAATCAAACCGAGCAAACCTAAAATTTCTTTACTAGGAATATAATCTAAGACAAATGCAAAAAGCAAACTTAGCAATATTAGACTAACAGAGCCTAGAAATTGTCCTAAATAGATGTTAATGATGTCTTTTCTGCTTTTTCTTTTGGCAAAAAATAACATTAGGATAATAAGTAAGTCTACGGCTGTCCCAGAATACAGGATTATTGAAGTAACAACATTTTGAATCATAAAATACCTCATTCAAATATATTTTTGAATGTATTTTAACATTAAACTTTGTAGATGTCAACTTCAGCTCCACCAAAATATAGATAAGAAGTTAGTGTACCAAATATTAAAAAGCCCTGCCATCCAAATGATAACAGGGCTTAACTTCAATATCCAAATGATATATTCATCTAAAAAAGGTAGAGTAAAAGGTAGAGTTCTTATTGATTTATATTACAATGTAATGAACTTCAAAAATTCAAAAATCGCTTAAAATCAACGTTTTGACGTCTAATGACGTGTAGTGAACCCCTTACTTAACCTCTGTAAATGTTACGTGTTTACGTAATTTTGGTGAGTATTTTTTCAATTGAAGACGGTCTGGAGTGTTACGTTTGTTTTTTGAAGTAAGGTACAAGCGTTCACCAGATTCTTTGTGTTCAAGTGTAATATTTACG
>ERZ1023187.124-NODE-124-length-21107-cov-53.949268_pt1 | contig 21107 bp, 19 predicted proteins | sample MGYA00380438_ERZ1023187 | MGnify/ENA primary metagenome ERZ1023187 (study PRJEB33173, sample SAMEA4830291) | metagenome | study: EMG produced TPA metagenomics assembly of the PRJEB25223 data set... | reverse complement strand
TAGAAATGTTAAAACTGGCTAACTTCAACTTGAAATTTGGCACATTTTTATTGAAGTTACATAACACAGGTAATTTTCTCATGAAAGTTTTTTTATTCTGGGTATTACATCGTACAACAATAATAATAAAAGGTAAAAGCACCCTATAAGTTGGGACAATTCATCCTTTCTCATAGAATGCTTCTAGAATTCTATATGTCTAAATGATTATTTTTTTAACACTTAACTATTTTCTTTGGAATGTTTATAGCCATAAAAAATATAAACAAGCGTCCCTACTACAGTCATTAACGTAAAAGCAATCCAAGTAAAAGCCATATATTGACTCATAAAAGAAACACAAATGACAATGGCTAGGAGAGGTAAAAATGGCATTAATGGCGTTTTAAATTCCCCAGCTTTGGGTTTTCCTTCAATTTTCCTAAGTCTAATGATTGCTATCGACATTATTACCAAATATGCTAGGGTACAAATGTTAACAAATTCTGCGAGACTCGCTAATGGAAATAAACCAGCACAAATCATCGCAAGTACTCCCACTAAGATAGTCGCATTTTTAGGAACCTTACTTTTTTCAGTAAGGGAATAAAGAGATTTTGGTAACAATCCATCTCTACTTATACTATAAACCGTTCTAGCTAAGGCATAGGTCATCGAAATACATACCGTAATAAGCGTTAAAATGGCAACGATAGAGACATAATCTGCCGCCCAATAAAGGCCTATACTACGTAAAGCAAAAGCGACAGCATCTGGTACATTTAATCGGGTATAATGGACAATACCAGTCAGAATCATTGTGACAATAATATACAATATTGTAACAATAGTCAAGGATAAAACAATTCCTTTTGGGATTGTTTTTTGTGGTTCTTTCACTTCATCAACTGTCATTGAAATAGATTCAAACCCCAGGAAAGCAAAGAACATGACAGAAGCTCCTGCAAATATACCTGATTGACCTCCGTAAATTTGACCTAAGCCATATGGAGCAAAGTTGTTCCAATTTTCGCCATTTATAAAGAAGAGGCCTACAACAATAAATAAAGCAAGAGCTGAAAATTTCAAGAGCACTAAAAAGCTATTGAATCTTAACGCTGCTTTGGAGTTCATTAAAACGATGCCTGTCACAAAAATCATTACTAATACAGGAAGAAGGTCTATATATGTCCCATTTTTAGGATCAAATGTTCCATTTAGAGGAGTTGGTAAAGCTATTCCATAGTTAGCTAGTAAGCCTTTTAAATAACTTCCCCATCCAACTGCAACGCTGGATACTGCCGTTAGGAATTCCATAATAATGTACCAGCCTACAATCCAAGCCGGAAATTCCCCTAAAGTTGCATAAACATAACTATAAGCTCCGCCATTTGACGGAATTCGTGATGCAAATTCTGCATAAAATAAGGCTAGAATGCCGATTGCAATTGCTGAAATAACAATCGAAATTGTCAAAGCTGGTCCTGCATAATTAGCAGCACCAATACCTGTAATGGTAAAAATCCCTGTACCAACCATTGATCCTAGACCTAAAAAGACTAAATCAGTTACTTTAAGGTGTCTATGCATTTCGTTTCTATTAGCATGTTTCTGTTTTTTTCGAAAAATAGTCATCTTGTCACTTCCTATATAGTACACAGTTATCTACTAAGTTTATCACAGTTACTAATGATTGTAAATTTTACTTCTGGTAATCTCTCACACTTAAATAAAAAACTAAGTCTAGAAAATCTAGAACTTAGTTTTTTTATGATAGTTCACCCTATTAATCGGCAGATTCTGTTTCTGACTCTGTCATCTTATCTTTGATTTCATCATAAGACAAAGCATGAACTTCTTTATCATCATCTTCTGGATTATTTGGCATTTTACCAGTTTCATAAATGGATTTAATTTGTGCAGCATCCAAAGTTTCATATTTAAGGAGTGCTTCTGCAATTAATTTGTGAGTTTCACGATTTTCTTTAATGATGTCTGCTGCTTGATTACGCGCTTGATTTAAGAGTTCACGTACTTCATCATCAATCATTTGTGCTGTTTGAGCAGAGTAAGATTTTTCAGGAGACAACTGGCCTGGCATCATAGCATGGTTACCCTCATATTGAACCGGGCCAAGTTTGTCACTCATTCCATACTCTGTAACCATCGCTCTTGCCATTTGAGTAGCTTGTTCAAAGTCATTTGAAGCACCTGTTGTCTGCGCATTAAAAATAATTTCTTCAGCGACACGACCACCCATAAGACCAGCTAATTGCTCTTTTAAATCATCTTTTGATAAGAGCATTTGATCTTCTTTAGGAAGGGCAATCATGTAACCACCAGCTCGTCCACGAGGAACAATGGTTACTTTATGGACTACACGCGCATTAGATAGTACTAAACCAACGATAGTGTGCCCAGCTTCATGGTAAGCCACCATTTCTCTTTCTCTTTGTGAAATCGTGCGGTCTTTCTTAGAAGGTCCAGCAATAACGCGGTCTTCTGCTTCATCAATATCACTGGCATCAATCTTCACTTTGTTTCGACGAGCAGCTACAAGAGCAGCCTCATTCAATACATTTTCAAGATCAGCACCAACGAATCCTGGTGTTTGCTGAGCAACCACTTTTAAATTAACATCATCTGCAAGAGGTTTATTTTTAGCATGAACGCGTAAAATAGCTTCACGTCCTTTTACATCAGGTCTACCAACTAATACTTTACGATCAAAGCGTCCTGGCCTTAACAAAGCAGGATCTAAAACATCACTACGGTTAGTTGCGGCAATAACAATAATGTTTTCATTGCCCTCAAAACCGTCCATTTCAATTAGTAATTGGTTGAGGGTTTGTTCTCTCTCATCGTTACCACCGCCCATACCAGCGCCACGGCGACGACCGACAGCATCAATTTCATCGATAAAGATAATAGCACGTTCAGCTTTTTTGGCATCTTCAAACAAAGAACGCACACGACTAGCTCCGACACCGACGAACATTTCAACAAAGTCTGAACCTGAAATGCTAAAGAACGGAACTCCCGCTTCACCAGCAACTGCTTTAGCGAGTAAAGTCTTACCTGTCCCTGGAGGGCCCTCTAAGAGGACACCTGCCGGAATACGCGCTCCCAATGCTTTATATTTCTTAGGATTTTTCAAGAAGTCAACAACTTCCACTAACTCTTGTTTTTCCTCTTCAGCACCTGCAACGTCTGTAAATCTTACTTTGACATCACCTTTTGATTGAGATTTAGCTTTGTTTTTACCAAAACTCATGGCTCCTCGAGCTCCGCCACCACCTTGGTTCATCATCATCATCATGAAAGCCGCAAAGATAACAATTGGGAGAAAACTCATCAAAAAGGTAATCCAAGTCCCGCTTGAACTTTCTTGTTTGACTGTGATTTCTGTTCCGTTTTTATCAGCAGCCGAAGTCATTTCTTTTAAAATGGAATCACTTGGGAGAACCAAAGACGAAAACTCTGTCACTTGGGCTGACGCATCGCCCCCTAAAAAAGAGAGACCTGGGTCAACAGAAACTTTTTGAGCTTTCTCATATTTTCCTTTTACTTCGATAATGCTGCCACTAGGTTGGTAACTTAAAGATTTGATATCACCAGCTTTAAGATGTTTGATTAATTTTGAATAACTAATCTGTTGGCTTTGTGTGCTTGTTCCTTTAAGATAAAATTGAAATCCTGTGATAACAACAATAATCATTAAAATATAGATAAAGGAGTTTTTGACAAAACCATTATTTTTATTATTTTTCATATAGTAATCATTGACCTTTTTCTATTTTGAATAGACTTCTTCTTTTAACACACCTACATAAGGAAGGTTACGATAATTTTCAGCATAGTCTAAGCCAAAACCAACAATAAATTCATTTGGGACATTATAACAAATATAGTCTGCTTCAATGTCAACAACACGTCCTTCAGGTTTATCAAAGAGCGTTGCAATTTTAATCGTATTGGCTTTACGATATTTAAACATATCGCGTAAATATTTTAGAGTACGCCCAGTATCGATAATATCTTCGATAAAGATAATGTCTCTTCCTTCAATATTGGTATCCACATCTTTTAAGATTTTCACTTCCCCACTACTAGAGGTGCCACCATGGTAACTTGAAACTACCATAAAATCAATTTCGACATGAGTATCAATATGTTTCATTAATTCAGCCATAAAAGGAACGGACCCTTTTAAGACACCGACCATCAAAGGATTTTTACCTTGGTAATCTTTTGTAAGTTGTTCGCCAAGTTCTTTTGTTTTTTGGATAATTTGTTCTTCAGAGTAAAGAATTTTTTGAATATCTTGCTCAAGCATGCTGTCACCTTTTTTCTAATTTATCAATATACAGTTTAGCCAACATTATATCATGTTTACAAGCTTTTCTCAAATAAGTTTTATCACCGACTAATACAAAAATAATCTCTCCATCTTGTTCTCCTACAATAGCATTTTGCCGTTCAGCTATGCTCAGTTTATCATCTATAAAAAGTCGTCTTAGTTTTTTTGAGAAATTACCAAAAGAAAGACGGTCACCGGCTTGACGATGTCGTATGATAATGGGTGACAAACTATATATGGGAATACTTTTTTGGTCTTTATGTGCCAAATCTTCTGTCGTGAATAAAAAATGATGGTTACGGTACCAGATAGCGTTACCGTATTTTATCACTTTTTGATCGTTGAGAAACTCAGTCTCAGGAATGATTTTCGTGATGTTGAATGATGACTGATTTATCAAAAGATAGTAGCCGTTTTTTAAGGGATAATTTCCTTGATTTGCTTTTTGAAGTAAGTGTAATAGTTGGTTAAATTGAGATTTTTTCAACTGTAAATCTGGAAAGTTTTCCAAATAATCTTGTAATAAAAAATACTGCACCGAAGCAGTTTGTGCTCTAAACTCTGCTAAATGAGTGATCGTTATTTTTGTTGTCAACTCTGTAAACGCTTGAAAAAGTAGTTGATTTTCTATCGCTAATTGACTAAGGCTTTGTACAAGTTGCGGGTTTTCTTTCTCCAGTAAAGGTAAGTACTGATTTCTCACTCGGTTCCTAAAAACAGTTGTTTCTTCATTTGAAGTATCTTCGAAATGAAAAATATTAGGCAAGTCACCTTTTGAAAAAGATAAAAATGGTCGTATCAGTTGCCCATTTCCAAATGGTTGAACAGGTTTTATACCTGATAAGTGCCTTAATCTACTTCCTCTTATAAGTCGCATTAGAATTGTTTCTGCCTGATCATCTAGATGGTGTGCTGTCACTAGAGCAGAATATTGTTCATTTTGCATGATTTTTCGACAAAAATGATAACGCCAATCACGAGCTGCTTTTTCAGAAAAAATTCCTTCAAAATGGGAAATATAAATAGGAACGCTATGATTGTTTGCCCACTGCCGTAAATAATCCTCTTCTATTTCCGACTCAATTCTCTGCTTATGATTAATGTGAGCAATCCCAATACTGATTTGTAAATCTTCTTGAAATAAATGCAAAAAGTGCAGCAAATTCATTGAATCTACTCCACCAGATACAGCTATTAAAACACGCCGATGATTGTCGAAATAGGCTTGTTTTTTTATCTCGTTATAAATTTCTTGATATGTTGTCATTTTAAAATAGCATAAACATCATCTGCAATAGCTGTGATGTCATCATAGGTTGCTTTATCTGTAAAGATAGATAAGACAAAAGGAGTATCACCATAAATGATAGCAACATCATGCTTGTAATCATAGGCATCACCAATTTTATGGGCCACAGGAACAGCAATATTTTTTGAAATGCGTTGTTGATCAAAATCAGTATTGGAAAGATAAGAAATAATGTGTCCCTTTTGATAGTAAATAGCTTCCATCACATTAGCTGCTGCACGAGAAGATAAGAATCGTTTTTCCATATCCCAGTTACTTCCTGACAAGGCTTTTATTTCTGTTTGAAAAGTTTGGTCATACTGATGGCATAAATAATATCCTAAAATATTGGTGGCAACATTATCTGAATTTTGAGCAACAGCTTTCAATAAGGTACTAACTTTATAGTCTTCTTTATCAGCTTTTTTACTAATTTTACCACTTCCAGATGGATCGTAATCCCCATAAAAATGATTCACATCATCGATATATCTGAGAAGTTTGTTTTCTGTCACTTTCTTTTCTTGAAGTTGTTTTTGAACACTGTAAAGAGGGGCTAACTTTGCAATACTAGCTGCATACATTTCTTTATCTGCATTAATTCCAGCACTTGCCTGCGTATCAAGTTGTTTAACAAAGATAGAATAATTTGCATTATTGTATTTTTGTAACAGCATCTCTTGGACCTTTTGCATGCGATTATCAAAACGAGATAGATTCTCTTGTGATACCCAACCTTTCTGATCAATTAGATAATAAATCCCATGTTCGGTTTGTGCCATTTGACTAGCATGAACTTTTTGGGCAAAGGTAAATGGAGATGGAATTGCCTTAGTGCCTAACACATAGGGTTCAGAGTAGAGAGTCACTTGTTTTTGTGTCCAAAAAAAGAGATCGGCGTCTACTTGACTCAGAACTATATCCTCATAAACTACTTCGCGATTTGCTTCAAGGTAAGTACCATCTGCAAGTTCAAAAATTGGTTTTGCTTGTTCATTTATCACAAGTGACTTGATATCTAACTTATGATTAGGTCCTAGGGTTGTCGCTGGTAAAGTTAGTTCAGCGTCTTTATAAGTTTGTGTTTCTTGATAAAGGTTAGGATTAACAGGAAGCTGATTATAGTAGCTGGTTGATTGAACAATATCTTGACGCAATTGGTAAATAGTTGCTTTAGAAAATTGTCCTGTTTTTTCTGTGCTAATAACGGTCAAAGGAGTCAAGAAAAAGGTCATTAACATAGCTGCTAATAATTTTTTCATGTTGGCTCCTTTCTAATCTGTTTCTGTATATTGGTTGTCTTCTTTAAGACGTTGATTTTCTTTTTCCAATTCTGCTAATTTCTCATCAGAGTAAGCAAGAAATGTTTCTATTTTGGTAATAATATCATTCATCATTATTTCGGTAATAACCCTGGCACGGGGTAAATAACTTCCCCTTCTCGTGATAGGTAATACTTAGCTCTAGCATACTTTTTAACAAAATCGTCATTTTTAAGTTGCTCAGCTAACTTTTTTTCACTCTTTGTGTTCTTTTCCAATGCTTCATATTCTTTTTGTAATTTAATCACTTGCTGATTTTGTTTTTTAAAATCTACATAGCTTTTGACAAGATTATAAGTTGGCAAAATAAATAAAAACATCATACTTACAAGAATCCACCCCATAAAACGATTGCGCTTTTGAATTTCTTCTTCTTCGAACCGTTTTTTTAGGTTTTCCTCGTTAATATAGTGATTATTTAGTTGAACAATGCTAGGCTTCTTCATTAGCTTCTATCCTTGTTTCACTGATGATCTCATACATACTGAGAGCGTCTTCTTTTTTGGTGCTGTCTTTCATCTCAAGTACTCTTACGGTTAAGAGTTTATTTCCAAATCGGATTTCAATGTGATCATTGAGTTTTAAATCAGTTGAACTTTTAGCAAGAACTCCATTAACTTTAATCCGTCCTTTATCAGCAACTTCTTTAGCAACAGGACGACGTTTAATAATACGTGATACTTTTAAAAATTTATCTAATCTCATTATTTACCCCACAATCTCTTCCATTCTATCATTTTTATTTCTTAAATGGTAGAAAAGACCATATTTTCTCATCAAATACTTTGTATCGCCAGCAAATCATTATAAAACTGATGACACCAACAGCTGATGACAGAACAATACTGATAAAACCACTTAACCTTCCCTCTATAGGAAGCATGACCTGACATGTCAACACGAAACCAATCATTAATGTTAATGTGAGCCAAAATTTACCATTTTTAGCACAATTCCAACTCATTGGTATTGTATAGGCATAACAAATAAACACCAATCCTAAAGGAATTACCGTGGACAGAGAACTTCCTAAAATTCCATAATGATAAGTTAACACAGGCGTTAATCCTAATTTGCAAGACAAGCCAATTAATAACATCATCAGCGAGTGGCGCACACGATTTTCAATAAAACATTTTTGATAAAAAAATTGAATCAAACTTATAAGATTAATCGTAATAATATAGTAAACTAGTGCCTCCCAACCCTTATTATCTTCAAATAAAACACGATTCATGAGATGTAAAATGCTTATAAAGCCAGCCGTTAATGTTACGTTAAAGTAAAAGATAAAAGCTAGAAAATCTTGACTTAGTTGATCATACATCTGCTGTTTTTGTTGATGGAGATGAGTTAATTTGGGCAAATAACTTGTGAAAAAAGCCGTTGAAAAAATCAATCCAAATTGAACAAGTGGCTGCCCTCTATCAAAAATACCCTTAGTAATTTCAGCTAATTGGTTAGAATACCCCGCAGAAACGAGACTATTTTTAATAAAAAGAGCATCCACTAATTGAAATAGCAATAAGTAGATGGAAAAGAGAATAAAGACCAAACTAGATAAACCTAGCTGACGATATGCTCTTAAAGGCAAGGAAAACTTTCTCACGTATGGTTTAATTGAAAAAGAACTCTTTTTTGCTAAATACCCTAGAACAGTAAAGCTAGCAATCACATTTCCACTCGCAGCAACGTTAGCAGTTGTATAAATAGTCCAATCAAAAACGAGATAGCAAACAGCCGATGCCACAATAATAATTACCCTAATAATTTGCTCAAGCATTTGACTAATAGCAGTTGGTGTCATATTTAGATCTGCTTGTGCTAACCCTCGATAAAAAGAGATAAAAGGAGTCATTAATAGAGCAATACTCGTCAAAGAAATAGCTGTTCCTAATTTGGGTGCTCCCATCCATTCAGCAAGTTGCTGATGCCCCAGAAAAAGAATGAGGAAACACCCAAAACTCATCATAAACTGCAAAGTCATAAAAACCGTGAGTTGATCTTCATCTTTCTTTTGTGCCATACTGGCGATAAGATTAGGCAAAGCACTCAAGCTAAGGGCCGAAATAATGGCCAAAAAAGGATATATTTGCTGATAAGCATAAAAACCTCTGTCTCCTACCAGATTTTGGTATGGGATACGGTAGGTAGCAGCTAAAATTTTTGATACTAAGCCACTAACCACTATCAAAAGACTTGCTTGCTTAAGAGGTTGAGGCTGTTTTTCTGAATTTAATCTCACTAAGGCTTTCTCCAAATAACATCAATTCTTCTAAGATGGTATAGTCTTTTTGGTGGCGAACATCGAAGACGATATCGATTTTCCCCTGATGTTCACTAATTTTAGCTTTAAGATGGGTTTTCGATAAGGCTTCGAAATAATCCTGAGTCAAGAAATAACTTAAAGAAGTTACTTCAAATCGAACAATGACCTGATTATTTTTGCGTTCAATTAATTCCGCAAAGGTATTGTCCATATAATGTTTTAGCAGAGCTATCTCTAACAAATAGGCAACTTGATCAGGATACTCTCCAAAACGATCCATAAGCTCATCTTGCAAATTGAGATAATCTTCTCTTGATTGAATTTCTCGAATACGCTTGTAAATGTCAATTTTTTGGCGCTCATCTGCAATATAATCATCTGGTAAATAAGCATCAATCTGAAGATTGATTTCAGTATTACCTTTTTGGCGAACAGTCGTTTTTCCTTGCTTGCTAGCAATAGCCTGTTCTAATAATTGAGAATACATTTCAAAACCGACCGAATCAATAAAGCCACTTTGAGAAGCTCCTAAAATATTACCTGCTCCTCGTATAGACAAATCTCGCATAGCAATCTTAAAGCCTGAACCTAATTCAGTAAAGCCTTTAATAGCCTCTAAACGTTTTTCAGAAACCTCTGTTAGGACCTTATCAGGACGATACATCAGGTAAGCATAGGCAATACGATTACTTCTTCCGACGCGCCCCCTCAGTTGATATAAAGTTGACAATCCCATATGATCAGCATTCTCAATAAACAAAGTGTTTACATTAGAAATGTCAACTCCTGTTTCGATGATCGTTGTAGCCACAAGGACATCATAATCACCATTTATAAAGTCAATCAAGGTATTTTCAAGTTGAATTTCACTCATTTGCCCATGAACAAAACCTATAGAAGCTTCTGGGACTAATTCTTGTAGCTCTGCAACTTTCTTTTCAATAGTGTCAACTTTATTGTAAACGTAAAAAATTTGTCCTCCACGATCCATTTCACGAATGATAGCTTCTCTAACGAGACCTGGATTATTTTCCAAAACATACGTTTGAACAGGATAACGATTGGTTGGTGGGGTCTCAATAACCGATAAATCTCGGATACCTAACATAGACATGTGTAAGGTTCTAGGAATCGGAGTAGCTGTTAAGGTTAAGACGTCAACCTTAGTTTTTAATTCCTTTAAAGTTTCTTTATGCTTAACACCAAACCGTTGTTCCTCATCAATCACAATCAATCCTAAATCAGAAAAGACCACATCTTTTGATAGGAGTCGATGGGTTCCGATAATAATGTCAATTTGACCTTTTCGTACACGTTCTAGTGTTTCAGCTTGCTCTTTTTTACTACGGAAACGACTTAAGACGTCAACCTCAACAGGGTAATTTTCAAAGCGTGCTTTGAAGTTTTCATAATGCTGCTGGGCCAAGACTGTGGTTGGAACTAAGACAGCTACTTGTTTGTGATCATTCACCGCTTTAAAGGCTGCCCTCATAGCTACTTCTGTCTTACCAAATCCTACATCGCCTACTAAAAGACGATCCATAGGTTGCATGCTCTCCATATCAGCTTTAATTTCCTTTATAGACCTAAGTTGATCTTCTGTTTCTACAAAAGCAAAATCATCATCAAAAGCGCGCTGCAAGTCATCATCTGGTGAAAATGAAAATCCTTTTTGCTGACTTCTTTCAGCATATAATTTTAGAAGGTCATCAGCAATATCCTCTACTTGTCTAGCGACCTTTTGCTTTGTCTTTTGAAAACGACCATCATTGAGTTTATTAATTTTAGGTTCTTTTCCATCAGCAGAAACGTACTTTGATAAGCTACCAATTTGGTCAATTGGAAGAGAAATACGGTCTGAATTTTGATATTGAATAGTAACATAATCTCGATGGATTCCCTGAATCTGAATCGTTTCAATTCCAAGAAAGCGACCGATACCATGGACATTATGAACCACGTAATCACCTACTGCTAACTCATTGTAATCTTTCAAACGCTCAGCATTGCTAATATTAGATCGTCTAGCGCGTCGTTTGATCTTTTTATGATAAATTTCATGCTCTGTGATTAACGCTAACTTTTCATCAGCAAAATAAAAACCACTGGAGATAGCTCCAATTACAATTTGTGATTCACGTGAAACAATTTGATTAGCACTCACTAAAGGAAGGCGAAATTGGTAATCTTGAAAAGATTTTTCAAGTCGTTCGTAAGCATACTGAGACTCTACCTGTACAATAACCGTTGTTTGATTTTTTTGATACCGTTTAATCTCATCAATCAACAAAGGAAATTGATTAAAAAATTCCTGCATGGCATACTGAGTTAGCTGATGCATCTGATCAAATTTGATATTTCCAAGTCCCTTATGAAAATTTGAAAAGAATGTCGCTGGCTTATAGTGCCTAAGCTCTCGATAATTATCTGCAAAGTAGTTAAGATTGGAAAGAGCCTTTCCTTGCTGTAAATCTTCTGTCAAGAGATTAGCAATCTCTAAATCAAATCTTGCATTTTTATCAACTAGTTTTTGAAAATCATCAAAAAAGATTGGCGTTCCCTTAGGAATATAATCTAATAATGACCACTCTTTTTCATAAAATAATGATTGAAATTTACGGATATCCTTATGTTTAAAACCGTTTTTTGAAACAGCTAATACATCTTCTAAATAAGATTTTTTATCATCTTGTGCTGTTTGTAGAGCCTTTTCTAATTGCTCAATGCCACGTTGAAAATCACTAGCCTCAAAAATAAGATCACTTGCTGGATTAATAAAAATACCTTCTAGTTGTTCAAAAGATTTTTGAGTTTCTGGATGAAATTGCCTAATACTATCAATATCATCGCCAAAAAATTCCAATCGATAAGGCAATTCTTGTGTAATCTCATAGATATCTAAAATATCCCCTCGACGGCTAAATTCTCCCGGACTAATAACCTGTGAGACCTTCTGATAGCCAATTGTCATCAGTTGTTTAGTAAGAGTATCACTATCATAATCTTCTCCAACTGTTAGTTGAATCTGACTCTTTGTAAAAACATCTGGGTTTGGCAATAAAGTTCTTAAGCCTGATAAACTAACAATTAAAACGCCCTGAGATTTAGGATTCCTTAAAAATTGCAGGGTTTCTATTCTTGATAGAGCTTTATCCATTGACGCAAAGATAAATTCCGCTGCAGCCACATCGTCTGCAAAAAATTGATAGACTAATTCTTCTCCAAGTAGACTTGATAAATCGCTGGCTAATTTTTCAACTTCATTTTGAGTTGATGTCATCACAACTATTTTTTCTTGGGAGTCCAAAAAAGCAGAAGCCATTGCTAATGCTTTACTTGACCCAGATAATCCCATAACTAGCTGCCTGTCTAAGGACGCTAATCCGGAGTGCCAGGCCTGGATTTTCTTATTCTGACTAAATAATTCTAAAATATTCATGATTATCCATTAAATTTCTGCATTGTTTTTTCAAAGTTATTTTCTTGTAAATAGAAGTTTACAGCATTGACAACTTTGTCAAGAGTTAACGCAATGGCAATATTATCTTCTGTACTAAAATGTCCCATAACATGGTTAATCACTGTCATCCCTTTTAATGGTCGTCCAATACCAACTTTAATTCGGTCAAACTCCTGCGTCCCAAGATGAGCAATAATTGATTTAATGCCATTGTGCCCACCAGCCGAACCTCTAGCACGTAAACGCAATTTCCCAACTTCCATATCCAAGTCGTCATAGATAACAATCAAATCTTCTATGGCAATATTATAATAAGTTAATAACGCCTTTACGGCAACACCACTATTATTCATAAAGGTTGTTGGCTTCACAAAATAAATTTTTTCATGATTAATAAATGCACTGCCTATTTGTGCTTTAAAATTTTTGTCTTCTGTAAAGGTGACGTCAAGTTTATTGACAAGTTTGTCAACTGCCATAAATCCAATATTATGCTTTGTTTTTTCGTATTTTGAGCCTGGATTTCCCAGACCAACAATCATTTTAACCATCTTTTCTCTTTCCTAAAATGCCAAAAGGGCTGGAATGTTATTCCAACCTTCTGACATTATCTTATTATTTTTAAACGTTAAATCGAAACTCCATGATATCACCATCTTGGACGATGTACTCTTTTCCTTCTTCACGCAAGCGCCCAGCTTCTTTGACAGCTTTTTCTGAACCGTAGGTCATTAAATCGTCATAAGACATGGTTACTGCACGGATAAATCCTCTTTCGAAGTCAGAATGAATAATACCAGCAGCCTGCGGCGCTTTAATACCACGTTTAAATGTCCACGCCCTAACTTCTTTTTCACCTGCTGTAAAATAGGTGCCTAGCCCAAGTAAGTGGTAGGCAGCACGTGTTAATTTATCAATACCAGACTCTGTCAAACCAATAGCTTCTAAGAATTCTGCTTTATCTTCATCCTCAAGCTCTGAAATTTCTTCCTCTGCACGCGCTGAAATCACCACTACTTCTGCATTTTCAGTAGCTGCAAACTCACGAATTTGTTTCACATAGTCAATATCATCTGGATCAGCAACTTTATCTTCATCAACATTCGCCACATAAAGAACAGGTTTTGTTGTCAATAAGAATAACTGTTTGACAACACGTTGCTCTTCTTCAGTAAACTCAATTGTCCGAGCAGATTTACCATCTTCTAAGACAGGTTTGATTTTTTCAAGAACGGCAAATTCTGCCACGGAATCCTTATCTTTTTGGGTACGAGCCATTTTTTCCACACGCGCATAACGCTTATTAATAGACTCTAAATCAGCCAAAATCAATTCAAGGTTGATAGTATCAATATCAGCCATTGGATCCACGAAAGCATCCTCACGACCTTGTTCACGCATAACATTTTCATCATCAAAAGCACGAACGACATGTACGATAGCATCTACTTCACGGATATTGGCCAAGAATTTATTACCTAACCCTTCTCCTTTAGAAGCTCCTTTAACAATACCCGCAATATCAGTAAACTCAAAGGTTGTTGGAACGGTTTTTTTAGGCGTAATCAACTCTGTCAATTTTTGCAGACGTTCATCTGGTACCTCTACCATCCCAACATTAGGATTAATCGTTGCAAAAGGATAATTAGCAGCTTCTGCCCCTGCTTTTGTAATTGCATTAAATAAAGTTGATTTACCAACATTAGGTAAGCCCACAATACCTGCTGTTAAAGCCATTTTAATAAGTCTCCATTCAAAATTTCAATCACAACTATTATAACAGAAAATAAACGAAAAGAGCGGTATGATGATAAGAAAATTTCAGGTTCGCTTAGCATCATATCACTCTTCAACTTTTCTTTAAATTAACCAATTAGAAACAAAAGGTATCCCTAAAACTTCTAAGATAGTTAATATAGCTAAAATAATTAGTAGAGACAGAATAATATTTCGAAAAATAAACCAATAGAGCTTATTGTATTTTTGTAGATCAAGCGGTTTGTTTTCATAAATGCGTTCAACTTTAACTTCATGTGGTTTAGCTAAAACAAGCTCATCTAAGCTCACGTCAAAAATTTCAGTTAACCTGACCAAATTATCCAAATCTGGTATTGTATCTCCATTTTCCCATTTTGATATGGCTTGCCGAGAAATAAATAACTGTTCTGCCAGAGCATCTTGAGATAATTGATGTTTCACTCGTAATTGCTTTAATTGTTCTGCAACTTTTGTCATTTTCTATGACCACCTTTCTTCTTTCGATAACATTAGAATACCTGATTTTCCAAAGGCATACTAACAATTATTTAGGCAAGTATTGGTTGCAAGATGTATAAGAAAGCCTACTAAATCAATATTTCTAAAGTTGCAGGACTTTTTTTAGTTTTCGGTCAAAGTCGTAACGGCTCATCATAATGATGTGCTGACAGTTAGTGCATTGAATTTTAATATCAGCTCCTACTCTAAGCACTTTCCATTGATTAGATTTTTTACCAGTCTCTTTAATCACACAGGCGTGCGGTTTTTTCATTTCAACAAGTGATCCAATTTGATACATCTTTTTTCCTCACTCTTATTATCTTCATCATTTATGATAACAAAAAAAGCTCCTAAAAGGGAGCCTTTTCTTTTTAGTTGGTACGGACTGGTGTGATTAACTGGATAAAGCTTTCTTCATCATCACCTGGTGTCAAGGTAAATGGTCGTACTGGTGACAAGAAATGAATTTTAACTGTTTCACTCTTGATAGCCTTGAGAGATTCAATAAGGTAAGTTGGGTTGAAACTAATAGTTAAATCACTACCAGATTGACTAACAATATCCAAATCTTCGTTTACTTTACCAACTTCCGGTGAGTTAACATGAGCTGAAATATGATTTTGAGCAATTTCAAGTTTAACGGTACCATTTTGAGTAGCGTTCGAAATCAAGAAAGCACGTTCCATAGCGTGGCGAAGAGATTGGGTATTGAAAACAACCTCTGTCTCAAATTGTGTCATTAACAAACGGTCTGTATCGGGATAATTTCCTTCTAAGAGACGTGTATAGAAAGAAATATGTTCACTTCTGAACAAGATTTGGCTTGGTGAGAAAAATACCTCAACAGTCTCAATATCATCTGTAAATACTGCTGAAAATTCTCTCAAAGATTTACTTGGAATAACCACATCAAAATCTGCTGAAGTATTATCCAAAGTGATTAAACGTTGGCTCATACGATGAGAGTCAGTTGCTACGGCTTTAAAATCTTTATGGTTACTTAATACAATATGAACTCCTGTTAAGATAGGACGACTTTCTTGTAAACTGGCTGCAAAAGCTGTTTCAGCAATAATAGACTTTAATAATTTTGTTTTTAAGATCAAAGGATTTTCTGTTGATACTTCTTGTAACCGAGGGTATTGATCAACATCTTTTCCTTTTAAGGTAATTTCTGATTTACCACTGGTTAAAACAACTTGATGTTGTTCAATTTCTTTAAAATCCAAACTAACATCTGGCAAACTAGAAATAATATTGATAAAGAAATTTGCTTCCAGAAGAATAGACCCTGGAGATGTGATTAATAGTCCAGCATTTTCATTGCTTACAGGAATGGTATTTTCAATTGAAATTTGTCCATTTGAACCAGTTAAAGTGATATCAGATGAACTAACGTCAATCTTAATGGTAGAAAGAACAGGAATGGCATTTTTACTGCTAATACCACGTTTAGTGGCATTTAAAGCTTGAATGAAAAGGGTACGATTTATGGAAAATTGAATCATGAGGACTCCTTTATTGATAAGTATAATAATTAGTAGTAGTAGTAGGTCTTGTGTATGACGTGGATAAGTCTGATTTATCTAGTAGGGATAAGGAAAGAAGACTGTTCACAACTTGTGGATAACTCGTCACTAAAAATAGAACTTGTCCACAAGCTACTTAATTTTATTTTTGATGGTTTCAATTTCAATACGAAGGCTTTCATCCTGGCTAATCATGTTTTTGATTTTATTGTAGGCATGAAGTACAGTGGAATGATCCCTACCACCAAATTCCTTACCAATTTTGGGAAGGCTATTATCTGTCATTTCACGTGCTAAAAACATAGCGACTTGTCTTGCTAACACAATATCTTGCGTACGTTTAGTTGCCTTAATTTCTTTGACAGTGACGTCATAGAATTTTCCAACCTGCGTTTGAATTTCTTCAATTGGAATGACCGTCATTTTAGGTCCATCTTGTTTTCTGGCACGAATAGCTTCTGCAGCAACGTCAACCGTAATGGTATCAATTTGCTTAAAATTAGCAACCAAACTAATGTCTTTTAAGGCGCCTTCCAAATCTCTCACATTGGAATCGAATTGGCCAGCTAGATATTCAATAGTATCTTGAGGGAAAATAAAATTATATTCCTGAATTTTATTCGTTAAGATAGCTACTCGAGTTTCAAAATCTGGAGGCGTAATATTAACGGTTAAGCCCCATTTGAAACGGGTTACCAATCGATCTTCTAAATCATTAAGGTGATCTGGTGTGCGGTCACTGGTTAGAACGATTTGTTTATTATTGTTATGAAGAGCATTAAAAGTATTAAAGAACTCTTCTTGTGTTCCAGATAATGTTTTCTTCGCCAGCGATTGGATATCATCAATAAGCAGTAAATCGAGATTACGGAACTTTTCTTTTAATTCGTCCATAGTGTCTAAACGAATATGAATCACAAATTCATTAATGAAATTTTCAGCGGTGATGTACTTTATACGGGCATTGGGATTTTCTAATAGCACAGAGTTTCCAATGGCATTTAACAAATGGGTTTTTCCTAGTCCAGGCCCTCCCCAGATAAACAAAGGGTTATAGGTTGTTCCTGGTGTATTAGCTACTGCTATAGAAGCAGCTACAGCCCAACGATTTTCATCACCCTGAATAAAGTTTTCAAAACTATATTTGGGATTTAGGTCTGAGGTAACAGCAGGTAAAGGAGTTATTACTTGCTGATTGTAGCTTTGGCTATTTGGGATTTGATTTTGGTCAATTATCAGATCTTCTTCAAAAACATAGTCAACGGCAATTTGAGCATTATAAACTTCAAAACCAGCTGTCAGAATAACATCTTTAAGGTTTTTTTCCCAAAAGAGTTCTTTCATTTGATCTAAGTAAATCGTTGCCACATGATTCTCAACTTTTAATAAGCGTGCATCATGCACAAAAAATTCATACGTTGCCTGTTTTAATTGGCTCTGAGCTAATTCCAAGACCCGATTCCAAAAAATTTGTTCATTTTCAGTCATACTAGGTTCCTTCTTGTGGATAATTCTAGGACTATTTTAACACAAATCCAGTCAGTTTTCCACAAAACCTGAAAGAATAGTTATAGTTACCCACAAGTTGTGGAAAGGTAATTCACAGTGTTAACTAAAGTTTTCCACAGCCTGTGGAAATAATAAAAAACCTTGACAATAAAGGGAAGAGGCTTCTAATAGACTGTGGAAAAGTAGAAATAAAAAAACAGACTATCAACAAGCTAAAGCAACTTGTTGATAATTCTGTTTAATTCCTCTTGATTAGCAAATGGTAACAGCAATTGACCACTCTGAGTTGATTTCAATTTGATTTTGGCTGGTAGCCCTAGAGATTGGGCCAGCTGATCTTCTAAAGAAGTGATAAAAATATTTTTATTTTTCTGGGTAGGGGTGGTTTTGAGTTTTGGAGTTACCATATGCTCAATTTGTCGTACACTTAACCCTTCATTTTTGATTCTATTAGCATAAACTAACTGTTCCTTTTCGTCGGTTAGTGTGAGAAGAGCACGCGCGTGTCCCGCACTAATTTTTCCTTCTTCAATTGCTTTAATGATAGGTGCTGGGAGTTGTAACAGACGTAAGGTATTGCTAATATAAGGTCTTGATTTTCCCATATATTTAGCAATCTCATCGTGAGTCATGTGTTTTTTTTCAACCAATAACTGATAGGCTTTAGCTTCTTCGATAGCGTTAAGGTTAGAACGTTGTAAATTTTCAACTATAGCTTGTTGCATGCTCTCGAGTGTAGAGATCTTCTTGATGATAGCTGGAACTTTTTTTAGACCAGCCATTTTTGAAGCTTTAAGTCGTCGTTCTCCAGCAACTAACTCATAGCCAAAAATGTCAGATTTTCGAACAATAATAGGTTGAATGAGGCCGTTTGATTTAATAGAAGTTGCTAGGTCTTGGAGTTCTCTTTGATTAAATTGTATCCTTGGCTGATAGGGATTTGTAACAATATCTTCAATTGGTAGGTCTATCAATAATTCTTTTGTCATAAGGGAGTTCCTGGATAGAATAAGAAACATAAAACAGTCCTTTGGACTGTTTTATGTGATAAAATGTAATAGTATTTAGGTAGCTTGTTTACTGCGTTTTAGTCAAATCTTGAGTAGTTTTTGTTAATTTGATATCTGCTTTTTTCTTTGTAGTTCCTCTATAAAAAGTTACTTTAATAGTATCATTAATATCGTGTCCGTATAGACTACTTTGTAAATCACTAATTGAATTAACTGTTTTGCCATCAATTTCTGTAATCACATCGTACTGAGCAAGTTTGCCAGATGCCGGCATTCCTTCCTTAACTTCTGCTACTACAATACCACCAGTTACACTAGTTGGAATATTAATTTGGCTAAGAGCATTTGTGGATAAATCATTTAAATTGACCATGGATATTCCAAGAGCAGGTCTGATAACTTCACCATTAGTTTCTAGCTGTTTAATAATTTTAATAACATCAGTAGATGGGATAGCAAAACCAATTCCTTCAACAGCACCACTATTACCGTTGCTACCAGTTGGGGTAGAAGAAATTTTACTTGAATTAATTCCGATTACTTGCCCCTCAATATTAATTAGTGGTCCACCAGAGTTTCCAGGATTAATAGCAGCATCTGTCTGAATAGCATTTGTTGAGACAGTCTCACCATTCTCGTTTTTTAAAGTTACAGTACGACTTAAACTAGAGACGATTCCTTGAGTAACAGAATTAGCGTATTGTGTTCCTAGTGGGCTGCCGATAGCAATAGCAACTTCTCCAACATTTAGTTTTGTAGAGTCTGCAAATTCAGCTACTGTTTTTATCTTATCTGAAGAGATCTTAACAACAGCTAAATCCGAATAAGTATCAGCTCCAACTAATTCACCAACAACTTTAAATCCGTCTGCCATAAGAATTTCAATCCGTTTAGCTCCGTCGATAACATGGTTATTAGTAACAACGTAAGCGGAGTTGCCATCTTTTCGATAAATGACCCCAGATCCTTCACTAAAAATAGATAATTCAGCATCCTTATTCTCTTTTGAACGCCCTTCTCCAAAGAGTTTTGTATAAGGGTTAGAAAGGGATGAAGAAGGGTTATCTTGATAATTAATAACTGATACAACTGCATTTTGAACAGCTTTGACAGCTTTAGTAGTATTGGTTGTGTTGTTAAAAACCATATTACTAGTTGTTGCCTTACCTGAATTTATTTTTGAAGGAGAATGTGGGTAGAGATTATTAAATGTAATAATTGCTATTAATCCTCCTAAAAATCCAATTAGTAAAACACTTAAGGATTTTAAGATATGTTTCATACTTGGCATGTTTTGTCCTCCGAATTATTTGTCCATAGCTTATAGAACTTTGCTTAATTATACCTTAAAAATAAAAAAAAGAAAAGTAATCCACAGCCTGTGGATTACTTTTCTTTTTACTAATAAAGACCTTTGTACAAAGGTTTTTATTAGTAGTTGAAGAAAAATAACTTGTGGATAAATTGTGTAAAAAGTAATGTTCTTGTGATACAATTAAGCTATGAAAGTAAAACTAATTTGTGTTGGAAAACTAAAAGAAAGATACCTCAAAGATGGTATTTCAGAATATCAAAAAAGACTTTCCCGTTTTTGTCAATTCGAAATGATTGAGTTAACTGATGAAAGAACACCAGATAAAGCTAGTGATGCTGAGAACCAAATGATCATGGCTAAGGAAGCTCAGCGGATTGAAAAGAAAATTGGACAGCGTGATTTTGTAGTCGTATTAGCTATTGAAGGAAAACAATTTCCTTCCGAAACATTTAGTCAACTCATCTCAGAAACGACTGTTAAAGGATACTCAGATATTACGTTTATTATTGGAGGAAGTCTTGGACTTGATCCTAGAATTAAAAAAAGAGCCAATGTCTTAATGAGTTTTGGATTATTAACCTTACCCCATCAACTCATGCGTCTGGTTTTGATTGAGCAAATCTATCGCGCTTTTATGATAGCTCAGGGCAGCCCATATCATAAATAACTACAGTTTCATGTGAAACTTTAGAAGATATTCTCTTAAAGATAACGAAATAAAGAAAAAAGCACTGCTCAGCAGTGCTTCGTTTTTTGATCCCAGCAGGATTCGAACCTGCGACCGTTCGCTTAGAAGGCGAATGCTCT
>ERZ1023187.121-NODE-121-length-21964-cov-52.315122_pt1 | contig 21964 bp, 20 predicted proteins | sample MGYA00380438_ERZ1023187 | MGnify/ENA primary metagenome ERZ1023187 (study PRJEB33173, sample SAMEA4830291) | metagenome | study: EMG produced TPA metagenomics assembly of the PRJEB25223 data set... | reverse complement strand
GCGGGAGAGCCTTTTTATTTTGTTCAGATGAGGTGGTTTAAGCACGGAAACAGCCGTTTTTATCTAAAAACACTAAAAAAGACAAACACCAATCGATGTTTGTCTTCAATCTGAGACAAAGCCTGCTAAGGCTATTGTCTCAATTGCTTTCGTTAATGAAGTTTAGAAAGCGACCAACGATTACCATAAAGGGCTTTAGCATTAGTCTCTAAAATGGCTGTTTTCTGATTATCAGTCAAGTTTGCTTCTCGGATGTAAGAAAATGCTCGAGTATATTTTTGATTTTGGAAATAAGGAAAATCACTTCCTGCCAATAAGCGTTGATTTCCTAAAATCTCGTTACTATGGAGAAGAGAGGCTTCGAGGAAATTGGCTGTATCAAACCAGAAGTGCTTCTGCAAGGTTTCAAGCGGATGGTATGAAAAACTACGCCAGTCCTCATAATTATCGAGAATGCGTTGCATTTGAAAGGAAATACTACCACCTAAATGCGCAATATGGAAACGAAGGTGTGGGAATTTTTGTGGGAATTCTCTTTTCAAAAGTTGCAAGGTGGCCAACATATCTTCAATAGGTGCTCCCACCACCCACTCTTGGTCATAATCATTGACCATAGGGCTTAAAGCTCCACAACCTGTGGGATGAATGTAGATAATTGCTCCCAAAGCATTCATTGCTTCAAAGAAGGGTAAAAAAGCGTCATCAGCAATGGATTGGCCTGTCTCAAGAACGGTATTGACTGCGATTCCTAAAAAACCTAGTTCTTCAATGATGCGTTTCCCTTCTTGGATAGCCTCTTCAACATGTGGCAAAGGAACGACACCGTAGGCGCGGAAACGGTCGGGCTGCTGGTCAATAATAGTATGGTAAAAATTATTAATCATTTCAGCGGCTGCAAGAGCTTCTTGTGGTTTGCCAAATTGAGGAACTTGTGGCGTTGCCGAGAGCACTTGATAATCAACACCAGCCTTGTCCATCATGTCAAGGCGTTTGGCTAAATCTTGTGGCTCCCCGCTGGCATTTAGTCCTTTAGCGATGGCAATTCCTTTACCACCTAAGCTTTCTAATCAATCTAGGTACTCATCTGACCAGAGATGGGCATGTGTGTCAATAGCTGTTTGTGTCATCAGTTGACCTTCTTTCTATTATCAATGATAGGAAAGGTTATTTTGACCTTTCTTGCCCTGTGGTGCCTCGCCTTCTATCCCTTCGTTTAATAAGGAGAATTCCCTTCTTACGTCGCTTTAGGTAGGAGTTTGTTAGCATCAACGATTTATCTTTATTGTAACAAAAAATCACTAACTTGAGATAAAATAAGCTTATGATCCCTTGGAGACCAATCAAATAGGGAGTATAATCTTAAAAAATTTAGAAAAAGTAAAAAAATAATCATCTTTTTTTAAGGTTTTAGATTGACAGGGGTTTCAAAACGTGTTACACTTGGCAAGTAAATTAGTTTTTGAGTTAGTATTTGTGTTTCAACATCTTTATTTCTCTCTATTTTTACAAATGCTTTATAGAAAGGAAGTGGATGTATATGGCACAAGGTACAGTTAAATGGTTTAACGCTGAAAAAGGTTTCGGTTTTATTTCAACTGAGAACGGTCAAGATGTCTTCGCACATTTTTCAGCAATCCAAACTAATGGTTTCAAAACATTAGAAGAAGGACAAAAAGTGGAATTTGACGTTGAAGAAGGTCAACGTGGCCCTCAAGCAGTTAATATCACTAAATTAGCTTAGTCAGGTTAACAAACAAGAGAAAAAAGCAGGTGCTATTGCTAGCGCCTGCTTTTTTCTCTCTTACCTCTCTTGTCAATGGCAAAGAGTTGCTTTTCAGGTCTTCTATTTGTTATAATAATAGTCAGTTTTAGTCAAATCGCACGTCTGTCGTGCCTTTAAGAGACTGAGATGCTTCATGAGTAAAGGAGTGACAGCATGCCGACAAAAAATACTTCAGACAGTATTGAAGAATATATCAAAGAGTTATTAGCCCAATCGGGAATTGCAGAAATTAAACGTTCCATGCTAGCGGATTCCTTTCAAGTTGTTCCAAGCCAGATTAACTATGTTATTAAAACCCGCTTTACAGAAAGTCGCGGGTACGAAGTCGAAAGCAAGCGCGGTGGTGGGGGCTATATTCGTATTGCCAAGGTTCATTTTTCAGACAAGCACCATCTGATTGGCAATCTAATGGCTTCTATTGAGGATCATCTTAGTGAGCAAGTCTTTACCGACTCGATTCAACTCCTCTTTGACGAACACCTCATCACAGAACGTGAGGGAAATCTCATTTTAGCCATGGCTTCTGATGAGGTTCTAGGTGTGGAAGGGCCGGCAATCCGTGCTCGAATGCTCTACCGTTTATTACAGCGTATAGATAGAAAGGGAAGCAATTAATGATCATGTATTCATTGAAGATGCAAGAAATTTTCAGGCAGGCGCAGTTTCAAGCAGCCCGCTTTGATAGTCAATACCTAGAAACTTGGCATATATTGCTAGCTATGGCGAGGGTTGACCACTCCCTAGCGGGTTTGGTGCTAAGCGAATTTGATGCTAAGGTTGCAGTGGAAGAATATGAGGCTGCAGCTATTTTAGCGATGGGCAAAAGTCCTAAATACCAAGTGTCTCACATTGACTTTAGGCCTCAGTCAAAAACCTTAACGAACCTTTTGCAATTTGCCCAAGCTATCAGTCAAGTCACCAAAGACCAAGAGGTAGGTTCAGAGCATGTTCTCTTTGCCATTTTGCTTAATCCAGATATTATGGCTACTCGCTTATTAGAGATGGCGGGTTATACTATCAAGGATAAAGGAAACGGGGAGCCTCGCTTAGCTGATTTACGAAAAGCTATCGAGATTCATGCAGGCTATAGCAAGGAAATAATTAAGGCTATCCACGAGTTGCGTAAGCCAAAGAAAACCAAAAATCAAGGTTCTTTTTCAGACATGATGAAGCCACCAAGCACGGCTGGGGACTTGGCGGACTTTACACGTGATTTGACCGAGATGGCAAGCCAAGGTCTCTTAGAGCCAGTTATTGGCCGTGATGCTGAAGTGTCACGGATGATTCAAGTACTGAGTCGTAAAACAAAGAATAACCCTGTTCTTGTGGGTGATGCAGGTGTGGGTAAAACGGCCCTTGCCTACGGCCTAGCCCAACGTATTGCTAATGGTGCTATTCCTTATGAGCTGCAAGACATGCGTGTTCTAGAATTAGACATGATGAGTGTTGTTGCGGGGACCCGTTTTCGTGGGGATTTTGAAGAGCGCATGAATCAAATCATTGACGATATTGAGTCAGATGGCAAAATTATTCTCTTCGTAGATGAATTGCACACCATTATGGGATCAGGAAGTGGTATTGATAGCACGCTTGATGCTGCCAATATTTTAAAACCAGCCTTATCTCGTGGAACCCTCCATATGGTGGGTGCAACAACGCAGGAAGAATACCAAAAACACATTGAAAAAGATGCCGCTCTTTCGCGCCGCTTTGCTAAGATTTTAATTGAAGAACCTAATGTAGAAGATGCTTATCAGATTCTGCTAGGACTAAAAGGCTCTTACGAGACTTACCATAATGTGACCATTGCTAATCAGGCTGTTAGAACCGCTGTGAAAATGGCACATCGCTATCTGACCAGCAAAAACCTTCCGGATTCTGCCATTGATTTGTTGGATGAAGCCAGTGCTACAGTGCAAGGTATGGTTAAAAAATCTAGGCCAGAAATCATCACGCCATTAGATCAAGCTTTGATTGATGGCGATATGAAGAAGGCCTCTCGTTTGTTGGCAAAAGACGTTAAAGGGCAACATCGCAAGCCAACAGCTGTGACAGAAGAGGACATCCTGACGACCTTGAGCAAGCTATCAGGTATTCCACTGGAAAAACTCAGCCAAGCTGATAGCAAAAAATACCTTAATTTGGAAAAAGAACTGCATAAGCGCGTGATTGGGCAAGAAGATGCTGTCTCAGCTATTTCTAGAGCCATTCGCCGTAATCAGTCAGGCATTCGTACAGGTAAACGTCCAATCGGTTCTTTCATGTTCCTTGGTCCAACAGGGGTTGGTAAGACCGAGTTGGCAAAAGCCTTGGCAGAAGTTCTCTTTGATGACGCGTCCGCCCTTATCCGCTTTGATATGTCAGAGTATATGGAGAAATTTGCGGCTTCTCGCCTTAATGGCGCACCTCCAGGCTATGTTGGTTACGATGAAGGTGGTGAATTAACAGAGAAGGTCAGAAACAAGCCTTATTCTGTGCTCCTCTTTGACGAGGTGGAAAAAGCTCACCCTGATATTTTCAACGTCCTCTTACAAGTGCTTGATGATGGCATGTTGACAGATAGCCGCGGGCGTAAAGTGGACTTCTCAAATACCATTATTATCATGACAAGTAATCTAGGGGCAACAGCTCTGCGTGATGATAAAACAGTTGGCTTTGGGGCAAAAGGCATTAGCCATGACCACCAAGCCATGGAAAAACGGATTTTGGAAGAGTTGAAAAAAGCTTACCGACCAGAATTTATCAACCGAATTGATGAAAAGGTTGTCTTCCACAGCCTCACTCAGGACAATATGAGAGAAGTAGTCAAGATTATGGTGCAGCCGTTGATGGCTACTTTGGCAGAAAAAGGCATTACCCTCAAATTCCAGCCAATGGCCCTCAAGTATTTATCAGAAGAAGGGTATGATGTGGAAATGGGTGCTCGTCCATTACGCCGCACTTTGCAAACTCAGGTGGAAGATAAATTGTCTGAATTGATTCTTGCTGGTGAATTGGCAAGTGGTCATACCCTGAAAATTGGCCTTTCTCATGGAAAACTCAGCTTTAACCTTGAGTGATTCCTTATCCCTAACGGAATCGCTAAGAGCCAATGAACAATAAAGAGTCTGTTCTTATGAAAACGGACTCTTTTTTCTTGACTATTTTTGACCAAGTGGTAAAATAGAGGAGAAAGTTAGCACTCGTACAAAAAGAGTGCTAAATGACTAAAGATTCTTTTATTGGAGGAAATATACATGTTAAAACCATTAGGTGACCGTGTGGTCGTAAGATTTGACGAAGACAAAGAACAGACCGTCGGTGGTTTTGTTCTGGCAGGCACTCATAAAGAGTCAACACGCAAAGCGACAGTTCTTGCTGTCAGCGAAAATGGCATTCGTACCATTACTGGTGATGCTGTTCTTCCGTCAGTAGCCGTTGGGCAGGAAGTGTTGGTTGAAAACGGACATGACTTGGAAGTAACTGTTGATGGTGAAAAAGTGTCTATCATTCGTGAATCTGACATCATCGCTATTGTCGCAGAATAAGACGAGAAATCTCTGTATAGAAAGAAGGATTGAATATGTCAAAAGATATTAAATTTTCAGCAGATGCGCGTGCTGCTATGGTGCGTGGGGTTGATATGTTAGCGGACACGGTAAAAGTAACGCTTGGTCCTAAAGGTCGTAACGTGGTTCTTGAAAAAGCTTTTGGATCTCCTTTGATTACCAATGACGGGGTTACCATTGCTAAAGAGATTGAATTAGAAGACCATTTTGAGAATATGGGAGCTAAATTGGTTTCTGAAGTTGCTTCTAAAACCAATGATATCGCAGGTGACGGAACCACAACTGCAACAGTATTGACACAGGCTATCGTCCGTGAAGGGCTTAAAAATGTAACTGCTGGTGCCAACCCAATTGGTATTCGTCGTGGGATTGAAACAGCAACAGCAACAGCCGTTGAAGCCTTGAAAGCTATTGCTCAGCCTGTTTCTGGTAAAGAAGCGATTGCTCAAGTTGCTGCTGTGTCATCTCGTTCTGAAAAAGTTGGAGAATACATCTCAGAAGCCATGGAACGTGTGGGCAATGACGGTGTCATTACCATCGAAGAATCACGTGGTATGGAGACAGAGCTTGAAGTGGTAGAAGGCATGCAGTTTGATCGTGGTTACCTGTCTCAATACATGGTCACAGACAATGAAAAAATGGTTGCAGACCTTGAGAACCCATTTATCTTGATTACTGACAAAAAAGTGTCAAACATCCAAGATATTCTCCCATTGCTTGAGGAAGTTCTTAAAACCAACCGTCCATTGTTGATTATCGCCGATGACGTTGATGGCGAAGCTCTTCCAACCCTTGTTTTGAATAAAATTCGTGGTACTTTCAATGTGGTTGCTGTCAAAGCTCCAGGATTTGGTGATCGCCGTAAAGCTATGCTTGAGGACATCGCTATCTTGACAGGTGGTACAGTCATTACAGAAGACTTGGGTCTTGAATTGAAAGACGCTACGATGCCAGCCCTTGGTCAAGCTGCTAAAGTGACTGTGGATAAAGACAGCACAGTTATTGTGGAAGGTGCAGGAAGTTCTGAAGCCATTGCCAACCGTGTTGGCTTGATTAAGTCACAACTAGAAACCACAACGTCTGACTTTGACCGTGAAAAATTACAAGAACGCTTGGCGAAATTAGCTGGTGGTGTGGCTGTCATCAAGGTAGGTGCTGCAACAGAAACAGCCCTTAAAGAAATGAAACTTCGTATCGAAGATGCCTTGAATGCCACACGTGCAGCCGTTGAAGAAGGTATCGTTGCTGGTGGTGGAACAGCACTTATTACGGTGATCGAAAAAGTAGCTGCTCTTGAGCTTGATGGCGATGACGCTACTGGCCGCAATATCGTTCTTCGTGCGTTAGAAGAACCTGTTCGTCAAATTGCATTCAACGCTGGTTACGAAGGTTCCGTTGTTATCGACAAATTGAAAAATAGCCCTGTTGGAACAGGCTTTAATGCGGCAACAGGTGAATGGGTAGATATGATTGCGGCAGGTATTATCGATCCTGTTAAAGTAACCCGTTCAGCCCTTCAAAATGCTGCTTCTGTGGCTAGTCTCATCTTAACAACTGAAGCAGTTGTTGCCAACAAACCAGAACCAGTTGCGCCAGCAATGCCAGCAGGAATGGATCCAGGCATGATGGGTGGCTTCTAAATAAAAACAACTAATAATGAATAAATCTAGGCTGCTTGATGTGACCTAGATTTACTCACTGCATTAAAAAAAGTAGCTCTGACACTGGTCAAGGCTACTTTTTTAAATACTCTCCTAAAGCAATGGAATAAGAAATTGTTTTAGGAGAATATGAGATTTCTGAAAAAGAAAAAGTTTAGGATAAGGATAGTATAGAGTGCCTACCTTAAATAAACCTTAATCATACAAATGAGTAATCGTTTTAACCACTTTTTTCTGGCTTTCAGACCAGTAGTTAATCCGCTCAAACGATCCTTGACGCCAATAAAGCGGTAGGCGTTGCCGAATATCCTCTTGCATATCAAGGGTGTCCAACTCACTGATGGCATGCCATTTTGGCAGTCCTTCGCGAGACTCAGTCAGTAATTCCCCCTCAAAAGTCTCGCAGAGAAAATCGTAATAGACATAGCGTTCTGGCTTATCAGGGTTGATAAAACCAGAAATTCCCTTTAATTGCAGATTAAGAGCAGTTAGACCAGTTTCCTCTTTTAATTCCCTAAGCGCCGCTTCAAAGAATGATTCGGATTCCTTGACCTTTCCACCTGGCTGAATCCAACCTGGAAAGTTATCGTGCTGTCGGTTGAGCAAAAGAACGTGTTCTCCTTGTTTGACACAAATATTAACCCAGTTTTTGATGACTTCCATAGTTTATACCTCTTGTCATTAGTATAGCATAAGGGATTTGTTTTTTTGAAAGCGAATTAAGGTTTTTTTAAGCCTCTTCCCTTATACTAAGGACAATCCTTAATCGAATAAGTGTTTGGACGACAGGGAGAGGAGTTATTAACACCTTTCTCTTAGACCGAAACTCATCTTATTCATCCCCTCCTACTTGATAAGGTCTCGCATGAGCGAGGCCTTATTGTTGTATATGACCCAAAAAGAATCTCCCAATCAAAAAACCTCCAAAAATCAAGGTTTCTCTTGCTTTTGGAGGTTTTTGTAGGCTTAACGATAGAAATATAACCCTATGCTTCTTATTTCTGACTTGCTTTTTGATTTTTAGGGCTTTCTTTCACTAGTTTGGCTTCAATAGCTTTTAAGCGCTTGAAGGTTTTTTCTGCTCGAGCCATGGAGACCGCGTCAGCTTTTTCTTGGGCAGCTGTAGGATCTGTTTGCACGAGTTGGCTAAGTTCTTTGTTGGTTTGGTCTTGTTCAGTTATCCACGTTTTTTCGAGCTCTTTTATCTCGTCAATAACCTTAGTTCCAAATTGTTTTGGATGGGCAGCCACAAGGTCATTAATATGTGACACCGTCCAGTACCATGACTTATCATTATACTTGGTACTCTTTTCTTGATAGGCTTCATAGGTCTTACTAATATTGCCGAGGTGTGGCAAGTAAGGGGCGTTACGAGGACTGCCAATAGATAGCCACATCACACCACCACCCAATTCAGCAGGAATGTCCTTTTTCAATTGGAAAATGTGGGCTTCCATAACATTTGGATTGGAAATAGGATACGCATAGCCCTTAACAGCATCTTTGGATTTTGGTTTGCCTTTACCATCTAATGCCATTTGGTCAAGTGGTTTAAGGTCCAGTCCCTCAAAACGGTTACGTTGGAGCTTCATTGCATCTTCTAGACTGAAGGTTTTATCTGTGCTTTGAAGTAATTCGTAGTTTTTGTCTTTGTAGGTGACTTTTGAGTCAGGGTCAAGGGATTTGATGCCTGAGAAAGAGCGGGATCGGTTGGCATCGTTTAGCGGCGGATTGTAAGATTGAGCAATGTGAAATTTACCGTCCACTTCCGTGTAAGATTTGGCTTTTTTAGCTACCTTTTCCACATCAGCTGAGGCAATGGTATTGGTCTTATCATTAAAATCAACGTGGCCGAGATAGAAGGTATTTGGGAAAACAGCAAATTTGTCATCTGGGAATTTAATGGCGACGTATTGGTGGCCAGAAAGTATCTCCATGTACCAAATGCCGTCTTTGTCAGCGAGGGTAATTATGTTTCCTTCGGCAGACCCTTTTTCGGTAACTATCTTAGCAATGCGTTCAATGCCTTCACGGGCTGTTTTGACACTTGGCAAAATAACACTGGTCATTGATGATTCGGCTAAGCCGTCTTTAACGTAAGGATCAATTTTTTGAATGGCATCATTGGCTGAAGCTGATACCGTTGCGGACATGGATACCCCAAATTCATTAAAACCAGCTTCATCATAGACCCCGTCTTTTGGCGTCACATCAGGAACAGCGGTATAACGGTAAGAATGCTCAGGTAAAGGATACTCAAAGCCGTTGGCTTGATCTTTCCATAATTCTCCAGCCTTGTTGTCCTTGGCAGGACGGACCACGAAATTCTTGTTATGGTTTGGTTCTAGGTCCTCTGTTCGGCCATAAATAATGGACCCATCTGTTGTTAAGTCCTTACCAATAATAAAACCAGTACAAGCGTAACTAACATTTTGGAACGATAATGCTGCTAGTACAGATAGAAGCCCAAGAGCTATTTTTTTGTTTGTCATGCGAAACCTCCTAAAAACTTGATAACGCTTTCACCAGCTATTATAAGACTGCCCTTTTTAAAATTCAAGTTTTTTCGCAAGCATTTTGAAATTGTTAGTTATCTAAATATTGCGAGAATTATAGAAATAAGAGGGATGCCTTATTTTCTCTATCCCAGCAATGCCTTTCGACTTTGGGAAATCGTTACATTCAGGTCTTCTTCCGTCAAGGACTCTATAAAAAGCACTAGTTATTTTATGATATAATAGAGAAAACTCACAGAAAGTTGGCCTTATTGATATGACCAAGTTATTTCGTAATAAACAACGCTTTAAAACCTTAGCTATCATTGTAGGAAGTTTCTTCTTGTTGCTGCTTTTTGGGGCTTTTCATTATTCTAAAGGTAACCGTATTAATACCTATTTAAAAGCTCGCTCGGCAACCTCTGGGCCTGTGTTTGAAAACATCAAAGAGTATTTGGTGTGGGAAGATACCAAGGAACAAATTACCAACGACGAAGCTAGATTTACTCATTTTAGACGCTATAACCAAAAAGAGTTAGCTCAAAAAGCTAAAGAACTGAAAGAAGCTGGACCAGAAAGTCCTATTCAGGTTGTGTCTGTGGGACGTCGTTTTCTGATTTTCCCAGATTATCGGATAGCCCTAAAACCCATGGATTTGACCATACAGACCAATGTGCCTCAAGTGGATGTCCTCTTAAACCAGAAGAAAGTGGCTGTGTCGGATTCAGAAGCCTTCTCAGTCAAGCTAGACCGTCTCCCGATGGCTGACTACACAGCCAGTATCAACGGTCAGCATAATGGTCGTAAAATCAAGGTCAAAAAGACCTATGATGGGCAGAATCCTGTCCTGAATTTGAGTGTGACGTTCAAAACCTTTACGGTGACAAGCAATGTCAAAGAAGGGGAACTTTATTTTGATGATAACCGCGTAGGGACCTTAAAAGAAGGAGAATTTCAGATACAAGATTACCCGGTAACAGAAGGGGCTGAAGCCTATATCACAAAGACTTTCCCAGACGGAGACCTCACTTCTAGCAAACACCCTCTAGCAGGTATCGAAGACGGCGGGCATCTGGAGATACTTGTGGATAACCTCTTGGATGAAGAAAAAGCAGGGCAGATTTTGGTGTCAGCCTTTGATCAGCTGATTCAGTACCTCAGCACTGGTCAAGATGCTGCGACCTTAGGAAGTGTCTTTGAAGCAGGTGCCAGCAATGACTTTTATCGAGGATTGAAAGAATCCATTAAGGCAAAGTTCCAGACAGATAGCCGCAGAGCAAGTAGCCTTAGCATTCCCTCTATCCTCCTTACCAAAATGACTCAGGTCGGCAAGGAATCCTATCTGCTTGATTTTACAGCTACCTATGAGTTCATGTATGACAAAGCAACCGACCCTGCCAAACAAACCTCAGGACGGATAAGTCAAGAGTTGACGGGTAAAATGACCTTGAAAAAAGTGGGAGAGGTTTACCTCGTTAGTCAGTCAGGGCCTAAAAACATCACCGTTGCCAATGAAAACAATCAAGTCAAGGCCCCGTCGGTCTTCCCTGAAAATATGTTAGGGACTTGGACAGGACAACGAGAGGATGCTTCTATCAGCGTGACCATCGCTGAGGACGGTACCATTACCACTAAGGTTGACTATAAAACAGGAAATCGGCCTAGCCAAACCAAAACCGCTAAAATTACCAAAGTTGAGGATAAAGGAAATGGCCTTTATCTTTACACCCCAGAAGTGGGTAGTGATGTCGGTGCTCTAGCGCCAGGCGGAGGCTTAGGTGGCGTTAACGTCAAATACGCTTACGGTTTTAAAGTATCTGGTAACACAGCCAATCCTATCGTTTGGCAAGCAGGAACTAATAGTGATTTTGATTATAGCAAACCACTACCGGGATTAAGTTTGACCAAACAGTAAATCACCTGATCACCTTAAAGATACTGAGCAAAAACAAATCTCACCAAAGGACTTGGCACAAGTAAGCTAAGTTGGTGGCATAACTAAAAAAGGCTAAGGGGTTATCCCTTGGCCTTTACTTGTTGTAGGACGGTCTCGAAAGTTGTGGATTTGGCCTGCACGCAAATCATCTCTTGGGTTAAGGGATGTCTTAGTCGGAGTTGATGGGCATGCAGCATAAGACGAGGGCATTCAGCTTTTCCTTTTGAATACAAGGGATCACCCAATAGAGCGTGACCGTGGTGAGACAAATGAACTCGAATTTGATGGGTCCGACCCGTCTGTAATCGACAATTGATTAGGCTGACGTTTTGCTTGAAAGATTTGAGAAGCTTGACGTCTGTCACAGCCTTTTGACCTTGTTTCACATCAACCACGCGTTTTCGTCGGTCGTGACGGTGGCGACCAATAGGCTCACGGTAGCTCACTTCTTTGCTAGAGAGAGTTCCGTGTACCAATGCCCAATAATCTCGGCTAATCTCTCGTTTTTCCAAAAGACGGTTGAGAATAGGGAGGATAAATGGGGTTTTGGCAAAGACAATGACACCACTCGTTTCCATGTCCAACCGATGAACCACATAACAGGTTCGTCCGGTGTAAGCAGACACATGATTGAGAAGGGCTAGTTCGGTGGGCTCATTGCCATGGGGCTTCATCCCTTCAGGCTTGTTGACGATGATAAGATGGTCATCTTCATAAAGACAGTCTACCTTATTGGCTTGCCCCATCATAATAGGTTTATCAGGGTAGTCCTCTTCATCAAAGAAAAGCTCAACCTGATCTCCGCTATTGACAGCACTTTGCCAAGTAATGGCACTGCCATTAACCAGAACATTCTTTTTGGTTCGCAGAAAATGCCTAATTTTTCGAGGAATCAAGAGTTTGTCCTCCAAAAGTTCCTTAACGGTCAATGTCTGATAAGGATTTTGAAACCTAACGGTAAAGCCCTGAGAAGGTTTAGTGACGGTCTTCATTGAGCCACTCGTGGTATTTTTCAACGAGGTTGACAGCCATTTGTGTGGCAAGCGCAGCAGAGAAGGCTTCCGTTCCTTCGCGTTCGTCGTTAGCCACTTCAAGGCGGGTTTCATCGTAGATGGCTTTTAAACTGTCCGCAGATAAGGTTTCTTTAAAGGCTTGGAATTTATTCATTCGTGGATCCTATCTTTCTATTTTAGTCTTTAGGTTTCCTATTTATAGGGAAATAATCTAGTGTTATTATAGCATGTTTTAGGGCAAAATTAGCTGATGAACCGCAAGGAAAGGAGAATTTTCCAGAGTGATTGACTTGTTGGCTAACCGCTAGAACTATTTCAAGCGAGGTAAAGCAGCTGCTAACAAGGTTTTTAATTTAAATAGGAAAGATTTCAGTAACGACTATTTTGAACTTGTCTTTTTAATGGTCAAAAATGCTTTTGCAACGGTTTTTAATATAAGATTTGAACAGAAATTGTTATAATATGATAAAAAGCTTAACGATAATTAGAGGAAGAATAATGAAAACAATTAGACGCTATGACGTTAACGAAGAGTGGGCTCATACAGGCCTTGTAGAAGCAGGAGACTTTTACTATTTGAATTATTGCGTGGGTAATATTGGCCAAGATATTGAAAGCCAGATTAATGGTGCCTTTGATGAAATGGAACGCCGTTTGGGGCTTGTTGGCTTGACCTTGGAAGCAGTGGTTCAAATGGACTGCCTCTTCAGAGATATTTGGAATGTGCCTGTGATGGAAAAGATTATTAAAGAACGATTTAACGGTCGCTACCCAGCCCGTAAATCCATCCAGACAGAATTTGCACACCATGGTGGACCAGAAGGCTTGCTGTTCCAGGTGGATGGTGTGGCTTATTCAAAACACATTCCTGTTAGCTAGTCAAGACTTGTTTAAGGTCTTAGTGGTATAATGACTCTATGACATTTCTAGAACTTTTACAAAAAAAATTTTTTCCGAAACGCTATCAGGAAAAACAAGCCTTAAAAAAAGAAGAAGCCTTGCAAGCGCAACGATTTGATGACGGTAACGACTTCCAATCACAAGAGCAAGAGCCTTATCAGGAAGTGGGAATAGCTGATTCAGCAGCAAACCAAAGCGCTTCGGCTGCCTTTCAGCGCAGCAAATCTCGAGAAACAGCCCCTAAAAAACAGCCCGTCTGGTTACAAAAACTAGAGGCTATTTTGCCGTCGCCGCAGAACCCTATTCGCCGTTTCTGGCGTCGCTACCATATTGGCAAGATTCTCGTCATTTTAATAGGAACTCTTGTTTTGCTCCTAGGATCCTACCTGTTTTACCTCTCAAAAACAGCCAAGGTTTCTGACTTACAAGATGCCTTGAAAGCGACAACCGTCATTTACGACCATACGGGCGAATATGCGGGGAGTTTGTCTGGACAAAAAGGCACATATGTGGAATTGGATGCCATTTCAGATGACCTTGAAAATGCAGTGATTGCCACAGAAGACAGAACTTTCTATAGCAACAATGGGATTAATCTCAAACGTTTCTTGCTCGCAGTGGTAACAGCTGGCCGATTTGGAGGTGGCTCTACCATTACCCAACAGTTGGCTAAAAATGCTTACCTGTCGCAAGATCAGACCATTAAGCGAAAGGCGCGTGAATTTTTCTTAGCCCTAGAATTAACCAAAAAATACAGTAAAAAAGACATCCTCACCATGTACCTCAATAATTCTTATTTTGGGAATGGGGTCTGGGGTGTCGAAGATGCTAGTCAAAAGTATTTTGGAACCACAGCTGCCAACCTGACCTTGGATGAAGCTGCTACCTTAGCTGGAATGCTCAAGGGACCTGAAATTTACAACCCTTATTATTCCCTCGAAAATGCAACCAACCGAAGAGATACGGTCTTAGGAGCTATGGTTGATGCAGGGAAAATCAACCAAGATCAAGCTGCTGAGGCTAAAACAGTTGGCATGGGTAATCGCTTGGCCGATACTTACGTTGGCAAGTCAGATGACTACCAATACCCATCTTACTTTGATGCGGTGATCAATGAGGCCATCTCAACCTACGGTATTTCTGAAAAAGATATTGTTAATAATGGTTACAAGGTCTATACAGAATTGGATCAAAACTACCAGACAGGTATGCAGACGACCTTTAATAATGATAATCTATTCCCTGTCTCAGCCTATGATGGCAGCTCTGCGCAGGCTGCCAGTGTTGCCCTAGACCCTAAAACAGGGGCGGTTCGTGGACTGATTGGTCGAGTAAATAGTAGTGAGAACCCAACCTTTAGAAGTTTCAACTACGCGACCCAAGCGCAACGAAGCCCAGCGTCGACCATAAAACCTCTTGTGGTCTATGCACCGGCCGTTGCTTCTGGCTGGTCAATTGAAAAAGAGCTGCCGAACATGATTCAAGATTTTGACGGCTATCAGCCTCACAATTATGGCAACTACGAATCAGAAGACGTGCCCATGTATCAAGCGCTAGCCAATTCTTACAATATTCCAGCTGTTTCGACTTTAAATGACATTGGTATTGATAAGGCCTTTGCATATGGGAAAAAGTTCGGTCTAGACATGACCTCTGCCAAAAAAGAGTTGGGCGTAGCTCTCGGCGGTAGTGTGACCACCAATCCATTGGAAATGGCTCAGGCATACGCTGCCTTTGCTAATAATGGGGTGATTCACCCTGCTCATCTCATCACCCGCATTGAAAATGCTAGAGGTGAGGTGGTCAAAGCCTTTACCGATAGGGCTAAGCGCGTGATTAGCCAATCTGTTGCCGACAAGATGACAAGCATGATGTTAGGGACTTTCTCAAACGGAACAGCCGTTAACGCTAACGTCTATGGTTATACCTTGGCTGGAAAAACAGGAACCACCGAAACGAGCTTTAACCCAGATGTTGCAGGAGACCAGTGGGTCATTGGTTACACCCCAGATGTGGTCATCAGTCAGTGGGTGGGCTTTAACCAGACCGATGAAAACCATTACCTGACCGACTCCAGTGCAGGAACAGCCTCAACGATTTTTAGTACCCAAGCCTCTTATATCCTCCCTTACACAAAAGGAAGCCAATTCCATGTGGATAATGCTTACGCTCAAAATGGCATTGCAGCTGTCTATGGGATTAATGAAACGGGTAACCAGACAGGGATTGATTCCCAGTCCATCATTGATGGCTTGAGAAAATCAGCTGAGGAAGCCTCAAAATCCTTATCTGATGCCGTTGATCAATCCGGCTTGCGTGATAAAGCCCAATCCATCTGGAACGGTATTGTGGACTATTTCAGATAGCTTGCGGAATTCTAAAAATCATGGTAAAATATGGACTACGGAGGCGTTATGGCACAGAAAAAAGCAAGCCTAGCGTGTGTCGAATGTGGCAGCCGCAACTACTCTATCGGAGTAAGCAGCACCCCAAAACCAACACGTCTAGAAGTCAACAAATTTTGCAAGTATTGTAAAAAATATACCTTACACAAGGAAACACGTTAAGAGGAGAGCCTGATGGGATTCATTAGTGGGATTTTTAAAGTCTTAAAAGACACAACATGGCCAGACCGTAAGCAACGTTGGAAAGATTTTATCTCAGTTCTTGAGTACACAGCTTTCTTTACGGTGATTATCTATATCTTTGACCAGTTGTTGTCAAAAGGCGTATTATCATTGATCAATTTCTTCTAAGTTAACTAAAAGAAATTGGAAAACATCGCTTGGAAAAGCCAGGCTGGGAATTGTTCCCAGCCTTTTTGAGTGCTTAATAGCTCAGTTTGAAAAGGAGATTCGAAAGTGTCAAGAGCAAGGTCTTTCATTGACAGTGACAGTTTCTTCTATTATAATGAGGGTAATAGAAAACATCGCAAAAGCCAAAAGAGGCTTTTTTATAATGAAAGGAAACATCATGTTAGATTCTTTTGACAAGGGCTGGTTCGTCCTCCAAACTTACTCAGGCTACGAAAACAAGGTGAAAGAAAACCTCTTGCAACGTGCGCAGACTTACAACATGTTGGACAATATTTTGCGCGTGGAAATCCCAACGCAAACCGTTAACGTGGAAAAAAATGGGCAAACCAAAGAAATCGAAGAAAACCGCTTCCCAGGGTATGTATTGGTAGAAATGGTCATGACAGATGAAGCTTGGTTCGTGGTGCGTAACACGCCAAACGTTACTGGGTTCGTGGGTTCACACGGGAACCGTTCTAAACCAACGCCACTACTTGAAGAAGAAATCCGTGCCATCCTATTATCTATGGGGCAAACCATTGATGTCTTTGATACCAACATCAAAGAGGGCGATGTGGTTCAAATCATTGACGGTGCCTTTATGGGACAAGAAGGTCGTGTGGTTGAGATTGAAAATAACAAGGTGAAACTGATGTTGAACATGTTTGGATCAGAAACAGTAGCCGAAGTTGAACTTTACCAAATCGCAGAACTATAGGCTCTCAAAGGTCTGATGGTATAAGTATTACCATCAGACCTTTTTTAGTTGGAAGTGAAGCGTGTGTACAAACAAAGGTATGACTATTGTTAACATCATTGTAATCAGAGATAATTAACAGATCTATTACTGATAACGCTGCTACTATCAAATACTTAACTAGTACTTTTAATCTGGTTTAAATAGAACAGATGTGAAGGTTCTGTGATGATAAGATGCACATATTACCTTGAAAACTGTAACAGTTGCCTACTTGTTTTTTGTTCATTTTTTTTATAGAAAATCCTAAAACGATGTTAATAAATCGCATTGACAAAAACTATTTGTTAATGTATAGTTTACTTAAAAATAATATAAGGTGGTTTACATGAGAAACAAAAAAGTAACATTAGCTCATATTGTCGCGAAGACAAGTGTTGCTATTGCTTTGGCTGGAGCAATGGGTAGCAGTTTATTAGCTAATAACACAACGTACGCTGTTAGTGGCAAAGAAGGTAAAAAAAGCGATGTCAAATATGAAATGACCAAAGTTATGGAAGCTAACGCCACTTCCTCTAAAGAAGACAAACATGTCATGCACACATTAGACGGCTCAATGAGTACTGTTTGGGAGGAAAATTCACCTGGCGGTGGTATTGGTGAGGTACTTTCTTACAAGTTTGCGTCCCCGATGCATATTGGGAGAATTTTAATTGTTAATGGAGATACATCTAGCAAGGAGAATTACTACAAGAAAAATAGAATTGCAAAGGCTGATGTTAAATACTATAACGGGAATAAATTGGTCCTCTTTCAAAAAATTGAATTAGGCGACACCTACACTAAAAAACCGCATCACATTGAGATTGATAAAAAATTAGATGTTGACCGTATTGATATTGAGGTAACAGAGGTCCATCAGGGTCAAAACAAGGATATTTTAGCCTTGTCAGAGGTCACTTTTGGCAATATGGAACGCGATATTTTTGAAAAAAAGTTTAAAGAAATTAAAGATAAATGGGTAACAGATAAACAAGCAGATGAGTTTATTGAAACTGCCGACAAGTATGCTGATAAAGCTATTCAGATGTCTGCTGTTGCGTCACGTGCTGAGTATTACCGTATGTACGTTAGCCGCAAATACCACTACAAAAAAGAGTTTGTTGAAAAACTAAAACAAGTCTACAAAGAAAGCGGAGCTTCCCACGTTACAAGCAAAAAAGATTTGATGTTAGCTTTTGATGATGCTAAAAGAAAGTCGACGATTGGTCGACAAGAAAACGGTCTTTTTGTGACAAGTTTTGCTGAAGATATGGCATTGCTCTTTACTGATCAAGGTAAGTTAAAATCAGCTGACCAAATTGAAAATATAAAAGGTGTCGATAGCGGAAAATATAGCGATGGGGTTTATCAATATGAGTACGATTCTGAACTAACAAAAAACATTGATAAGCTAGGCTATATCCGAACAGCTAGCGGAGATACTCCTGGAGCAAATTCGCTCAACATTCCTGGTTGCCAAACGTGGTCAGGAAAACACATTGAAAATTCAGAAAGTGAATTAATTTTCCCATCGATTAGTGTTAAAGATCTAAAATCTAAAGCTGTCTTAGCAGAGATTGATGCCAAAGGCTATTTTGAGATTATTGATCCTACCATCATTGCTCCAAATGGTGACCATAAAAAAGTAACTGGTCGCTTCAAAATTAAGAAAATGCAAGATAGGAAGTAACAATATGTATAAGGTGCCAAAGGGTTTAGAACATTACCAAAAAATGTTTCAAAAAGAAGTAACTGTTAATGATTTAAAAAAATACTTGATAGGTAGTGACAAAGAGTATCGTATCACTAAAAAAGACTCCTATATGGGAGATATTTCTGATCCAGAAGTTATTTTAGAGTATGGGATTTACCCTGCTTTCATAAAAGGCTATACTCAATTGAAAGCTAACATCGAAGAAGCATTATTAGAAATGTCAAATAGCGGTCAAGCATTAGACATTTACCAAGCGGTTCAAACCCTAAACGCTGAAAACATGTTATTAAATTATTACGAAAGCTTGCCATTTTATTTAAACCGTCAAAGCATACTAGCTAATATAACCAAAGCGTTAAAAGATGCGCATATTAGAGAGGCTATGGCACATTACAAATTAGGAGAATTTGCTCACTATCAAGATACTATGCTTGATATGGTCGAAAGAACAATAGAAACATTTTAGAATGATAAAAAGGTATGAAGGACATGTCTAATAAAAAAATATTTAAAAAATACAGTCGCGTCGCTGGGCTATTAACGGCAGCTCTTATCGTTGGTAATCTTGTTACTGCTAATGCTGACTCGAACAAACAAAACACTGCCAATACAGAAACCACAACGACAAATGAACAACCAAAACCAGAAAGTAGTGAGCTAACTACAGAAAAAGCAGGTCAGAAAATGGATGATATGCTTAACTCTAACGATATGATTAAGCTTGCTCCCAAAGAAATGCCACTAGAATCTGCAGAAAAAGAAGAAAAAAAGTCAGAAGACAATAAAAAAAGCGAAGAAGATCATACTGAAGAAATCAATGACAAGATTTATTCACTAAATTATAATGAGCTTGAAGTACTTGCTAAAAATGGTGAAACCATTGAAAACTTTGTTCCTAAAGAAGGCGTTAAGAAAGCTGACAAATTTATTGTCATTGAAAGAAAGAAAAAAAATATCAACACTACACCGGTCGATATTTCCATCATTGACTCTGTCACTGATAGGACCTATCCAGCAGCCCTTCAGCTGGCTAATAAAGGTTTTACCGAAAACAAACCAGACGCAGTAGTCACCAAGCGAAACCCACAAAAAATCCATATTGATTTACCAGGTATGGGAGACAAAGCAACGGTTGAGGTCAATGACCCTACCTATGCCAATGTTTCAACAGCTATTGATAATCTTGTTAACCAATGGCATGATAATTATTCTGGTGGTAATACGCTTCCTGCCAGAACACAATATACTGAATCAATGGTATATTCTAAATCACAGATTGAAGCAGCTCTAAATGTTAATAGTAAAATCTTAGATGGTACTTTAGGCATTGATTTCAAGTCGATTTCAAAAGGTGAAAAGAAGGTGATGATTGCAGCATACAAGCAAATTTTTTACACCGTATCAGCAAACCTTCCTAATAATCCTGCGGATGTGTTTGATAAATCAGTGACCTTTAAAGAGTTGCAACGAAAAGGTGTCAGCAATGAAGCCCCGCCACTCTTTGTGAGTAACGTAGCTTATGGTCGAACTGTTTTTGTCAAACTAGAAACAAGTTCTAAAAGTAATGATGTTGAAGCGGCCTTTAGTGCAGCTCTAAAAGGAACAGATGTTAAAACTAATGGAAAATACTCTGATATTTTAGAAAATAGTTCATTTACAGCTGTCGTTTTAGGAGGAGATGCTGCAGAGCACAATAAGGTAGTCACAAAAGACTTTGATGTTATTAGAAACGTTATCAAAGATAATGCTACCTTCAGTAGAAAAAACCCAGCTTATCCTATTTCATACACCAGTGTTTTCCTTAAAAATAATAAAATTGCGGGTGTCAATAACAGAAGTGAATACGTTGAAACAACATCTACCGAGTACACGAGTGGAAAAATTAACCTGTCTCATCAAGGTGCCTATGTTGCTCAATATGAAATCCTTTGGGATGAAATCAATTATGATGACAAAGGAAAAGAAGTGATTACAAAACGACGTTGGGACAACAACTGGTATAGTAAGACATCACCATTTAGCACAGTTATCCCACTAGGAGCTAATTCACGAAATATCCGTATCATGGCTAGAGAGTGCACCGGCTTAGCTTGGGAATGGTGGCGAAAAGTGATCGACGAAAGAGATGTGAAACTGTCTAAAGAAATCAATGTCAACATCTCAGGATCAACCCTGAGCCCATATGGTTCGATTACTTATAAGTAGGACTGGTTCAAGAGGTTCGTCAAGCACCTTGATGCTGCTTATCTCTTGAGGCCATGTGCCTACTCCTCACACAAATACAAAAAGCTTGTCTATGAGATATTTTCATAGACAAGTTTTTTGATATGCTAATCAAAAAGTTATTCTTTTCTTACATAGTTACCTTGAAGCTAATCCACTTCTAATCTATAATACTAACAAGATGCTTTTTAACAAGCAAAGCATAACATAAAAGGGGGAGATAACTATTATCATGAAACAACAATCTTACAAGCCACTACGCTTCGTCTACCTCTTGGTGGCTCTACTTACTGCTATGTTACTTATAGCAAGACCTGTTATGGCAGATGAGGCGGATAAAGACCCAGCTAATACAGCGTATTATAAAGGGAAAAGGGTTGGAGAGAATGCAGTGAAAGAAGCTGGTCAAAAGGCTAATTAGACTGATTTGACCCCAACTGATCCGGAACCACCTAGTTATGATGCAGAGTCTAATCAAGAGCTTTATAAAGGCGGTTATAAAGACGGGTACAAGTTGGGCTATGACGAAACCTTTTCTAAGCGCTTTCCTTTGTTACTTCCTGTCAAGTTTATATGGGGAATCATTTTACATTGGTGGGAAAAGTTGATTTGACACTTGATAATCAACTCTAAGCTGACTCCTTAGCCAGTGGATATAGTTAGGCAAAAACGAATTTAAAACAGTTCTTTGCAACCGCACCTTAATCATTAGGCTTTTTTATAACCGTAGTCTCACTATGGAGAGACTTTTTTTATTTTACAGTAGTGTTACCTAATAAAAAATCTCTTGTGTTATAGAATAACCAGCTGATAGGTCCACAATATCCGTAAAAATCGTAATTACATTCTTGAGTAGTTGTAGCCTCATTTGCTGAAACAGTTTAGTTTTCCGGTGTTGCAAGGCTAAGGCCCACAACAGCAGCAGTTGCGATCATAAATAAAGATAATTTCTTTTTCATAGATACTCCTTAAATTATAGTATACTTATACTATATTCATATTATGTTAATCATTAAATATCATATTTTTTTAATCTTTTTGTTATATCTTTGACCGAAAAAGCAGATAAAGCCACGAATAAAGTATTTTTATATATTATGAAAACCCGTGGTGCTAGTTGATGTCAAAGTATACTAAAAAGCCCAAAAGAGCTATAC
>ERZ1023187.118-NODE-118-length-22822-cov-300.565775_pt1 | contig 22822 bp, 20 predicted proteins | sample MGYA00380438_ERZ1023187 | MGnify/ENA primary metagenome ERZ1023187 (study PRJEB33173, sample SAMEA4830291) | metagenome | study: EMG produced TPA metagenomics assembly of the PRJEB25223 data set... | reverse complement strand
AAGCAACTTACTCCGTCGGAGCCAATGGGTTGAAGTAACTCTTGTTCAAAGTGGTTTTACGATTTCAAGAACTCCTCTCAGTTCTGAGGACACGGTAATGATTGATGCGACGGAAGTAAAAATCAATCGCCCTAAAAAAAAATTAGCGAATGATTCTGGTAAAAAGAAATTTCACGCTATGAAGGCTCAAGCGATTGTCACAAGTCAAGGGAGAATTGTTTCTTTGGATATCACTGTGAACTATTGTCATGATATGAAGTTGTTCAAAATGAGTCGCAGAAATATCGGACAAGCTGGTAAAATCTTGGCTGACAGTGGTTATCAAGGGCTCATGAAGATATATCCTCAAGCACAAACTCCACGTAAATCCAGCAAACTCAAGCCGCTAACAGTTGAAGATAAAGCCTATAACCATGCGCTATCCAAGGAGAGAAGCAAGGTTGAGAACATCTTTGCCAAAGTAAAAACGTTTAAAATGTTTTCAACAACCTATCGAAATCATCGTAAACGCTTCGGATTACGAATGAATTTGATTGCTGGCATTATCAATCATGAACTAGGATTCTAGTTTTGCAGGAAGTCTAATAAAGAAACTAGCAAGGTCAGGCCTTACTTTATTGGTGGACATCCAGGATTTAATTGTCCTCTACTTGATGATGAAGTCTATGAAGATTATTATCTAGAGTTTGAGAAAGAAGAGATTTGCTCTGTTCCACGTCCTTTCCCAGAAACAGGTATGTTGGATTTCCAAGATAGAAGTCCATGGCTAGAGGGACAAAAAGAAATAGATCTTAGTTATGATCTTTTCAGCACAGATGCAGTGACTTTGGATGAATTGCAATCTCGAACAATTGCCCTTCGTTCTCTTAAACATGATAAGGGATTGAAAGTGCATTTTGCAGAATTTCCAAACCTCATCATCTGGTCAACTTTGAACAAGGGACCTTTCATTACCTTTGAACCATGGTCTGGCTTGTCAACATTCTTGAAGAAGGAGATCATTTAGAAGATAAGAAGAATGTTTGTCTCTTAGAAGCCAATCAGGTTGAAGAATTAGGGTTTGAGATAGAAGTTTTATAAAAAAGTAAAAAATAAATAACAAAAACAAACACAAACTATTGACTTCTTCAAACAATAGTAGTATATTATGTTTGTGAGGACTAATTGACTGTTTTTTAAAGATAGCCAATACACTGCTGGAATCCAGCATAGAAAAAATAAAAAGGAGTATACAATATGTCTATTGTTATCGGTGCAGATGCTGCAGGTTTGAGATTGAAAGAAGTTGTGAAAGACTTCTTAGAAAAAGAAAACTTCCACCTTGTGGATGTTACAGCTGAAGGTCAAGACTTTGTTGATGTGACTCTCGCTGTTGCTGCAGAAGTAAACAAAGAAGAACAAAACCTTGGTATCGTGATTGATGCTTATGGAGCTGGTCCATTTATGGTTGCAACTAAGATCAAAGGAATGGTTGCTGCAGAAGTATCTGACGAACGTTCAGCTTATATGACTCGTGGCCACAACAACTCACGTATGATCACTATGGGGGCACAACTTGTTGGTGATGAATTGGCTAAAAACATCGCTAAAGGATTTGTTAATGGTAAATACGACGGTGGTCGTCACCAAATCCGGGTTGACATGTTGAACAAAATGGGCTAATTAGATTACAGTAAGAAAGGTAAGTTAAAAATGAGAATTGCAATTGGATGTGACCACATCGTAACAGATGAAAAAATGGCGGTTTCAGAATTTTTGAAATCAAAAGGATATGAAGTCATTGACTTTGGTACCTATGACCATACACGTACTCACTACCCAATCTTTGGTAAAAAAGTAGGGGAAGCAGTAACTAGTGGTCAAGCTGATCTCGGGGTATGTATCTGTGGTACTGGTGTTGGTATCAACAACGCTGTAAATAAAGTTCCAGGTGTTCGTTCTGCCTTGGTTCGTGATATGACAACAGCCTTTTATGCTAAAGAACAATTGAACGCCAACGTTATCGGTTTTGGTGGTAAGATTACTGGTGAATTGCTTATGTGTGATATCATCGAAGCTTTCATTCATGCTGAATACAAACCATCTGAAGAAAACAAAAAATTGATTGCGAAAATTGAACACCTTGAAAGTCACAATGCTCAACAAACAGACGCAAACTTCTTCACTGAATTCCTTGAAAAATGGGATCGTGGAGAATACCACGACTAAGAGGTAACCTATGATTTTAACAGTTACAATGAACCCATCCATTGATATTTCCTATCCCTTGGATGAGTTGAAGATTGATACTGTCAATCGTGTGGTGGATGTAACCAAAACGGCTGGTGGTAAGGGACTCAATGTTACCCGAGTACTTTCAGAATTTGGCGATTCTGTTCTTGCTACTGGTTTAGTGGGTGGCAAACTTGGTGAGTTTTTGGTTGAACATATCGATAATCAAGTAAAGAAAGATTTCTTCTCAATTCAGGGAGAAACTCGTAACTGTATCGCTATTCTCCACGGAGACAACCAAACAGAAGTTCTTGAAAAAGGTCCTGAAGTATTGGAACAGGAAGGTCAAGACTTTTTGGAACATTTCAAAAAACTCTTGGAGTCAGTTGAAGTAGTGGCCATCTCAGGTAGTCTGCCAGCTGGCCTTCCAGTTGATTACTGTGCGAGCTTGGTAGAACTTGCTAATCAAGCTGGCAAGCCTGTAGTCTTGGACTGCTCAGGTGCAGCACTTCAGGCTGTTCTTGAATCACCCCATAAACCAACAGTCATCAAACCAAATAATGAAGAATTGTCTCAGCTTCTTGGAAGAGAAGTTTCTGAGGATTTGGATGAATTAAAAGAAGTACTTCAAGAACCTTTGTTTGCAGGGATTGAATGGATTATCGTTTCACTTGGTGCCAACGGTACTTTTACCAAACATGGTGACACTTTCTACAAGGTAGATATTCCTAGAATTCAGGTGGTAAATCCTGTTGGATCTGGAGACTCTACTGTGGCAGGAATTTCTTCAGGACTTCTTCACAAAGAATCGGATGCAGAATTACTCATCAAGGCAAATGTCCTTGGTATGCTCAATGCTCAAGAAAAAATGACTGGTCATGTCAACATGGCCAACTATCAAGCTCTATATGATCAATTAATAGTAAAAGAGGTATAAAATGGCTTTAACAGAACAAAAACGTGTACGCTTAGAAAAACTTTCTGATGAAAATGGTATCATCTCAGCTCTTGCATTTGACCAACGTGGTGCTTTGAAACGCCTCATGGCTCAACACCAAACAGAAGAACCAACTGTGGCCCAAATGGAAGAACTTAAAGTTTTGGTAGCAGATGAATTGACTAAATACGCTTCATCTATGCTTCTTGACCCTGAGTATGGACTTCCAGCAACTAAAGCTCTTGATGAAAAAGCTGGTCTTCTCCTTGCTTATGAAAAAACAGGTTATGACACAACAAGCACAAAACGCTTGCCAGACTGCTTGGATGTTTGGTCTGCAAAACGTATTAAAGAAGAAGGTGCAGATGCAGTTAAATTCTTGCTTTACTATGATGTAGATAGCTCAGACGAACTCAATCAAGAAAAACAAGCCTACATCGAACGCATCGGTTCTGAGTGTGTGGCTGAAGATATCCCATTCTTCCTTGAAATCCTTGCTTACGATGAAAAAATTGCAGACGCAGGTTCTGTAGAATACGCTAAAGTAAAACCACACAAAGTTATCGGCGCTATGAAAGTCTTTTCAGACCCACGCTTTAACATTGATGTTTTGAAAGTTGAAGTTCCTGTTAACATTAAATATGTTGAAGGCTTCGCTGAAGGTGAAGTAGTTTATACACGTGAAGAAGCAGCAGCCTTCTTCAAAGCGCAAGATGAAGCAACGAACTTGCCATACATCTACTTGAGTGCTGGTGTATCAGCTAAACTCTTCCAAGATACTCTTGTATTTGCTCATGAATCAGGTGCAAACTTTAACGGAGTTCTTTGTGGCCGTGCTACATGGGCAGGATCAGTTGAAGCTTACATCAAAGATGGTGAAGCAGCAGCTCGCGAATGGCTTCGCACAACTGGATTTGAAAACATTGACGAACTCAACAAAGTTCTTCAAAGAACAGCAACTTCATGGAAAGAACGCGTGTAAGAACTATTAATTTCAATAGTTCAAAATTTAGTTATTAAGTTTCTATAAAAGTGATACTTCATATCTGAAAAGATAATGGACTATCGCTTTTTTTCTTCTCAAAATTTTCAATTTTCTATTGACAAACAGAATAAATAGCGATACAATATAGTTATAATAAATAAACTAATAATAGTGGATCGTAACTTAAAGGCGAAACCGCAAATAATCTTAGCTTTTGCTAGACTATTTGCGGTTTTTTGTTTAGAAAGGAGGAAAAACAAGATCTACAATGTTATTAGAAAAAAGAAAAGGAGAACAAATGAGGACATTACCAAAAGATTTTATCATGGGTGGAGCTACTGCTGCATATCAAGCTGAAGGTGCAACTCAAATTGATGGGAAGGGACCAGTAGCATGGGATAGTTTTTTAATTGAAAAAGGACGCTATACAGCAGAACCAGCTAGTGATTTTTATCATCAATATCCGGTTGATATTGAATTATGTAAAAAATTTAACATAGATAGTATTAGACTATCTATTGCATGGAGTAGAATTTTTCCAGATGGTTTTGGAGAAGTAAATCAGCTTGGAGTAGATTTTTATCATTCCGTTTTCTCGGAATGTATAAGTAATGGTATTATACCATTTGTAACGATTCATCATTTTGATACACCAAAAAATTTATTTGAAAAAGGAGATTTTCTAAATAGGGAGAATATTGAACATTTCGTAAATTTTGCTAAATTCTGCTTTGAAGAATTTAAAGAAATTGAATATTGGAGCACTTTCAATGAGATTTATCCACTTGCAACTAATCAATATTTGACGGGAGTTTTCCCTCCAGAAATAAAATTTGATTTTGAAAAGGTAATTACGTGTCTTCACAACATGATGTATGCTCATGCAAGGGTAGTTAATATTTTTAAAGAAGGTAATTATAGAGGTAAAATAGGCGTTGTACATTCTCTGGAACCAAAGTATCCATATAGTGATAAACCAGAAGATATTCATGCTGCAAAGGTTGATGAAGCTTTATCAGTCCGTTTTCTATTAGATGCAACATATTTAGGGGAGTATAGTTCTTCAACTTGGAATCTTGTTCAGGAAATACTCTATAAAAATAATATGTCTGTTTCAATTGATAGCAATGATTTTATAGAGATGAGAAAAGCTTCAGAAAGAAATGATTTCTTAGGTATTAATAACTATGTTAGTCATTGGGTAAAAGCCTACGAGGAAGAGAGTACTTTATTTTATAATACGACAGGTGAAAAAGGAACTCAAGTTTATCGGATTAAAGGAGTTGGAGAAAGAGTACCAAGAGAAGACCTTCCTAAGACAGATTGGGATTGGATTATTTATCCGGAAGGTTTATATGATTTGTTGACGTTTATAAAAGAAGAGTATCCAAACTATAAGGAAATCTATATTACTGAGAATGGTCTTGGTTTTAAAGATGAATTCACTGATGGAATTATATTAGATGAACCTAGAATTGACTACCTTCGAGGAAACTTCGAATCAATTTCAAGAGCAATTGACGATGGTGTCAATGTTAAAGGATATTTCATTTGGTCTTTAATGGATGTATTTTCTTGGGTTAACGGCTATGATAAAAGATATGGGTTGTTCTACGTCGACTTTGAAACTCAGAAACGATACCCTAAAGAATCAGCTTATTGGTATAAGTTAGTTAGTCAAACTAAAACTATAATTTAGAGGAGGAAATAAAATGAATGGAATTATTAAACAAATTGAAAAACATCAAGAATTATTTCAGCGTATTTCTGCAAATATATACTTGACTGCTATAAAAGATGGTTTTCTAACAGCTATGCCAGTAATATTATTTTCTAGCCTTTTCATCTTATGTGCAGCAATACCTCCTTTAGTTGGTATCAAGTTGCCAGAAAGTTTTGAGACATGGTTATGGAAAATATATGATTATTCAATGGGGATAGTAGGCTTATTAGTAGCTGGTACAACAGCTAGATGTTTAGCTGGAAGTATGAATAGAAAAATGCCTTCTGGAAAAGTTATAAATGAAGTATCAGTTATGCTAGCTTCTATCGTCAGTTTTCTATTATTAGCTGTGACTAAAATGGATGGAGCATTTCAAGGGGATTTCTTTGGAACTAAAGGTATTCTTTCATCATTTGTAGCAGCGTTTATAACAGTAAATGTTTATAAATTTTGTGTAATAAAAGATATTACAATTAAAATGCCTAAGGAAGTTCCTGGTAGTATCTCACAGAATTTTCGAGATGTTTTCCCGTTTTCTTTTTCAGTATTTTTTGCAGCGATAATAGATATTGCAACCAGATATTACTTGAATGTGCCATTTGCAGAAGTTTTTTCAAAAATTTTATCGCCTGTTTTTCAAGGTGCTGAAACTTATCTTGGATTATCAATTATCTGGTTTTTAGTACCATTCTTTTGGTTTGTTGGTGTTCATGGTCCATCCGTAGTTAAACCAGGATTAGCTGCAGCGTTATATGGTAATACAGAAGCCAATTTAGAATTATTTAGAAATGGACAACATCCGTTTCATGCTCTGACCGAAAATTTTGGTAATTTCGTGGGAGAATTGGGAGGTACAGGTGCAACTTTTATCGTTCCAATTATATTTATTCTTTTTATGAAATCTAAACAGTTAAAAGCTGTAGGAAAGGCATCAATTGTACCAGTAATGTTTGCAGTAAATGAACCTCTTCTGTTTGCTGCACCAATTGTTCTAAATCCATATTTTCTGATTCCATTCTGTTTAGCACCAATTGTAAATGTAATTTTAGGTAAGTTTTTTATTAGTGTATTAGGAATGAATGGATATATGCATGTATTACCATGGGCTACGCCAGGGCCGATTGGAAATCTAATGAGCACACATTTTCAACCTATTAGCTTTGTCTTCACAGTGTTATTATTAGTTGTTGATTTTATAATTTATTATCCATTTTGTAAAGCGTATGATAAAGTGTTACTTAGTGAAGAAACAAAAAATGCTAATACAGAAGATAGATTTGAAACTAACAATTCTACTAAAGTAGATGAAAGTGAAACTGTGCAACTTGAAAAAGAGATTAAAATCTTAGTATTGTGTGCTGGTGCTGGAACTAGTGCAATGTTAGCTAATGCACTTACGGAAGGTGCAAGCAGTTTAAATTTACCATTAAGCTCATCAGCCGGTGCTTATGGCTCACATTATGAAATTATGAAATACTACGACATGGTAATTTTGGCACCACAAGTAAAAACCTATTATAATGATATCAAGAAAGACACAGAAAAACTGGGTATTAAATTAATTGCGACAGAGGGAGCAGAATACATAAATCTTACAAGAAATCCAGAAAAGGCTGTTCAATTCGTATTGGAAAAACTAAACTAAAAAATGTTTGAAATGAACAAAAAAAAACGAAGTAAGGGTTTACAATGGTTCTTATTTTTGATATAATACTATCAAAGATTGAATAGAGTGGATCGTTACTGAGTAATATTAGGCGAGACTGCAAATGAGGAAAGTAACTTTCACTCTGGTGAGTTATGCCCATTTGTGGTCTCTTTTATTTCATTTAGTTCAATTTAAATTTTATAGGAAAGGAGAAGTGGATGTTTCGTATTGTTAATGTTATCAATAATAATGTTGCTTTAGCGAAAAATGAAAATCATGAGGAAGTAATGATAACAGGAAATGGTATCGCTTTTCAGAAGAAAAAGGGTGATATCATTGTTCAAAGTAAAATTGAAAAGGTTTTTAGATTGAATACAGAAGAATCTAAGAATAATTTTCTAACTTTATTACAGGATGTCCCTCTTGATTTTATTACGGTAACTTATGATGTTATTAATTCTCTAATATCTAAATATCATTATCCTTTTCAAGAGTATCTATATGTAACTTTAACAGATCATATTTACAGTGCTTATCAAGCTATTCATAAGGGAATTTACGAAGATGGTAAACTTCCAGATATTTCTGTTGATTACCCACTAGAATTTGAAATGGCTGAATATGCACTTGATATGTTTAAGAAAAAGTTGTTGGATAGCTTTCCAGATAATGAGACGGAAAGAATTGCGTTACATTTTATCAATGCAAAAGGTGGAGACAATCAAGGTATAAATTTACAGATTGATCAATCAAAGCAAATTATTGAGCATATCAAGCGCGAACTTGCAAACCATAATATTGTAAGAAGAAAGGAAAATGCTCCTTTATTTGATCGCTTTATGATTCATCTAAATTACTTTCTAGAATACCTTGACCGATCTAGAAGTGACAATCCTTCCCTGTTGGATATGGAAGGATATATTGAGACAGTTTATCCCTTGGCCTATGAAATAGGCGATAAAATTTATTGGATAATTGCTAGTGAGACTGGGGTTGCTCTTCATCGAAGTGAAAGAGTTTATATAGTCTTACATATTCAAAGATTACTTTAAAAAATTTTTATAAGGAGAATTCTATCATGAATAGAGAAGAAGTAACATTGTTAGGTTTTGAAATCGTAGCCTATGCTGGCGATGCTCGTTCAAAACTATTGGAAGCCTTGAAGGCTGCTGAAGCTGGTGATTTTGAAAAAGCGGACGCTCTGGTAGAGGAAGCTGGTAGCTGTATTGCAGAGGCTCACCACGCGCAAACAAGTCTATTGACTAAGGAAGCTTCAGGTGAGGACTTGGCTTATAGTGTAACCATGATGCATGGCCAAGACCACTTAATGACAACTATCTTGTTAAAAGATTTGATGCATCATTTAATTGAACTCTACAAGAGAGGAGTTAAATAATGAATAAACTAATTGCATTTATCGAGAAAGGAAAGCCTTTCTTTGAAAAACTATCTCGTAATATCTATCTTCGTGCTATTCGTGATGGTTTCATTGCAGGTATGCCTGTTATTCTCTTCTCAAGTATCTTTATCTTGATTGCCTTTGTACCAAACTCATGGGGCTTTAAATGGTCTGATGAAGTTGTAGCCTTTCTGATGAAACCTTATAGCTATTCTATGGGTATTCTGGCTCTCTTGGTAGCTGGTACAACAGCTAAGTCATTGACCGACTCAGTAAACCGGAGCATGGAGAAAACCAATCAAATCAACTATATGTCAACGCTGTTAGCAGCGATTGTTGGTTTGTTGATGTTGGCAGCTGATCCTATCGAAAATGGTCTAGCTACTGGATTCTTGGGGACAAAAGGTTTGCTTTCAGCCTTCCTTGCTGCCTTTGTTACTGTAGCCATCTATAAGGTTTGTGTTAAGAACAACGTCACTATTCGTATGCCTGACGAAGTTCCACCAAATATCTCACAAGTCTTTAAAGATGTGATTCCATTCACTCTATCTGTTGTTTCTCTTTATGCTCTTGACTTATTAGCACGTCATTTTGTTGGCTCTAGTGTGGCAGAATCAATCGGTAAATTCTTCGCACCACTCTTCTCAGCAGCAGACGGATACCTTGGTATTACCATTATCTTTGGTGCCTTTGCCTTCTTCTGGTTTGTTGGGATTCATGGTCCATCTATCGTTGAACCTGCTATCGCAGCGATTACCTATGCAAATGCTGAAGTCAACTTGAACCTTCTCCAACAAGGTATGCACGCTGACAAGATTCTTACTTCTGGTACACAAATGTTTATCGTTACCATGGGTGGTACTGGTGCGACACTGGTTGTTCCATTCATGTTTATGTGGTTAACAAAATCAAAACGTAACCGTGCAATCGGACGTGCTTCAGTAGTTCCTACCTTCTTCGGTGTAAATGAACCAATCTTGTTTGGTGCACCACTTGTATTAAATCCAATCTTCTTCATTCCATTTATTTTTGCTCCTATCGCAAACGTATGGGTTTTCAAATTCTTTATTGAAACACTTGGAATGAATTCATTTACTGCTAATCTACCATGGACAACCCCAGCTCCACTAGGTCTAGTTCTTGGTACTAACTTCCAAGTTCTATCATTCATTCTTGCTGCCCTTCTAATCGTGGTTGACGTTGTCATTTACTATCCATTCCTTAAGGTCTATGATGAACAAATTCTTGAAGAAGAACGTTCAGGTAAGTCTAATGATGAATTGAAAGAAAAAGTTGCTGCAAACTTCAACACTGCAAAAGCGGATGCTATTCTTGAAAAAGCAGGTGTAGAAGCAGCACAAAATACAATCACTAAAGAAACAAATGTCCTCGTTCTTTGTGCAGGTGGAGGAACAAGTGGTCTCCTTGCAAATGCTCTAAACAAGGCAGCAGCAGAATACAATGTCCCTGTGAAAGCAGCAGCAGGTGGCTATGGTGCTCACCGTGAAATGTTGCCAGAGTTTGATTTGGTTATCCTTGCTCCTCAAGTTGCTTCAAACTTTGAAGATATGAAGGCAGAAACAGATAAGCTCGGTATTAAACTTGCTAAGACAGAAGGCGCTCAATACATCAAATTAACTCGTGATGGAAAAGGTGCCCTAGCATTCGTACAAGAGCAATTCGATTAAGGCTAGGAACTGTGAAACAGTCTCCCATCGTTACGGAAATCGCTATGGCGAATTTCCTAATCGCCTTATTAATTCGTCGGTAAAAAGATATCGTTTTTACCTCCTCATGTCACAATTCGGTGACTTGGTACAAGAAGTGAGATGGAGAAGGATGGCTCACTGACTCCTCTCCTCTCACTTTTACTTTATTTAAATCAAGAAATAGGTGAAAAAAATGACAAAAACACTTCCAAAAGACTTTATTTTTGGTGGCGCAACAGCTGCCTATCAAGCAGAAGGTGCTACACATACTGATGGTAAAGGACCAGTAGCGTGGGATAAATATCTTGAAGATAACTACTGGTACACTGCAGAACCAGCCAGTGATTTTTACAATCGATATCCAGTTGACCTCAAGCTAGCAGAAGAGTATGGTGTCAATGGTATTCGAATTTCTATTGCTTGGTCACGTATTTTCCCGACTGGTTACGGCCAAGTAAATGCTAAAGGTGTTGAGTTTTATCATAATTTATTTGCAGAGTGTCACAAACGTCATGTTGAGCCTTTTGTAACTCTTCATCACTTTGACACGCCAGAAGCTCTCCACTCAAATGGAGACTTCTTAAACCGTGAAAATATCGAACATTTTGTAGACTACGCTGCCTTCTGTTTTGAAGAATTTCCAGAAGTAAACTATTGGACAACCTTTAATGAAATTGGACCAATCGGTGATGGTCAATATTTGGTTGGGAAATTCCCTCCAGGTATCCAGTACGACCTTGCCAAAGTCTTTCAATCACACCACAATATGATGGTGTCTCATGCACGCGCGGTAAAATTGTACAAAGAGAAAGGCTATAAAGGGGAAATTGGTGTTGTTCACGCCCTGCCTACTAAATATCCTCTAGATCCTGAAAATCCAGCAGATGTTCGTGCAGCAGAGTTGGAAGATATCATCCACAATAAATTCATCTTAGACGCAACTTATCTAGGTCGCTATTCAGCTGAAACCATGGAAGGTGTCAACCATATCTTATCAGTCAATGGTGGTAGTTTGGATCTTCGTGAAGAAGATTTTACAGCATTAGAAGCTGCAAAAGACTTGAATGATTTCCTAGGAATCAACTACTATATGAGTGACTGGATGGAAGCCTTTGATGGAGAAACTGAAATTATCCATAATGGTAAAGGTGAAAAAGGAAGCTCTAAGTATCAAATCAAAGGTATTGGTCGTCGTGTAGCTCCTGACTATGTATCACGCACGGATTGGGATTGGATTATCTACCCTCAAGGTTTGTATGACCAAATCATGCGTGTGAAGAAAGATTATCCTAACTACAAGAAAATTTATATCACTGAAAATGGTCTCGGCTATAAAGATGAGTTCGTTAATAACACTGTTTACGATGATGGTCGTATTGATTACGTGAAACAACACTTGGAGATCTTGTCTGATGCGATTGCAGATGGAGCTAATGTAAAAGGTTACTTCATTTGGTCATTAATGGATGTCTTCTCATGGTCAAACGGTTATGAGAAACGTTATGGTCTCTTCTACGTAGATTTTGAAACTCAAGAACGTTATCCTAAGAAATCAGCTCACTGGTACAAGAAAGTAGCGGAAACTCAGATTATAGACTAGTAGAATTAGTCATTAGATATAGAATTTTAGTGAGTCAAAAAGATGTTCAAAGATTTTATCCAATCTATTTATGAAAAAGTTTATATTATAAATTTCGAAAAATACTCTCAAATACCGTGTTTGACGAGTGAAGAATTGAAAAGTCTTGGAAAATGGTATGTCTCGACTGGTAAAGAATGGATTTGTCATTCAGATGATGATCTGGAAGAATTTAAAAATCTATTTTTAAATTTTATCAATCCTGAAGAATGGGATACTATCTCCTTTGATTCAGATTTTATGCCGTTTCAACAATCGTAACCAATTTCTCAAAAAAGTTAAATCTTATATTTAGTACTCTGTAAAACTCTTATCTAATCACGTTGCTTATACTCAATGAAAATCAAAGAGCAACTTTAAACTAGGAAGCGAGTCGCAGATTTCTCAATGTATAGCTTTGAGGAATTGGGCAAAAAGTCTTTGATATAGAAAAAAGCATAGTATCAGGTGTTTCAACACCTGATACTATGCTTTTTATTGTGGGAAGATTTACTTTTTTTCTTCTGAAATTGAGTTGTTACCCAGGCTCTTTCAGTTTATTAAGGCTTGATGACTTTAATGTGTTTAGATAGCTTAAAAAGGATTGAATCACTTAGTTTAGAATCTGAAACAATAGTATCAAGATTTGATATATTATAAAAAGTATAAAAATCAAACTTATTGAACTTACTATGATCTGCGAGTAAATATTTTTTATTAGAATTATTTAAAGCGATGCGTTGAGCCTCTCCCTCTTCCTCGCTAAAAGTAGCTAGAGCTCCGTTTTGAATACCATTACAGCTAACGAAAGCTTTAGAAAATTGGAGATTAGAGAGATTTTGTAGGGTCAATGTGCCAACAAAAGCACCTGTAATATCGCGATAATTTCCACCTATCAAAATCAAATCTGTTAATTTTCGTTCGCTTAAAATCAGAAAAACAGGTAGACTGTTGGTTACGACGCGGATATTGTCAATAGGCAACTCACGCGCAAAAAACTCTAATGTTGTTCCTGGTCCAATGAAAATAGTTTCTCTTTCTTCTACTAGACTGCCTGCAAAATGGGCTATTTCTTGTTTTTCTGCCGTTTGGAGGGCTTGTTTTTCAATATTTGATCGCTCATTAGTCAAAAGGGAGTTGGTTCGAAGTTTTTCAGCTCCACCATGCACACGAATCAGCAAATCTTTATCAGCTAATTCCTGTAAATAGCGCCTTGCAGTCATATCTGAAACGGCTATTTCGTCCATAATCTGTTTAACTGTTATGGTTCCTTTACTATTTACTATCTCTAAAATTTTGGTTAATTTTTCTTGTTTGAGCATATTATCACCTCGTTTCCTACTACTATCTTACCATAAACAAACTCATCATTCAAATACAAAAACAACAAAATGAAACAAAAACAAAAATATCGAAGTTTGTTTTCAAAACTTTCGATATTTTTGTTGGGTTATAACTTTGATGTTTCTAGTTTACTTTTTGATGATTGAGAGTGATGGAGAATTAGTCTAAACCGTAGTTATAGTCATCGTCTTGCATGGCTTCAACTTCGCCAAGAAGGTAACCATTTCCGACTTGAGAGAAGAAGTCATGGTTGGAAGTTCCTGTTGAAATACCGTTCATAACGATTGGGTTGACATCTTCAGCTGAATCTGGGAAAAGTGGATCTTGTCCCATGTTCATGAGAGCTTTATTGGCATTGTAGCGAAGGAAGGTTTTAACCTCTTCAGTCCAACCAACACCGTCATAAAGACTCTCTGTGTAGCCTTCTTCATTTTCATAAAGAGTATAGAGTAGGTCGTACATCCATTCTTTGAGTTTTTCTTGCTCTTCTTCAGGCAATTCATTGAAACCAAGTTGGAATTTGTAACCAATGTAGGTTCCGTGAACAGACTCGTCACGAATAATCAATTTAATGATTTCTGCAACGTTGGCTAGTTTGTTGTTACCGAGATAGTAGAGGGGAGTGAAGAAACCAGAGTAGAAGAGGAAGGTTTCGAGGAAGACGCTGGCAACTTTCTTTTCAAGTGGGCTGCCGTTTAGGTAGATTTCGTTGACAATCTCAGCCTTCTTTTGTAGGTAAGGATTGGTATTGGTCCATTCGAAAATTTCTTCAATCTCAGCCTTAGTATTCAAGGTAGAAAAGATTGATGAGTAAGATTTAGCGTGGACAGATTCCATAAATTGGATGTTATTGAAAACAGCTTCCTCATGTGGTGTACGGATGTCTGCGCGAAGGGCTTGAACCCCAGTTTCAGATTGCATAGTGTCAAGAAGGGTTAAACCACCAAAAACTTTTCCGACCAAGTCTTTCTCTTTGTTAGATAGCTTTCTCCAGTCATCCAAGTCGTTTGATAAGGGAATACGTGTATCGAGCCAAAATTGCTCCGTCAGTTTTTCCCAAGTTGATTTGTCGATGACATCTTCGATGGCATTCCAGTTAATGGCTTTGTAGTAAGTTTCCATTTAAAATCTCTTTCTGTGTTTAGTATTGCGAACTCACAATTATTTCTACTTTACCATAATTCTATAGGAGTATCGCACAAAAAGTCGGAAGCCCGACTTTTAAAATGTTACATAAATTATGTTATGACATAGTAGATTTGATTTTATCTGTGCTGCTTAGGGAAAAATAATGTTTCTATGCTAGAAACTAAATCACACAGCTTTCACATTGGTTGGCGCCGACTTCTCCACCGTCATCTGTAAAGGTACGGACGTAGTAGATAGACTTGATTCCCTTGTTAAAGGCATAGTTACGAAGGATGGACAAGTCACGTGTCGTTTGTTTATTTTCCCTCTTCCATTCGTAAAGGCCTTTTGGAATGTCACTACGCATGAAGAGGGTGAGTGAAAGTCCTTGATCCACGTGTTCAGTCGCAGCAGCGTAAACATCGATGACTTTACGCATATCCATATCGTAGGCAGAAGTGTAGTAAGGAATGGTTTCTGTAGACAAGCCAGCAGCAGGGTAGTAGATTTTACCAATTTTCTTCTCTTGGCGTTCTTCGATACGTTGCGTAATCGGGTGGATAGAAGCAGAAACGTCGTTGATATAGCTGATAGAACCATTTGGCGCTACAGCAAGGCGATTTTGGTGGTAAAGACCATCTTCTTGAACCTTGTCGCGAAGTTCAGCCCAATCAGCAACACCAGGGATAAAGACATTTTTGAAGAGTTCTTTAACACGGTCTGATGTTGGAACAAATTCACCAGTTACATACTTGTCAAAGTAACTTCCGTTAGCATAGTCTGATTTTTCAAAGTTGTGGAAGGTAATACCACGTTCACGTGCAATATTGTTTGACTCTACCAAGGTCCAGTAGTTCATAAGCATAAAGTAGATGCTTGTAAATTCAACAGACTCAGGTGAACCATATTCAATGAGTTGTTGGGCAAGGTAGCTGTGCAGTCCCATGGCACCGAGACCAAAGGTGTGGGCTTGGCTATTTCCATGGTCAATCGTTGGTACAGCTACGATATGTGAACTATCTGTAACGAAAGTAAGGGCACGAACCATAGCACGGATAGAACGACCAAAATCAGGTGAAGTCATCATGTTAACCACGTTGGTTGAACCCAGGTTACATGAAACATCTGTTCCCATTTGAAGGAATTCTTGAGCATCGTTGATCAAGCTTGGTTCTTGAACTTGAAGAATCTCAGAACACAAGTTACTCATGATAATCTTTCCATCAACAGGATTTGCACGGTTAGCCGTATCTATGTTGACTACATAAGGATAGCCAGACTCTTGTTGCAATTTAGAGATTTCAGTTTCCAAATCCCGCGCCTTGATTTTTGTCTTGCGAATATTTGGATTTGCGACCAATTCATCGTATTTTTCAGTAATGTCGATGTAATTGAATGGCACACCGTATTCTTTTTCTACAGAGTAAGGGCTGAAGAGGTACATTTCTTCATTTTTACGAGCCAATTCGTAGAATTTATCAGGTACTACAACACCAAGTGATAGAGTCTTGACACGTACTTTTTCATCAGCGTTTTCTTTCTTAGTTGAAAGGAAAGCGATGATATCTGGGTGAAAGACGTTGAGGTAGACAACACCGGCACCTTGACGTTGCCCCAATTGGTTGGAGTAAGAGAAGCTGTCTTCAAAAAGCTTCATAACAGGAACGACACCTGAAGCAGCTCCTTCATAGCCTTTGATAGGTGCACCAGCTTCACGAAGGTTGCTGAGGGTAATTCCCACACCACCACCAATACGTGAAAGTTGAAGAGCTGAGTTGATAGAACGTCCGATAGAGTTCATATCATCCGTCACTTGGATTAGGAAACAAGATACCAACTCCCCACGACGAGCACGTCCAGCATTCAAGAAGGAAGGAGTAGCAGGTTGGTAGCGTTGGTGGATGATTTCATTGGCAATATCGATTGCAACAGCTTCATTCCCATCAGCGAAATAAAGGGCGTTGAAGAAGACACGGTCTTCCATATTTTCAAGATAGTATTCACCGTCATTAGTCTTTAAGGCATATTGATTGTAAAATTTATAAGCTGCCATGAATGACTTGAATTGGAAGTTTTGGTCTTTGATAAATTGAGCCAATTCTTCCAAGAACTCTGGACGGTATTTCTTGATAAAGGCTGTTTCGATGTAGTTGTGTTCAATGAGGTAATTGATTTTGTCTTTGATTGAATCAAAAACCATAGTGTTTGGAACTACATTTTCTTTAAAGAAAGCATCCAAGGCTTCCTTATCTTTATGAAGCATGATTTGTCCATTAACAGGACGGTTAATTTCGTTATTAAGACGGAAGTAAGTCACGTCTTCAAGATGTTTTAATCCCATAAAATTTCCCTTATCTAATTACAAAAGAAAGGCTTCTAAGTTAGCCCTAAAAGCAGTTTCTTCTGGATGATGTACATAAGATTATGCTAATTGTTTCAGTTTTCCTGGTTGGAAACCTGAAAAGACTTCAGTTGGTGTTTGGATAACAGGAGCTGCGCTAAAACCGAGCTCTTTAACTTGATCGACGTACTCAGGTTGCTCATCAAGATTGATTTCACGATAAGAGACATTATTACTGTCCAAGAAACGCTTGGTCATTTTACATTGGACACAATTGTTTTTAGAATAAACGGTTACCATTGTGTAACTCCTCTTCAAAATTTAATACTATCTTAGTATATCAGAAAATAAAATTTTGTCAATGATTTGAACTAAATATAGTGGTGTTCTTTTGTTGTTTTTATATATAAACACAATATATAGTGTTTATATTGTGAAATAGCAATGATTATCCTATAAATTGTTTTTAAAGAAACTATATCCTGTGTTTTGTTATCTAGGATAGAAGATTTTCAGCAAGTTATCTGAAAGGAAATTGAAGGAAAATCCAGAAAATGCTTGAAAAAAATCCTAGAAGATGGTATAATACTAAATTGTAAGGGTTATCACATATAACTCAAAAAAAGAAAGAACAAAAGGAGAGTCAAACTATGGCTTCTAAAGATTTCCACGTAGTGGCAGAAACAGGTATTCACGCACGTCCAGCAACATTGTTGGTACAAACTGCTAGCAAATTTGCTTCAGATATCACTCTTGAGTACAAAGGTAAATCAGTTAACCTTAAATCAATTATGGGTGTTATGAGTCTTGGTGTTGGCCAAGGTGCTGACGTAACTATCTCAGCTGAAGGTGCAGATGCAGATGACGCTATCGCTGCAATCTCAGAAACAATGGAAAAAGAAGGATTGGCATAAGGGAAATGACAGAAATGCTTAAAGGAATCGCAGCATCTGACGGTGTTGCAGTTGCAAAAGCATATCTACTCGTTCAGCCGGATTTGTCATTTGAGACTATTACAGTCGAAGATACAAACGCAGAAGAAGCTCGCCTTGATGCCGCTCTACAGGCATCACAAGACGAGCTTTCTGTTATTCGCGAGAAAGCAGTAGGTACGCTCGGTGAAGAAGCAGCTCAAGTTTTTGAAGCTCACTTAATGGTTCTTGCTGATCCAGAAATGATCAGCCAAATCAAGGAAACTATCCGTGCGAAGAAAGTGAATGCAGAAGCAGGTCTGAAAGAAGTTACAGATATGTTTATCACTATCTTTGAAGGCATGGAAGACAACCCATACATGCAAGAACGCGCAGCGGATATCCGCGACGTGACAAAACGTGTATTGGCAAACCTTCTTGGTAAGAAATTACCAAACCCAGCTTCTATAAATGAAGAAGTGATCGTGATTGCACATGACTTGACACCATCTGATACAGCTCAATTGGACAAAAACTTTGTAAAAGCTTTTGTAACCAACATTGGTGGACGTACAAGCCACTCAGCTATCATGGCACGTACACTTGAAATTGCTGCTGTATTAGGTACAAACAACATCACTGAAATCGTTAAAGACGGTGACATCCTTGCTGTTAACGGGATCACTGGAGAAGTGATTATCAACCCAACAGATGAACAAGCGGCAGAATTTAAAGCAGCTGGTGAAGCTTATGCGAAACAAAAAGCTGAATGGGCACTTTTGAAAGATGCTCAAACAGTGACTGCTGACGGTAAACACTTCGAGTTGGCTGCTAATATCGGTACTCCAAAAGACGTTGAAGGTGTTAACAACAACGGTGCAGAAGCTGTTGGACTTTACCGTACAGAGTTCTTGTACATGGATTCTCAAGACTTCCCAACTGAAGATGAGCAGTATGAAGCATACAAGGCTGTTCTTGAAGGAATGAACGGTAAACCTGTTGTCGTTCGTACAATGGATATCGGTGGAGATAAGGAACTTCCTTACTTCGATATGCCTCACGAAATGAACCCATTCCTTGGATTCCGTGCTCTTCGTATCTCTATCTCTGAGACTGGAGATGCTATGTTCCGCACACAAATCCGTGCTCTTCTTCGTGCGTCTGTTCACGGTCAATTGCGTATCATGTTCCCAATGGTTGCGCTCTTGAAAGAATTCCGTGCAGCGAAAGCAGTCTTTGATGAAGAAAAAGCAAACCTTCTTGCTGAAGGTGTTGCAGTTGCGGATAACATTCAAGTTGGTATCATGATCGAGATCCCTGCAGCGGCTATGCTTGCAGACCAATTTGCTAAAGAAGTTGACTTCTTCTCAATTGGTACAAATGACTTGATCCAATATACAATGGCAGCAGACCGTATGAACGAACAAGTTTCATACCTTTACCAACCATACAACCCATCAATCCTACGCTTGATTAACAATGTGATCAAAGCAGCTCACGCTGAAGGTAAATGGGCTGGTATGTGTGGTGAGATGGCTGGTGACCAACAAGCTGTTCCACTTCTTGTCGGAATGGGCTTGGATGAGTTCTCTATGTCAGCAACATCTGTACTTCGTACACGCAGCTTGATGAAGAAACTCGACACAGCTAAGATGGAAGAGTACGCAAACCGTGCCCTTACAGAATGCTCAACAATGGAAGAAGTTCTTGAACTTCAAAAAGAATACGTTAATTTTGATTAATCGAAAAGTCCCTGCAACTCAGTTACAGGGACTTTTTTGATATTTTAAAAAGAATTTTCAAGAAAATCTTTCTTATAGAAAGTCCAACCTTGAAAAAGTAGTAGTCAGAACAAAAAATACTTAAATGGTTCATAAAATTCTTGACAAGTTGGAGATTTAGGAGTAAACTATTAACCAGTTAAGTAATAGAGAGGAGTTTCTGCAATTTAGAAATGAATTGCAACTAGAAATATCAAATAGAAAGAGAGTTTCGATGAAAATTAATAAGAAATACCTTGTTGGTTCTGCGGCAGCTTTGATTTTAAGTGTTTGTTCTTACGAGTTGGGACTGTATCAAGCTAGAACGGTTAAGGAAAATAATCGTGTTTCCTATATAGATGGAAAACAAGCGACGCAAAAAACGGAGAATTTGACTCCTGATGAGGTTAGCAAGCGTGAAGGAATCAATGCTGAGCAAATCGTCATCAAGATAACAGACCAAGGCTATGTCACTTCACATGGCGACCACTATCATTATTACAATGGTAAGGTTCCTTATGATGCGATTTTCAGTGAAGAATTACTCATGAAAGATCCAAACTATAAGCTAAAAGATGAGGATATTGTTAATGAGGTCAAGGGTGGATATGTTATCAAGGTAGATGGAAAATACTATGTTTACCTTAAGGATGCTGCCCACGCGGATAACGTCCGTACAAAAGAGGAAATCAATCGACAAAAACAAGAGCATAGTCAACATCGTGAAGGTGGGACTCCAAGAAACGATGGTGCTGTTGCCTTGGCACGTTCGCAAGGACGCTATACTACAGATGATGGTTATATCTTTAATGCTTCTGATATCATAGAGGATACTGGTGATGCTTATATCGTTCCTCATGGAAATCATTACCATTACATTCCTAAGAATGAGTTATCAGCTAGCGAGTTGGCTGCTGCAGAAGCCTTCCTATCTGGTCGGGGAAATCTGTCAAATTCAAGAACCTATCGCCGACAAAATAGCGATAACACTTCAAGAACAAACTGGGTACCTTCTGTAAGCAATCCAGGAACTACAAATACTAACACAAGCAACAACAGCAACACTAACAGTCAAGCAAGTCAAAGTAATGACATTGATAGTCTCTTGAAACAGCTCTACAAACTGCCTTTGAGTCAACGACATGTAGAATCTGATGGCCTTGTTTTCGACCCAGCGCAAATCACAAGTCGAACAGCTAGAGGTGTTGCAGTGCCACACGGAGATCATTACCACTTCATCCCTTACTCTCAAATGTCTGAATTGGAAGAACGAATCGCTCGTATTATTCCCCTTCGTTATCGTTCAAACCATTGGGTACCAGATTCAAGGCCAGAACAACCAAGTCCACAACCGACTCCGGAACCTAGTCCAGGCCCGCAACCTGCACCAAATCTTAAAATAGACTCAAATTCTTCTTTGGTTAGTCAGCTGGTACGAAAAGTTGGGGAAGGATATGTATTCGAAGAAAAGGGCATCTCTCGTTATGTCTTTGCGAAAGATTTACCATCTGAAACTGTTAAAAATCTTGAAAGTAAGTTATCAAAACAAGAGAGTGTTTCACACACTTTAACTGCTAAAAAAGAAAATGTTGCTCCTCGTGACCAAGAATTTTATGATAAAGCATATAATCTGTTAACTGAGGCTCATAAAGCCTTGTTTGAAAATAAGGGTCGTAATTCTGATTTCCAAGCCTTAGACAAATTATTAGAACGCTTGAATGATGAATCGACTAATAAAGAAAAATTGGTAGATGATTTATTGGCATTCCTAGCACCAATTACCCATCCAGAGCGACTTGGCAAGCCAAATTCTCAAATTGAGTATACTGAAGACGAAGTTCGTATTGCTCAATTAGCTGATAAGTATACAACGTCAGATGGTTACATTTTTGATGAACATGATATAATCAGTGATGAAGGAGATGCATATGTAACGCCTCATATGGGCCATAGTCACTGGATTGGAAAAGATAGCCTTTCTGATAAGGAAAAAGTTGCAGCTCAAGCCTATACTAAAGAAAAAGGTATCCTACCTCCATCTCCAGACGCAGATGTTAAAGCAAATCCAACTGGAGATAGTGCAGCAGCTATTTACAATCGTGTGAAAGGGGAAAAACGAATTCCACTCGTTCGACTTCCATATATGGTTGAGCATACAGTTGAGGTTAAAAACGGTAATTTGATTATTCCTCATAAGGATCATTACCATAATATTAAATTTGCTTGGTTTGATGATCACACATACAAAGCTCCAAATGGCTATACCTTGGAAGATTTGTTTGCGACGATTAAGTACTACGTAGAACACCCTGACGAACGTCCACATTCTAATGATGGATGGGGCAATGCCAGTGAGCATGTGTTAGGCAAGAAAGACCACAGTGAAGATCCAAATAAGAACTTCAAAGCGGATGAAGAGCCAGTAGAGGAAACACCTGCTGAGCCAGAAGTCCCTCAAGTAGAGACTGAAAAAGTAGAAGCCCAACTCAAAGAAGCAGAAGTTTTGCTTGCGAAAGTAACGGATTCTAGTCTGAAAGCCAATGCAACAGAAACTCTAGCTGGTTTACGAAATAATTTGACTCTTCAAATTATGGATAACAATAGTATCATGGCAGAAGCAGAAAAATTACTTGCGTTGTTAAAAGGAAGTAATCCTTCATCTGTAAGTAAGGAAAAAATAAACTAATGAAAAATGAAAGTCTCGATAAAGAGGCTTTCATTTTTATTATGTATATATGTAAAATTCTTGACAAGCAATATTAAAAAGAGTAAACTATTAACTAGTTAATTAACCGGTTTATTACTTTATAGTGAATCAAATATACTTAAGAAAAGAGGAAAGAATGAAAATCAATAAAAAATATCTAGCTGGGTCAGTAGCTACACTTGTTTTAAGTGTCTGTGCTTATGAACTAGGTTTGCATCAAGCTCAAACTGTAAAAGAAAATAATCGTGTTTCCTATATAGATGGAAAACAAGCGACGCAAAAAACGGAGAATTTGACTCCTGATGAGGTTAGCAAGCGTGAAGGAATCAATGCCGAACAAATCGTCATCAAGATTACGGATCAAGGTTATGTGACCTCTCATGGAGACCATTATCATTACT
>ERZ1023187.117-NODE-117-length-23385-cov-45.078054_pt1 | contig 23385 bp, 19 predicted proteins | sample MGYA00380438_ERZ1023187 | MGnify/ENA primary metagenome ERZ1023187 (study PRJEB33173, sample SAMEA4830291) | metagenome | study: EMG produced TPA metagenomics assembly of the PRJEB25223 data set... | reverse complement strand
AATCATCGGTGAAGTGACGACGTACTTTTCTAGACATGGTTTTTCTCCCGTTTTTTTTAAGTGTAGAACACTTTATAAGACTGTCTAGTTTAGTGTAACCTATTCAATAGGTTGTCCTTTCGTTTTTGTGTCTTTTAAAACAGATTGTAACACACAAAGTTTTGTCTACTTTTATAGTATACATCCATTAAAAAATTGAAATGGATTTTTGATACTGACAAAAAAACAGATAAAAAATAGATTATCGTTAGAAAAAGAGTAGATGCATTTGCTAGAATAAAGATATCAAAAAAAAAGGAGCATTTCACTATGAAATTAAAAAAAGTTTTAGTTCTTCCCGTCTTAGCATTAGCAGCAACATGTTTTTTAACAGCTTGTGGTACAAAAAAAGATTCTAAAAAAGAAGAAGTCAAAGAAATAAAAATGTCTGATATTAAAGACGATGCGGTTAGCAAAAAAACAAAAGTGGTTGATGGAGAGGAAGTTACGGAGTACACAACAAAAGATGGAAATGTGATTCAAATTCCTACAGGAAATGAAGAAGACATAGAGTCAAAAGATAGTGGTGGAGCAGATACTTCTGCCAAAAACTAAGGGTTACGATGAATAGCATAAGGTGACTCGCAAACGTTAACCATAACCTCGGGTAGTTTGCCTAGGGTGGTAACTAACTTATCATAATGCTTAAATAGCCAAACACACTAACTCGCAAATGTACAAAATCATATATCCGTGCTTATGTGAGCGAACGGTTATATGATTTTTGTTTTTAAAAAAAGAACGCTGAAGTAGCTAGTTTGTTGTGTTCAAGGTGTTAAGAAGGAAGTGTTAGAATGAAAAAAAGATTAATTGTACCTGTCATCATACTATTTGTAATCGGATTAATCGTTGGTGTTAAACATCATCGTGACTAGTAGGTCTTGCTAGTGACCGTTCAAAATGGATAAAGTTGGTATGGTATAACTATAAAATAGTATAAAAAGAAAAAATAGTTATTGAGGAGAAAGTATGTTTCAGTTAAGAAGAAAAATGACGCGCAAACAATTAGCCTTGTTGAGTGCTGGAGTATTGACCTGTGTGGTTGGTGGTAGTTACTTGATAATGAACCATCAACAACAAGAAATTGTCTCTAGTGTCAACAAAGTAAAAGCCTTAACCATAAAAGAAGCTATGGAACAAGGAAAAGATATCAGCTTGACCTTAGCTGGCGAAGTAACAGCTAACAACAGCAGCAAAGTTAAAATCGACTCAAGTAAAGGAGAAGTCAAAGATGTCTTTGTCAAAAAAGGCGATGTTGTCAAAGTAGGACAACCCTTGTTTAGCTATGAAACGTCACAACGGTTAACGGCTCAAAGTTCAGAATTTGATGTTCAAACCAAAGCTAATCAACTCCAAGTTGCTAAAAGTAATGCAGCATTGAAGTGGGAAACCTATAATCGCAAGGTCAATGAAATCAACACCCTAAAATCACGCTACAACACCGCACCAGATGAGAGCTTACTAGAACAAATTCGCAGCGCAGAAGATAGTGTCTCTCAAGCACTAAGTGATGCCAAAACAGCAGATAGTGAGATTAAAACCGCTCAAATCGAACTAGATAAAGCTAATGTCACTGCCGCAACCGAAAAAGATAGACTAGAGTATGACACCATTAAGTCAGACACTGCGGGGACAATTGTCAGTCTAAATGCTGATTTGCCAAATCAATCAAAATCTAAAAAAGAAAGTGAAACTTTTATGGAAATTATTGACAAATCAAAAATGTTAGTCAAAGGTAACATCAGTGAATTTGATCGTGACAAGTTAAAAATCGGTCAAAAAGTCGAAGTGATTGACCGCAAAGACAACTCTAAAAAATGGACTGGAAAAGTGACCCAAGTTGGCAACCTCAAAGCCGAGGCGACAGATCAAGGTCAAGGTGGCAATGACCAACAAGACAATCCAAACCAAGCAAAATTCCCTTATGTTATCGAACTTGACCAATCAGATAAGCAGCCACTCATTGGTTCACACACCTATATCAATGTGCTCAACAATGCTCCAGAAGCTGGCAAGATCGTATTGAAAGAAACCTTTACAATGGCAGAAAATGGAAAAACCTATGTGTGGAAAGTTGATAAAAACAAGGTCAAAAAACAAGAAATCAAGACTAAGCCCTTCTCAAAAGGTTATGTTGAGGTGACAAGTGGCTTGACCATGCAAGATAAGATTGCTCAGCCGCTTCCTGGCATGAAAGACGGTATGGAGGTAGGAAGTATTGTTAAACCTTAAAGATATTCGAAAAAGCTATCATCTTGGGACTGAAGAATTTGCGATTTTAAAAGGAATCGATTTAGAAGTTAACGAGGGTGACTTTTTAGCCATCATGGGACCATCAGGTTCAGGAAAGTCAACATTGATGAATATCATTGGGTGCTTAGATAAGCCTGGCTCTGGCTCATATGCCATTGAAGGCAGAGACGTGTCGTCCTTATCTGATAATGAACTTGCTGATTTGCGCAATCAAAAAATCGGCTTTGTTTTTCAAAACTTTAACCTGATGCCCAAGCTAACAGCTTGTCAAAACGTCGAATTGCCCTTGACCTACATGAATGTTCCTAAAAAAGAGCGTCGCAAACGAGCCCTAGAGATGTTAAAGCTAGTAGGACTAGAAGAACGTAGTGAATTTAAACCGATGGAGCTATCTGGTGGGCAAAAACAGCGTGTAGCGATTGCAAGAGCTTTAGTCACTAACCCAAGCTTTATCCTTGGCGATGAGCCAACGGGTGCACTAGATACAAAAACCAGCGTCCAAATCATGGACCTATTTAAACAATTCAATGATAACGGTAAAACGATTATTATCATCACACACGAGCCTGAAGTAGCTGCCCTATGCAAAAAGACGGTGATCCTAAGAGATGGTAATATAGAACATTCCGATATAGAGTAAAGGGGGAAAATAATGGAAGATATTATTGCAGCTTTAAGCTCTATATTATCACACAAGATGCGGTCAATTTTGACAATGCTAGGGATTATTATCGGTATTGGTGCCATTATCGCAATCTTTTCAATCATCGAAGGTAATACCGAAAATACCAAAAGACAGTTGATTGGTGGCAGCAATAACACTATTAACATTGTGTTTAACAAAAAAAGTAGTATTGACCCTAAATTTCCAGACAAGTCAAATGCTAAAAAACCAGACTATCTTCCTTTTATGGCTGAAGAAGAGCTTAGCAAAATACAGCAAGTCAAAGGCGTCAAAAACGCCCTGATCTCATATGGTATTGATGACAAAGTCTATCATCTAGGCCAAAAATCATCTGCAAAGATTTCTGCCATCACCCAAAACGTAGCTGAAGTGAGACGCATGACATTCATTAAAGGTAGTGACTTTTCAGACAAAGACTTTATTGACCAAAAACAGGTGATTTACCTTGAAAAAAGCTTGTATGAGTCACTATTTCCAAAAGACGATGGCCTTGGAAAATTTGTCGAAGTGATGGGAAATCCCTTCAGGGTCATTGGGGTGTTTGAATCAAAAGAACAAAGTGGCCTCACAAGTGGGACTGAGAAAATTGCTTATATTCCGCTACATCAGTGGTATAATATTAATAGTGTAGTGGATGCGACACCTGAGATCACGATCCAAACCTATCGCGCAGATGATCTCAAACCTGTAGCAAAGCGTGTCAGTGATATGCTCAATCAAACGATCCCTAAATCAGATTATATGTTTGGTGTCATGAACCTTAAAGAATTTGAACGCCAACTAGACAACCTAAACAAATCTAATTTTGTATTATTAGCAGGTATTGCTAGCATCTCTCTTATCGTAGGTGGTATTGGTGTGATGAACATTATGCTAGTATCAGTTACCGAAAGAACGAGAGAAATTGGGATCAAAAAAGCGCTTGGCGCTAGACGTAAGCTTATTTTAAAACAATTTTTAATTGAAGCGGTCATTCTAACCTTGCTAGGTGGTGTGATAGGGGTTATTTCGGGGATGGTATCAGGATTAATCATCACAAGATCACTCGAATATCCCTATATCCTATCCTTGTTCTCAGTTGTCTTGAGTTTAGCGTTTTGTTGTATTATAGGGATTGTCTTTGGACTATTACCAGCCATTAAAGCGTCTAAGCTAGACCCAATTGAAGCATTGCGATTTGAATAATCAACCAAACAAGCATAAAAGTCAAAAAGGATGACCCTTTGATGTCATCCTTAGCTGCTTGATACACTAAAAGCCAATCTAGAAAGGAAAGTTATGTTTAAAATATTAGTAGTTGAAGATGATGATACTATCAGTCAAGTGATTTGTGAGTTTTTAAAAGCGAATAACTATGATCCAGATTGTGTGTTTGATGGCCAAGCTGCCTTAGACAAGTGGCAGACAACGTCTTATGATCTGATTATTTTAGACATCATGCTCCCTTCCTTAAGTGGCTTAGAAGTGCTAAAAACAATTCGAAAGACATCAGATATCCCTATTATTATGCTAACGGCATTAGATGACGAGTACACACAGCTTGTAAGCTTCAACCATTTGATTAGTGATTATGTGACCAAACCATTTTCACCACTCATTTTAATCAAACGTATCGAAAATGTATTACGCGTCTCTACTCCAGATGAAAAGCACCAAATCGGAGACTTACTTGTTGATGAGATCGAACATAGCGTCTATTGGCAAGGAACATTGGTCAAACTAACTAAAAAAGAGTATGACATTATTGATTATTTAGCAAAACGTCACCAAAAGATTGTCACCAGAGACCAATTGATGGATGACATATGGGGCTATTCTGAACTGGATACGCGTGTACTTGACAACCACATCAAGAACCTTCGTAAAAAAATGACGGGTATTCCCCTCAAGACAATTACAGGCATGGGCTATTTATTGGGAGAGCGTGAGTGAGACTAATTAAAAAAACCTTTTTGGTCATCAATGGCTTAATTATTGTAGTGGTTACCTCTATTTTGTTAGTGCTTTATTTTGCAATGCCAATTTATTACACCAAAGTCAAAGACAAGGAAGTTAAGCGTGAATTTGACCAAACAAGCAAGCAAATCAAAGGCAAAACGGTAACCGAGATTAGAGATATCCTAACAAAAAAAATCAACAAAGATAATATTTGGTACAGCTTAGTAGACAGTGATAACCAACTGCTCTATCCTTCCTTGCAGCTCCTAGACGGTGTCAGTGAAAGCAAAGACAGTCAAAATGTTAATATCGTCACCACCTTTGACAACTCTTATTCTAATGTTAAGGTGATGAGTCAAAAAGTAACCCTGCGCGATGGAAAAAAAATGACATTGCTTGGGCAATCTTCACTTCAACCCGTAACAGATGCTAGCAAAGTTCTCCTTGACCTCTACCCGTCACTATTGATTTTTTCAGTGACCCTAGGGAGTATTGTCGCCTACTTATATAGTAGGACTTCTAGCCGGCGTATCCTTAGCATGTCACAAACCGCCCAAAAAATGGTCAACCTAGAACCAAACTTAACGTGTACCATTCACGGCAAAGATGAAATAGCAATGTTGGCTAGTGATATTAACCGTTTGTATGCGAGTCTTTCAACGAGCATCAAATCCTTGCAAAAAGAGTATGAAAAAGCTTCTGATTCAGAAAGAGAGAAATCTGAGTTTTTACGCATGACATCGCACGAGCTAAAGACACCAATCACCAGTGTTATCGGAATGATTGATGGAATGCTCTATAATGTTGGTGACTTTGCAGATCGTGACAAATATTTGCGAAAATGCCGAGACGTCCTTGAAGGGCAAGCCCAACTGGTTCAATCCATTTTATCTTTATCTAAGATTGAAACCCTAGCTTCTCAAAATCAAGAACTGTTTTCACTAAAAAGCAGCCTAGAAGAAGAAATGGAAGTCTTTCTCGTTTTATCAGAACTAAAACACCTCAAAGTGACTATCAATCTCGAAGAACAATTCGTCAAAGCCAATAAAGTATACCTACTAAAGGCGATTAAAAATATTATTGACAATGCCTTTCACTATACCAAATCAGGCGGCCAAGTGATGATTCAACTAAAAGATAACCAACTAGTGATTAAAAATGAAGCAGAGACATTATTGACACAACAGCAGATGAAACAGTTATTCCAACCGTTTTATCGACCAGATTATAGTCGTAACAGGAAAGACGGTGGTACAGGATTGGGGCTGTTTATTACCCACCAGATTCTTGATCAGCATCATCTGGCTTATCGCTTTGTTGTTTTTGATCAAAGATGGATGGTATTTACGATTGATTTTCCATCCCATCATGACGATTGATCCACACTAGTAGGACGACAAAAGTAATCAATCACTAACCATGCCTTGACCTTTACCCATCATTGTTTAGGCAAGTATAAAAAAGAGGAGAGAAATCATATATGAAGAAAAGGAAATTGTTAGCAGTAACACTATTAAGTACCATACTCTTAAACAGTGCAGTGCCATTAGTTGTTGCTGACACCTCCTTGCGTAATAACACATCATCCACTGATCAGCCTACTACAGCAGATACTGATACGGATGACGAGAGTGAAACAGCAAAAAAAGACAAAAAAAGCAAGGAAACAGCGTCACAGTACGACACCCAAAAAGACCATAAGCCATCACACAATCACCTACCCCCCTCTTCAAATGATACTGAGCAGACCGATCAGGCATCATCTGAAGCTACTGACAAACCAAATAAAGACAAAAACAACACCAATCAACCAGACAGCAGTGATCAATCCACCCCATCTCCCAAAGACCAGTCGTCTCAAAAAGAGTCACAAAACAAAGATGGCCGACCTACCCCATCACCTGATCAGCAAAAAGATCAGACACCTGATAAAACACCAGAAAAATCAGCTGAAAAAACCCCAGAGTCAAATCGTGACACTCCAAAACCCATCCAACCTCCTTTAGCAGCAGCAGCTCCTGTCTTTGCACCGTGGAGAGAAAGTGACAAAGACCTGAGCAAGCTAAAACCAAGCAGTCGCTCATCAGCCGCTTACGTGAGACACTGGACAGGTGAGTCTGCCTACACTCACAACCTGTTGTCACGCCGTTATGGGATTACTGCTGAACAGCTAGATGGTTTTTTGAACAGTCTAGGTATTCACTATGATAAAGAACGCTTAAACGGAAAGCGTTTATTAGAATGGGAAAAACTAACAGGACTAGACGTTCGAGCTATCGTAGCTATTGCAATGGCAGAAAGCTCACTAGGTACTCAGGGAGTTGCTAAAGAAAAAGGAGCCAATATGTTTGGTTATGGTGCCTTTGACTTCAACCCAAACAATGCCAAAAAATACAGCGATGAGGTTGCTATTCGTCACATGGTAGAAGAAACCATCATTGCCAACAAAAACCAAACCTTTGAAAGACAAGACCTCAAAGCAAAAAAATGGTCACTAGGCCAGTTGGATACCTTGATTGATGGTGGGGTTTACTTTACAGATACAAGTGGCAGTGGGCAAAGACGAGCAGATATCATGACCAAACTAGACCAATGGATAGATGATCATGGAAGCACACCTGAGATTCCAGAACATCTCAAGATAACTTCCGGGACACAATTTAGCGAAGTGCCCGTAGGTTATAAAAGAAGTCAGCCACAAAACGTTTTGACCTACAAGTCAGAGACCTACAGCTTTGGCCAATGCACCTGGTACGCCTATAATCGTGTCAAAGAGTTAGGTTATCAAGTCGATAGGTACATGGGTAACGGTGGCGACTGGCAGCGCAAACCAGGTTTTGTGACCACCCATAAACCTAAAGTGGGCTATGTCGTCTCATTTGCACCAGGCCAAGCAGGAGCAGATGCAACCTATGGTCACGTCGCTGTTGTAGAGCAAATCAAAGAAGATGGTTCTATCTTAATTTCAGAGTCAAATGTTATGGGACTAGGCACCATTTCCTATCGGACGTTCACAGCTGAGCAGGCTCGTTTGTTGACCTATGTCGTAGGGGACAAACTCCCAAGACCATAACCCCACAACCAAGAAGCTACCTGCCTGTTGACCAATCTCAAAAAGAGACAGCGTCAACTTAGAATGAGGTTCATCAGATGATAAAGAAAGTGACCACCCCGAGTCAAAAAATAAAAAAACGTGTTCGTAATGGCTACCTCCTAAAACTAGGTACAGCCTGTTTACTCTTAAGTATACTAAGTTATGGCATTGGTCTTTTGGGCCAGCCTAGCATGGAAAATACGTTTATGGGAATAGCGAGTGTTGCCATGTTAGGAAGTGTCTGTTTCTTTATTATCTTTGCTCTAAACCGTATCTTTGACGCACTAGAGGACAATCTGCGAGATTAGGGTAATAGATTAAATAATCTTCCAATAATTTAGAGTACAAGCTAAGTTACTTAAAAAAAGTGTGCCTGAGGATAGTTTTCCTAAGGGATTGTGATTTGGCAAATTCTTTACTAATGAAAGAAATGTAGGCGAAAATATTGTACATAGATTTCATCTTAAAAGCCCATCATTCTAATTTTACTTAATAAGTAAAAGATCTGTGATCAAAACGACTGGAAGTGGGTACTGATTCGCAGCAATATACTCGGCCTAAAACAAAACTAAAAATACTTAAAGAAAGGGTTTATATTAGTGGAAACTCCCTACCAATATAAACATTAGGAGAAATTTTCATGAAAAATAGATCAAAAGGACTGTATACAGTGGTTATCTTACTCTTATGTTTAACTGTCTTTGGATGTCAAAAAAAAGATGAAGATAAGGTAACAGGATCGAAAAATACAACGACTGAGATTGCAAGTGCGTCACAAGATGACAATGATGCACAAAGCACCTTTAAGCCGTCAGACTATACTTTACCCCCAAAGGAAGAGTACATTTATGAATATTTAGGACTGAAATTTAAACTATCGGAAAAATTCCAGAAATATCTAAAAGAAAAGAAAATAGCTATGTTAGACGATCAAAGTCCACTGGATGAAGAGTTAAAATATGGGGTCCTAACCTTTGATGAAATGACAGAAGAACAAAAAAATGCCAGTTTAAACCTAATTGGAGATGGATATGATAAATGGAAAGAACAACTTAAAAGAGTGGGGACAATTGGCATGTTTAAGAAAGGCTTGTCAGAAGAAGAGATAACAAAAATGACAAAATGCAATCATCATAAGATTATCGGGGAGTCTTCGGATGGTAAGTACGTCTATTATTTAAGTTCTAATAAAGAGGCTATGAAGGATTTTGTACAAGAACTGGATAAGACTAAAATAGAAAAGATAGAAAAGAAAGATAGTCCAGAAGGTGGTTATGTGTTGTCTGAAAAAACAGATGTAGCAAATACTGAAGCCTTTACAGTAAACTAAATGAGTAACAGAACAGATGTTAAGGTACCAATGACAGAAATCGAGAGATAGCTACCGTCAACAGGCGAAGCAACCAAAGAAAACTAAGCTATCACTTTGTAATACTGAGTGAACATCAAGAGAGAACCAGTCGGTTCTCTCTTTTATGTCTAAAAGAATGAGGATAAGGAGGTCACAAACTAAGCAACTCTTAAAAAGCTGACCTTTACTAATAATTGTTTTTTTTATAATAAAGTCATTAAAAAAATAATTTATTAAGGAGAGAGTGCTAATGAAGTTTAAAATTAGTAAAACACTACTATTTACTTCCCTTGCAGCCGTGGCTCTACTAGGAGTTACACAACAAGTTTCAGCGACATCTATGGAACTACATCAAGGATATTACTGGGTAGAGGAAGAAACCGGAGAAATTGACGGTTATCCTTGGGGATTAAGAAATTGGGATCCATTAAATTCTGAAGAAAACGGTCCATATGAACCACCATATGGTGGAGCATTAGGTACAGGTTATAATAAATCTCCGGGTATACCTCCACTTCCGCATACTCCATGGCCAGAGAGAAATGGTTTCCAACTTGGTCCAAACATTCCAAGTGAATCAGATTGGGGACATGCTGTGCAGTAACAGTTATATCTTTTGTAGGTATATGCTCTAACACGCAAAGAAGAAAATTAAGCTATCACTTTGTAATACTGAGTGAACATCAAGAGAGAACCAGTCGGTTCTCTCTTTTATGTCTAAAAGAATGAGGATAAGGAGGTCACGAACTAAGCAACTTTTAAAAAGGTGACCTTTACTAATAATAATCTTTGTTTTATAATAAATATATTAATAATATAATTAATAAATGAGATACATTTAATCATTATGACAAAAGCAAGAAAAATAGCTATATCATATGCAAATAACCTCCTGTTTGCTCTTTAAAAAAGACGTTATCCTTATTTCTCCACGCACAGATGGATAACTAGGAGAGAATCGTTTGATTCTCTCTTTTCTTAATGGTCATAAAGACAAAGTCTCTCATCATGAAAGGACGACACATTGCGTAAAAAACAGAAACTACCATTTGATAAACTTGCCATTGCGCTTATGTCTACGAGCATCTTGCTCAATGCACAATCAGACATCAAAGCAAATACTGTGACAGAAGACACTCCTGCTACCGAACAAACCGTAGAAACTCCACAACCAACAGCGGTTTCTGAGGAAGCACCATCATCAAAGGAAACTAAAACCCCACAAACTCCTAGTGATGCAGGAGAAACAGTAGCAGATGACGCTAATGATCTAGCCCCTCAAGCTCCTGCTAAAACTGCTGATACACCAGCAACCTCAAAAGCGACTATTAGGGATTTGAACGACCCTTCTCAGGTCAAAACCCTGCAGGAAAAAGCAGGCAAGGGAGCTGGGACTGTTGTTGCAGTGATTGATGCTGGTTTTGATAAAAATCATGAAGCGTGGCGCTTAACAGACAAAGCCAAAGCACGTTACCAATCAAAAGAAGATCTTGAAAAAGCTAAAAAAGAGCACGGTATTACCTATGGCGAGTGGGTCAATGATAAGGTTGCTTACTACCATGACTATAGTAAAGATGGTAAAACCGCTGTCGATCAAGAGCACGGCACACACGTGTCAGGAATCTTGTCAGGAAATGCTCCATCTGAAACGAAAGAACCTTACCGCCTAGAAGGTGCGATGCCTGAGGCTCAATTGCTTTTGATGCGTGTCGAAATTGTAAATGGACTAGCAGACTATGCTCGTAATTACGCTCAAGCTATCAGAGATGCTGTCAACTTGGGAGCTAAGGTGATTAATATGAGCTTTGGTAATGCTGCACTAGCTTACGCCAACCTTCCAGACGAAACCAAAAAAGCCTTTGACTATGCCAAATCAAAAGGTGTTAGCATTGTGACCTCAGCTGGTAATGATAGTAGCTTTGGGGGCAAGACCCGTCTACCTCTAGCAGATCATCCTGATTATGGGGTGGTTGGGACACCTGCAGCGGCAGACTCAACATTGACAGTTGCTTCTTACAGCCCAGATAAACAGCTCACTGAAACTGCTACGGTCAAAACAGCCGATCAGCAAGATAAAGAAATGCCTGTTCTTTCAACAAACCGTTTTGAGCCAAACAAGGCTTACGACTATGCTTATGCTAATCGAGGGACGAAAGAGGATGATTTTAAGGATGTCAAAGGTAAGATTGCCCTTATTGAACGTGGCGATATTGATTTCAAAGATAAGATTGCAAAAGCTAAAAAAGCTGGTGCTGTAGGAGTCTTGATCTATGACAATCAGGACAAGGGCTTCCCGATTGAATTGCCAAATGTTGATCAGATGCCTGCGGCCTTTATCAGTCGAAAAGATGGTCTCTTATTAAAAGACAATCCCCAAAAAACCATCACCTTCAATGCGACACCTAAGGTATTGCCAACAGCAAGTGGCACCAAACTAAGCCGCTTCTCAAGCTGGGGTCTGACAGCTGACGGCAATATTAAGCCAGATATTGCAGCACCCGGCCAAGATATTTTGTCATCAGTGGCTAACAACAAGTATGCCAAACTTTCTGGAACTAGTATGTCTGCGCCATTAGTAGCGGGTATCATGGGACTGTTGCAAAAGCAGTATGAGACACAGTATCCTGATATGACACCATCAGAGCGTCTTGATTTAGCTAAAAAAGTATTGATGAGCTCAGCAACTGCCTTATATGATGAAGATGAAAAAGCTTATTTTTCTCCTCGCCAACAAGGAGCAGGAGCAGTCGATGCTAAAAAAGCTTCAGCAGCAACGATGTATGTGACAGATAAGGACAATACCTCAAGCAAGGTTCACCTGAACAATGTTTCTGATAAATTTGAAGTAACAGTAACAGTTCACAACAAATCTGATAAACCTCAAGAGTTGTATTACCAAGCAACTGTTCAAACAGATAAAGTAGATGGAAAACACTTTGCCTTGGCTCCTAAAGCATTGTATGAGACATCATGGCAAAAAATCACAATTCCAGCCAATAGCAGCAAACAAGTCACCGTTCCAATCGATGCTAGTCGATTTAGCAAGGACTTGCTTTCCCAAATGAAAAATGGCTATTTCTTAGAAGGTTTTGTTCGTTTCAAACAAGATCCTAAAAAAGAAGAGCTTATGAGCATTCCATATATTGGTTTCCGAGGTGATTTTAGCAATCTGTCAGCCTTAGAAAAACCAATCTATGATAGCAAAGACGGTAGCAGCTACTATCATGAAGCAAATAGTGATGCCAAAGACCAATTAGATGGTGACGGATTACAGTTTTACGCTCTAAAAAATAACTTTACAGCACTTACCACAGAGTCTAACCCGTGGACGATTATTAAAGCTGTCAAAGAAGGGGTTGAAAACATAGAGGATATCGAATCTTCAGAGATCACAGAAACCATTTTTGCAGGTACTTTTGCAAAACAAGACGATGATAGCCACTACTATATCCACCGTCACGCTAATGGCAAGCCATATGCTGCGATCTCTCCAAATGGGGACGGTAACAGAGATTATGTCCAATTCCAAGGTACGTTCTTGCGTAATGCTAAAAACCTTGTGGCTGAAGTCTTGGACAAAGAAGGAAATGTTGTTTGGACAAGTGAGGTAACCGAGCAAGTTGTTAAAAACTACAACAATGACTTGGCAAGCACACTTGGTTCAACCCGTTTTGAAAAAACGCGTTGGGACGGTAAAGATAAAGACGGCAAAGTTGTTGCTAACGGAACCTACACCTATCGTGTCCGCTACACTCCGATTAGCTCAGGTGCAAAAGAACAACACACTGATTTTGATGTGATTGTAGACAATACGACACCTGAAGTCGCAACATCGGCAACATTCTCAACAGAAGATCGTCGTTTGACACTTGCATCTAAACCAAAAACCAGCCAACCGGTTTACCGTGAGCGTATTGCTTACACTTATATGGATGAGGATCTGCCAACAACAGAGTATATTTCTCCAAATGAAGATGGTACCTTTACTCTTCCTGAAGAGGCTGAAACAATGGAAGGCGCTACTGTTCCATTGAAAATGTCAGACTTTACTTATGTTGTTGAAGATATGGCTGGTAACATCACTTATACACCAGTGACTAAGCTATTGGAAGGCCACTCTAATAAGCCAGAACAAGACGGTTCAGATCAAGCACCAGACAAAAAACCAGAAACTAAACCAGAACAAGACGGTTCAGATCAAGCACCAGATAAAAAACCAGAAACTAAACCAGAACAAGACGGTTCAGGTCAAACACCAGATAAAAAACCAGAAACTAAACCAGAAAAAGATAGTTCAGGTCAAACACCAGGTAAAACTCCTCAAAAAGGTCAACCTTCTCGTACTCTAGAGAAACGATCTTCTAAGCGTGCTTTAGCTACAAAAGCATCAACAAGAGATCAGTTACCAACGACTAATGACAAGGATACAAATCGTTTACATCTCCTTAAGTTAGTTATGACCACTTTCTTCTTGGGATTAGTAGCTCATATCTTTAAAACAAAACGCCAAAAAGAAACTAAAAAATAGTATTACTTAAACTGATAAGAGCTTATTTAATAGAGAGAACCAATTTGGTTCTCTCTATTTTTTTAGATGTGCTGCCTCATCAAAAAGAAGTTAGGACAAATAGCTGTCAACAATTGTCTTTTGCTTATCTCTTCAGTTGCTGTGATTTTATCATATAGTGATAAAAGATGGTAGTTGCCATTGACAAAGCATTGATAAAGGAGTAAAATTAACTGGTTAATAACTGGTTAAATTATAATTGAGGAGGTACTATGAAAAAAGTTTTTTTTCTCATGGCTATGGTCGTGAGTTTAGTAATGATAGCAGGGTGTGATAAGTCAGCAAACCCCAAACAGCCTACGCAAGGCATGTCAGTTGTAACCAGCTTTTACCCAATGTATGCGATGACAAAAGAAGTATCTGGAGACCTCAATGATGTGAGGATGATCCAATCAGGTGCAGGCATTCATTCCTTTGAACCGTCTGTAAATGATGTGGCAGCTATTTATGATGCGGATTTGTTTGTTTACCATTCACATACCTTAGAAGCTTGGGCAAGGGATCTAGACCCTAATTTAAAAAAATCAAAGGTTGATGTGTTTGAAGCGTCAAAACCTCTGACACTAGATAGAGTCAAAGGGCTAGAAGATATGGAAGTCACACAAGGCATTGACCCTGCGACACTTTATGACCCACATACCTGGACAGATCCCGTTTTAGCTGGTGAGGAAGCTGTTAATATCGCTAAAGAGCTAGGACGTTTGGATCCTAAACACAAAGACAGTTACACTAAAAAGGCTAAGGCTTTCAAAAAAGAAGCAGAGCAACTAACTGAAGAATACACTCAAAAATTTAAAAAGGTGCGCTCAAAAACATTTGTGACGCAACACACGGCATTTTCTTATCTGGCTAAACGATTCGGCTTGAAACAACTTGGTATCTCGGGCATTTCCCCAGAGCAAGAGCCCTCTCCTCGCCAATTGAAAGAAATTCAAGACTTTGTTAAAGAATACAACGTCAAGACTATTTTTGCAGAAGACAATGTCAATCCCAAAATTGCTCATGCTATTGCGAAATCAACAGGAGCTAAAGTAAAGACATTAAGTCCACTTGAAGCTGCTCCAAGCGGAAACAAGACATATCTAGAAAATCTTAGAGCAAATTTGGAAGTGCTCTATCAACAGTTGAAGTAAAGGAGATTATTAGTGAAGAAAACATATGGTTATATCGGCTCAGTTGCTGCCATTTTACTAGCTACTCATATTGGAAGCTACCAACTTGGTAAGCATCATATGGGTCCAGCAACAAAGGACAATCAAATTGCCTATATTGATGATAGCAAAGGTAAGGCAAAAGCCCCTAAAACAAACAAAACGATGGATCAAATCAGTGCTGAAGAAGGCATCTCTGCTGAACAGATCGTGGTCAAAATTACTGACCAAGGCTATGTGACCTCACACGGTGACCATTATCATTTTTACAATGGGAAAGTTCCTTATGATGCGATTATTAGTGAAGAGTTGTTGATGACGGATCCTAATTATCGTTTTAAACAATCAGACGTTATCAATGAAATCTTAGACGGTTACGTTATTAAAGTCAATGGCAACTATTATGTTTACCTCAAGCCAGGTAGCAAGCGCAAAAACATTCGAACCAAACAACAAATTGCTGAGCAAGTAGCCAAAGGAACTAAAGAAGCTAAAGAAAAAGGTTTAGCTCAAGTGGCCCATCTCAGTAAAGAAGAAGTTGCGGCAGTCAATGAAGCAAAAAGACAAGGACGCTATACTACAGACGATGGCTATATTTTTAGTCCGACAGATATCATTGATGATTTAGGAGATGCTTATTTAGTACCTCATGGTAATCACTACCATTATATTCCTAAAAAAGATTTGTCTCCAAGTGAGCTAGCTGCTGCACAAGCCTACTGGAGTCAAAAACAAGGTCGAGGTGCTAGACCGTCTGATTACCGCCCGACACCAGCCCCAGGTCGTAGGAAAGCCCCAATTCCTGATGTGACGCCTAACCCTGGACAAGGTCATCAGCCAGATAACGGTGGCTATCATCCAGCGCCTCCTAGGCCAAATGATGCGTCACAAAACAAACACCAAAGAGATGAGTTTAAAGGAAAAACCTTTAAGGAACTTTTAGATCAACTACACCGCCTTGATTTGAAATACCGTCATGTGGAAGAAGATGGGTTGATTTTTGAACCGACTCAAGTGATCAAATCAAACGCTTTTGGGTATGTGGTGCCTCATGGAGATCATTATCATATTATCCCAAGAAGTCAGTTATCACCTCTTGAAATGGAATTAGCAGATCGATACTTAGCCGGCCAAACTGAGGACAATGACTCAGGTTCAGAGCACTCAAAACCATCAGATAAAGAAGTGACACATACCTTTCTTGGTCATCGCATCAAAGCTTACGGAAAAGGCTTAGATGGTAAACCATATGATACGAGTGATGCTTATGTTTTTAGTAAAGAATCCATTCATTCAGTGGATAAATCAGGAGTTACAGCTAAACACGGAGATCATTTCCACTATATAGGATTTGGAGAACTTGAACAATATGAGTTGGATGAGGTCGCTAACTGGGTGAAAGCAAAAGGTCAAGCTGATGAGCTAGCTGCTGCTTTGGATCAGGAACAAGGCAAAGAAAAACCACTCTTTGACACTAAAAAAGTGAGTCGCAAAGTAACAAAAGATGGTAAAGTGGGCTATATTATGCCAAAAGATGGCAAGGACTATTTCTATGCTCGTGATCAACTTGATTTGACTCAGATTGCCTTTGCCGAACAAGAACTAATGCTTAAAGATAAGAACCATTACCGTTATGACATTGTTGACACAGGTATTGAGCCACGACTTGCTGTAGATGTGTCAAGTCTGCCGATGCATGCTGGTAATGCTACTTACGATACTGGAAGTTCGTTTGTTATCCCACATATTGATCATATCCATGTCGTTCCGTATTCATGGTTGACGCGCGATCAGATTGCAACAATCAAGTATGTGATGCAACACCCCGAAGTTCGTCCGGATGTATGGTCTAAGCCAGGGCATGAAGAGTCAGGTTCGGTCATTCCAAATGTTACGCCTCTTGATAAACGTGCTGGTATGCCAAACTGGCAAATTATCCATTCTGCTGAAGAAGTTCAAAAAGCCCTAGCAGAAGGTCGTTTTGCAACACCAGACGGCTATATTTTCGATCCACGAGATGTTTTGGCAAAAGAAACTTTTGTATGGAAAGATGGCTCCTTTAGCATCCCAAGAGCAGATGGCAGTTCATTGAGAACCATTAATAAATCTGATCTATCCCAAGCTGAGTGGCAACAAGCTCAAGAGTTATTGGCAAAGAAAAACGCTGGTGATGCTACTGATACGGATAAACCCAAAGAAAAGCAACAGGCAGATAAGAGCAATGAAAACCAACAGCCAAGTGAAGCCAGTAAAGAAGAAGAAAAAGAATCAGATGACTTTATAGACAGTTTACCAGACTATGGTCTAGATAGAGCAACCCTAGAAGATCATATCAATCAATTAGCACAAAAAGCTAATATCGATCCTAAGTATCTCATTTTCCAACCAGAAGGTGTCCAATTTTATAATAAAAATGGTGAATTGGTAACTTATGATATCAAGACACTTCAACAAATAAACCCTTAACCAAAAGAAGATCTCATTGTTAAAGCACTGCTTTGTTAAAGCAAGTTACGGTGATTTTGAAGTCATTCTATGTAACGAGTAGTGATAAAAGTTGGATAATAGCGGTTTTCTTTTGCAAAGAAATGGTATCCATGTTAGAATAATAAAAAAAAGAGGAGGATTCTAATCATGTCAGAAGAAAAATTAAAATCAAAAATTGAGCAAGCATCTGGTGGCCTAAAAGAAGGTGCTGGTAAGTTGACAGGTGATAAAGAGCTAGAAGCAAAAGGATTTGTTGAAAAAACAATTGCTAAAGGCAAAGAACTTGCAGACGATGCAAAAGAAGCGGTTGAAGGTGCTGTAGATGCCGTTAAGGAAAAATTAAAATAATTAAAAAACCAGCTGTAAGCTGGTTTTTTTAATGGTGTGATTTTGTTAGGAAAAGACTCAATAGGTAATAACCATAGGTGTTAGGTATGCTTGAACAGTTGAGTTCGATTCTCTTCAATCATATAGCACGCGTCACAAAGTTTTTCTAACATATCAAAATCATGACTAATAATGATGAGACCTAAATTTCTATCCTTTACAATCTCCAACAGGTTTTTCCATACACTAGCTTGTGTAATGCTATCCAACATAGTAGTCATTTCATCTGCAATAAGGTATTTCGTCTCTGGATGTAATGAACGCACAATCGAAAAGCGTTGCAATTCCCCTCCCGAGAGTTCACTAGGACGACGCTTTAGCCATTTTTCTTGAATGCCAAAAGCATCTCGCAAATCTTGACTTGGATAGTAGGCTTCTTCCAAACTTTTTTTCATAGGCCATAAAGGATTCATGGTTTGTTCAGGATGTTGTTGGATAAGTTGTACAGGTCTAAATGCTTTGTTAGGCAAATGACTGCCATCAACTAATACTTCACCAGATTTAGGCTGCAAAAAACCGGCAAGCACTCTGGATAAACTCGTTTTTCCACACCCACTTTGTCCAAATATCCCTAAGATTTGACCAGGTGCTACCTCTAAATCAATCTCCTTAAAAAGCCATTGATCTTTTTTATGATAAAAGCCAAGCTTTTTAGCCTCTAAGGTCATGAGTAACTCCTTTCAAAAAGTCTTGCTGAGGGAGTGTGCGCCATAAACGTCTCGCAAATTCCGTTTGTAATTGCTCCCCACCTCCGCTAAAAAAGCTAGCTGGGGCTGTTTCAATAGCTTTTCCCTCTTTAAAAATAGTAATACGATCCGCAATTTGACTAGCTGCTACAATATCATGGGTGATAAATATGACGCTTATTCCTTTATCTGCAAAGGAGCGTAGTTGATCTAAAACCATTTGCAGGGCATCTGGATGTAATCCAGGGGTGGGCTCATCCGCAATAATCAAAGAAACCGTATCACTAATACACGTTGTAAACAAAACACGTCGGAGCATTCCGCCAGAAAGTTGGAAAGGATACAAGTCACCATCACTTTCTTTTAATCCAAACTGTTGAAACAATCCTTCTTGAGTAGCCTTAGCATTTTCTGAGATACCCAAGCGCACCTGATGCTTGACTTTCATAGATGGATCTAAATAATTAACGGATTGTGGAATCAACGTCATTTCTTTTCCTCGCAACTGTTTGATGCGTTTAGAAGTTAGTGATTGACCACGATAAATCATATCTCCTGTTACAGCTGCATTTTTAGGAAGAATATCCATAATAGCATGTGCTAATAAACTCTTGCCTGAACCACTAGCACCTATAATAGCTAATAACTCACCTTTTTTAATTTCTAAATTCAGCGCTTGTATCGGTGTGGATTGAAATGGTTTTAAAAATCTTCCGTATTGAGTGAAGGTGATGGAGAGGTCTTTAATGCTTAATAATGTTTCTGTCATATCTCTACCTCCTAAAAATGATCCGTTTGAGGGTAAAAGAGTTTCTTTAAAGATTCTCCGATAGTATCAAAGGCATTGACAACCAAAATAAGATAAAGGCCTGGAAAAATCACCAACCACCAATTGCCAAGAGAGATATGCTTAGCTGCCTCTGACAAAATGATACCAACCGAAGGTTGTTCGGCAGAAAGGCCAAATCCTAAGAAAGTCATGGATGCTTCATGCAAGATGACGTGCGGAAATAAGAGGATAAACCCAATGAAAATTTGAGAAGCAATCAAAGGCAGGATATGATGCCTCACAATATAATAAGGCGTTTTTCCCATGCTTTTAGAGAGCTGGACAAAGGCTTTATTCTTTAGATCATAGACTTCATTGCGGATAAGCCTTGCTAGAGAGGGCCAATGGGTAACAGCCGTTGCAATGATGACCCCTTGAGCCCCTTTCCCAACAACAAAAGAAATGAGAATCATAAAAATCAAATGAGGCATACCAATAAACAAATCAACCAACCAGGCTATTATTTTATCAATAAGGCTATTTCCTAGACCTGCAAGCACTCCAAAAACGGTCGCAAGAAAGACTCCCATAAGGGCACCTAATAAGCCGACTTGTAAAGAGAAATAAAGCCCTTTAATCGTTCTGACAAACATATCCCTACCTAAACCATCTGTCCCAAAAAGATGGTTTAAGGAAGGGGCGAGGTTGCGTAAAGCTGCATTGGTTTCCAAAGGCGTCCTATAGAAATAAAGGTTTAAGGCTAGAATACTAAGAATGAGAGAAATGGCGATACCCAGTTGCCATAAAACAATAGTTCGACGTCTCAATATCATACTTTTCTCCTTAACTGTGGATTGATTATGCTATTTAAAATATCCGCAATAAGATTGCCCGCAAAAACAAATAATGTCCCTATCATCACAATAGCTAGAAGTAGCGGTGTATCACTTTTAAGTCCTGCTTCAGTTAGGGTAGACCCTAGTCCTGGATATGAGAAAACTTGCTCAGCAAGAACGGATCCTCCAAACAATTCTCCAAAATAGGAAAAATGCAGTGTAATAGCTGGTACGATAGCATTTCTAAGGCAATGATGTTTAAAAATTTGCCACTGTGTTTCCCCACGCGCTCTGGCAAATAAGACATATTCACTAGAAAATACCGACATCATTTTAGTTCTCGTATGAAGGGTGACATTGGCAATGCCTAGAATACTTAGCGTGAAAACAGGTAACATAAGGTGCTTAACTCGATCAGCTAACGTAATATCTTGACTCAAAGTGCCTATCGGGGAAGAAATACCAATCGGGAACCACCCCAGCTGGACAGAAAAGATTAATAAAAAAATGAGGCCAATCCAAAACGTTGGTACTGATATCTGAAGGTATGAAAACCACCTGACAACTCGGTCAAGTAATTTCCCTTGATGGAAAGCTGATAACGTTCCTAAGATAAATCCAATAAGACCCGATAAGATCCAAGAGAGTCCCATAAGTATGAAAGAAGTACCTGCCCGTGATCTAATAATATCACTAACAGGTTGCCGATAAACGAGCGAGGTCCCTAAATCTCCCTGTATCACATTTTTCAACCAAATAAAATATTGGACTAGAGCTGGCTTATCCAAGCCATAGTGGTGAGCAATCGCTTTGTACTGAGCAGGGGTTAGTGATGTGTCATAATTGACACTTTCCATGACGGGATCTACTGGAGATTGTTTTAACAAAACGAAGGTCAAAACAGATACCCCAAAAATAAGCGTGACACATCTGATGATTTTCCAGATGATAATAATGGTAGTACGTTTCACAATGAAATCTCCTTAATCGATAAGAAAAGGAGCCGAGGAAACGATCAGCACAGTTTTGTGTATCTTGTTTTCTCAGACTCCAAACTTAAAGTCGCTGTATTAACTAAACGCGTTACTTAGTTGATTCATCCCAAGTCCACTCGGCAATGTTAGTCAATAATGACCAATCATGACCATGACTGTGGACGCCTTGTTTACCTACATTGATACGTTTATCACCAATATAAGTATGGTTAAGGCTCACCAACCATACATTTGGCAAATCTCCAAGAGTAGAAGCACCTGTTTTGCCATCCCACTGCGCTAACTTCCAATATTCGTTAGCTTTGTCAAGGTCAGAAGATGTCATTGCTTTGTCAAGGTACTTAGTCACGGTAGGATTGTTATAAAACGTAATATTGGTCCAACCTTTACCTGCTAGGCTTGGATGATGTGATTCATAAAATTGCTGCGCGTGATGACGTCCTCCGGCATAAAGTAAGGCTGAGTCATGTGACTTCGTTGCCATTTCATCCCAGTTACTAGCTTTGAGTTTAATAGTAATCCCTAGGGCTTTGGCTTGCTCTGCTACTTCAACGGCTAAGTTCGCTCGCAATTGATCATTAGTAGGGTAGTACAGATCAAACGCTGCATCAAGGTCACCTTTTTTACGGCTACCGTCTGCTTGTTCTTTCCATCCCGCTTTTGTCAACAATTGCTTAGCTTTAGCTACTTTATTATCTTTAATGGCTGTTTTTGGATTCCAAAATGGTGTTTTATCAATAATTGAATAAGCAGGTTTACCATAACCATTTAAAACCGTATCGAGAACTTTTTGCCTATTTAAACCAATAGTCAAGGCTTTTCGGATTGCTGGATCGCTAGTGACATCATTTCCTACAGGATAACCATCAGGAGAATCAGTGATGACGCCTTTTTTCACATAAGGTAATGATAAGCCGCGCACATCATTTGATGGAATGTCAAGGAGGCGGGTGCCTTTGACTTTTTTATCAGCAAGTTCTGGCGTTGCGTAGATCATATCAACATCACCAGATTCTAAAGCTGCTAGTGCTGTGTTTTCATCAAGTAAGACCCAAGTCCACTTTTTAAAGTATGGTTTTTTACCATGCCAATAAGGGTTACGAACAAAAATAGCTTGTTCTCCAGCCTTATATTCTTTTACCATGTAAGGTCCTGAACCGATAGGATTGCTCTTATACTTATCATTGTAATGTTTTTTAGGGACGATTGGGATTTCAGTCAACTGTGCTGTAAATGTCGAATGCGCCTCAGTCAAATGGATATTGACCTGATTTTTCCCAACTACTTCAACGTTCTTGATGAAGGTTAGATCCCAAGCCTTTCCATCTGCTTTCAACATATCATAAGTAAACTTAACATCATCAGCAGTAACAGGCTCACCATTTGAGAATTTAAAATCATCATGCAAGTCAAACGACCAAGTCAGCCCATCTTCAGAGAGATGGTATGTTTTAGCAAGCTCTCCTTTTATATCTAGTTCAGGAGAACGTTTCAATAGAGTGCTATGAGTGATATTCCCTTCATTGTGGACTCCATAACGGTCCTTTGGATCGAATTCATGAGGGAGCTTTGCCCCCATAGAAACGACAAGTTCGTCTTTTGGACGTTGTTTGCGCTGACGTTCTTTTGTTTGAGGTTTTTGCTGTTGACATGCAACTAAAATAAGCCCAGCCAAAAATAACGTGATAATAGAAAAGTATTTTAGGTATTTTGACACAATCAAATCTCCTCATTTCTAATTGATAAATAATTTTTTGTAAAAAGTTATTTCATTATAACAAGAAAGGAAAGAGAAAGCAATTATTTAACTGGTTAATTAGAGTTTTCCTTGATTGATTTTCAGTCTTAAATAGGCTTTAAAATACGGGGAGTAAATAGCAATCTGTATTAGGCAATATTATTAAATAGCAAGAATCTTGCTTAACCATATGACCTAAACTATCCGTTTGTCCTGATTGGTAAGTAGCAGAATCTAAATCTGCAAAGGTTTATGTTTGATTTGGATTGTTAAAATTATGGATAGTCTTAATTTCAGCTAAAAAGAGTCTATAAATCATAAAATAAACCTATAAAAATATTAAAAAATAGTATAAGAAAACTTCTAAAATGAACTTAGCCACTTTTTAGGTATGAAAAAAGCACCTCTA
>ERZ1023187.114-NODE-114-length-23644-cov-50.680063_pt1 | contig 23644 bp, 25 predicted proteins | sample MGYA00380438_ERZ1023187 | MGnify/ENA primary metagenome ERZ1023187 (study PRJEB33173, sample SAMEA4830291) | metagenome | study: EMG produced TPA metagenomics assembly of the PRJEB25223 data set... | reverse complement strand
TTTCTTAAGTGTAGAACACTTTATAATTTTTGTCTAGTTTAGTGTAACCTATTCAGAATCTTCTTTTTGACTTCTAGAAGTCTCACATCAATTGTAACGCTACAATCTTATAATTATAGATTCCTTAGTGATAAGTAAAAAAATTAATTTTTATGATAAAATAGATATTAAACTTATAAAACTAAAATTTTTGAAGCAATTTTTAAAAATAGTAAGGGAAAATAAAGGCTAAAATGAATATTTTTATTTTGGAAGATGATTTTTTACAACAAAGCAGAATTGAAAAAATTATTTATAAGATTTTGACTGATAATAAGTGGGAGATTAACCACTTGGGAGTTTATGGTAAACCTAATCAGCTGCTTGAAGATATATCAGAGAGAGGAAGACATCAGCTTTTTTTTCTTGACATTGACATTAAGGGAGAAGATAAAAAAGGAATGGAGATTGCTGTGGAGATTAGAAATAGAGATCCGTACGCAGTGATAGTTTTTGTGACCACACATTCAGAATTTATGCCGGTGTCTTTTCAATATCAGGTTTCAGCTTTAGACTTTATTGACAAAGAGTTGCCAGAGGAGTTATTTAGTCATCGCATTGAAAAAGCTATAACTTATGTACAAGATAACCAAGGAAAAACGTTAGCGGAGGATTCATTTGTTTTTACTAATGTAAAGTCCCAGATACAAGTCCCCTTTTCAGATTTGCTGTATATTGAAACCTCACTGATTCCCCATAAACTCATTCTCTATTCTACTAAACAAAGAGTAGAATTTTATGGCCAATTATCAGAAATTGTTGAGCAAGATGATCGATTATTTCAATGTCATCGTTCCTTTGTTGTTAATCCCTATAATATATCATCAATAGATAGATCCGAACGGTTAGTTTATTTAAAGGGGGGATTATCTTGTATTGTTTCGAGATTGAAAATACGATCATTAATAAAAGTAGTAGAAGAGTTGCACACTAAGGAGAAATAGTTGATATATTTAATTAATACAATAGTCATAACACTTAATGTGGTTGTGTTATTGTTAATTCATGCGAGAATATTTGGCTATCGTATGGACACAAAAAAGAGCTTATTAGGGATTTTTACATTTTATATCTGTTCTCTCTTATCTACATCTTTATCCAACCTACTATCAGTGGGTTTTTTAGGAGGACTATTACTTTATCCATTGTTTTTTTTGTTATACACTCGCTATATTGCAAGACGAAAGGTTAATGGTTCACTTCTTTTATTTTATAGTTTGTTTCCTATTGCTTTTTGGGATGTGATTCATAGTTTTATTGTTTACTTTATTGTTTTTAATATTTCTTTTCTAAAAAATAACTATCATTCAAATATCATTATTATGATTTTTTCTATTGTTGCTGGTACTATGGTTTTGCTGCTGATTCAAGCTTTTAATTATGACTTTAGTCATTTAAGAAAAAAGAAACTAAATCAACGTACTAGAATGATTATATCTATTACCAACTTTAGCATGATATTGTACTTTATTACCATTCCAATGATAGATTTTATCGAAGAAGTTGAAAATATTAATTTTACGCACTATCAAGAGATGATAACAGCAATTTATTTTCTTTTATTTATTTGTTTTGTAAATTTATTGGATCGGAACTTACGCCAAGAATTACAAAAGCAAGTTGTTCTACAAAAAGAGTTACAATTACAGAATATGGCTCGCTATAGTAAGCAAATTGAAGGATTGTATCAAAATATTAGAAGTTTTAGACATGATTATGCAAATATTTTAACAAGCTTGAAAATAGCCATTGATTGCAAAGATATTGAAATGATTTCAAGCATTTATCATAAGGTGTTGAAAGATTCAGGGAAGGTTTTAAAGGGAGAAAAATTCAATCTAGCAAGGCTGAGAAATATAAACGACCTTCCTCTGAAAAGTTTACTGTTTGTTAAATTATCAGAAGCTCAACGCTTATCCATACCTGTATCTATAGAAATTGGGGAACCGATTTCTATAAAAAACATTGAGTTAATCGATTTTTTAACCCTTGTTTCTATCTTGATAGATAATGCAATCGAAGGTGCAGCAGAGTCGGGGATAGTTCTTTGTTTTTTTGAACAATTTGGTAAACAGACATTAATTGTTCAAAATGATACTTTTGAAAAACAGATTAATCTTTCCACGATTTTTGAGCGAGGTGTTTCTTCAAAAGGAAATAATAGGGGAGTTGGTTTATCAAATGTTAGGGAAATATTAGAATCCTATCCCACTGTTACCCTCAAAACAGTAAGTGATCAATTTGTTTTTAAACAGATTCTAGAAATAGAAATCCTATAATGGAAGCTTTTATGAATGATGAATTACTAGCTTATATTTTTAAATTATTTTAGAAGGAACTTACTTCTTTCTCGCTTTCATACTAATATGATCTATGACAAGTTTAAAAATATCTCCACCAATCACTTTAAGTAATTCAGATTCAGATAATGTTGAAAAGTTATTTTTTGTTTTTTTGTTGTTCATTATAATATCTCCTAATAAAATTATATAAAATTTTAGTTTTTAATAAATTATCAAACAGAATTTCCGAAATAAATTGGAATTTTGTTATATTTAATTAAAACTGTTGAGTATCTTATCTTTATAGTAATTGAAATAGCTTTTCCGTGTAATGACACTTGTTACACGTCCTTGCAATCCATACTGTACGACGTCACTGTCTTTATTAGAAAGTTTGGAGAGTGCAGTAACTTTGAAGAGATTACCTTGATCAGTCTTTGTGGCAGATTTATCAATAGTCTGAATCGTTCCGTTAATTGTTAGAGTTTGGTTTCCAACTTTTTCAAGACTAAGACGAACACCTTGCTTTTCTTTTAACAATGAGACATGCTCTGAAGTGACGTAGTAGGTAATGAATACTTCCTTTATTTTTTGGATGTCTGGGTAGATTTGAGCCACCTCACTTCCATTAGGAATGAGAGATTTCCCTTCAAATTCACTGTTTAGATGTATCGTTCCTGTTTCAGGAGCTATAATTATATTGTTCTTTAGCTGAATATTGGCTTGCTCAATTTGATCTTTAAGTTCAGTAATTTGATTTTCAACTGTGGTAAGTTGTTGGGAGGTATTTTGCAGAAATTGTGTTTTTAAACTATCTATTTTGATCCTATGACTAGTGTCTGGAAGAGATAAATTTCCTGTACTAGCGCGTTGGATATTAAGGTTTGCCATTGAAGATTCAAGTTCTGAGATATTTTGTGAGATTTGAGAAAGGTATTCTTCTTTTAAAGCTGAGTTATCTTCTTGTGTTTGAAATTGAGTTTGATATTTTTTTAGGGCAGTTTGATGTGGATTATCAGGTGAAAGTTTATATTCTTGATTATTAATAGCTTGCTTTAGCTCTTCATAATCTGTAATTTTTTGATGAAGTTCGTCAAGCTGACTAGTAATAACTGAAATGGCATGATTAGCAAGACTTGCTTGATTATTGACTTCAGCATTTTTTTTAGCAATCCCAGTGATTATATCTTGGGATTGCTTGAAAAAATGATTAAACGTATCGCTATAGCCGAATTCATCTTCTCCCTTAAATAAGTTAGTTTCTTGTTCTAGACTGGTTCTGAGTATTTGGAGTCCATTTTTTTGTTTGTTAAGAGTGGCTAATCGTTTTTCTAAAGCTTTTTTTTGAGAATTTTCCATTGTTTTTGAGTATTGGATAATAACATCACCTTTCTTAATAAATTTATTGTTTTTTAAATTGTTGACGACAATAGTATGGTCACTAGTTGATTGGACTGAAGCAATAACTTTTGTTGGCGTCAATTCTCCTTGTGAAGTAATGGTAATTTCTTTTTTAGCAAAGAGAGCAAAAATAACTAAGAAGCTCACTAACAAAACGGATGGCAAAATCAAGAAAGTTGCAAAGTTATGATGACGTCGATGATAAAATTCCGCACTTTTAAAAAGGTTTGGATTCATGTTATTCTCCTTAACTACTAAATAAATGATGATAGAAACCTTGTTTAGTCATTAATTCTTGATGAGATCCTATTTCAATAATTTTACCCTCATCAAGCACAATGACTTGATTGGTCCGCGCTGAAATGCTGAGACGATGAGCTACGAAAATAATAGTTTTATCCGTCATAGCCAAAAGATTATCAATAACCCTCTTTTCAGTTAGTACGTCAAGACCGCTTGTAGCCTCATCTAGAATAAGCACAGGCGCCTTGGTTAGGAGAGCTCTGGCAAGTGCAATTCGTTGCTTTTGGCCTCCTGAGAGTCCGGCACCATCAGAAAGCTCTGTTTGATAGCCCATAGGCATTTGTTCAATATCTTGTCGAATTTCTGCAACCTCACAAGCTCTTAGAATATCTTCATGACTAGTACAGTCATTAGCACCTAAGGTTAAATTTTCTAAAATAGAACCATTAAAAATATAGGCTTGTTGGGGGAGATAATTAATATGTTGGCGAAGACTTTTTTTATCAATCATTTTTAAGTCATTATGATTAATGGTAATTCGGCCGTTATAAGGCTCAAAAAAATTAACAATCATTTTAGCTAGAGTCGTTTTACCAGATCCACTAATACCAACAAGGCTAACTTTGTCCCCTTGCTTAATAGTGAGATTAATATTTGATAGAGTATCGCGTCCAAAGCCATATTTATAGGATAACTCTTCAAATTGAATGTCTCCGTGTAATAATTCTTGATTGACTAATGTCCCAGCCTCTTGAAACTCAGAATCGACTAGGTAAACTTCATTGAGACGATTATTAGCTACCTTGGCTGATTGCAGTTTAGTTTGAAGATTAATGATATTTTCTAAAGGATTGGTAAAATAAGATAAGAGAGTATTAAACGTAATCAACTGACCAACAGAAATTTTTCCTCCCATAACTAATTTGGCCCCAAACCATAAGACTATCACGTTAAGGATTAGTTGCGCCCCTTGTTTGAGACTGCTTTGTAAAATAGAGTACTTACTTAACTTGAAAGATTTATCCAGATAGTCCACAAATTCACTATCAATTTTCTGATAACGATTTTCTTCACTGGTCAGTGATTTAATAGTTTCAATGCCATTGATATCTTCGATAATGGCTGAGCTAACCATAGAGTTACTCTGCATGACATCATTATTCATCTTTTCAAATGGGTGCATAAATATAAAGATAATAACAATATATAGAGGGACTGAAACCAGAGATAGAAGAAAAAGATTGGTATTTTGCACTAACAGAACTGTCCCTACGATAGTTAAAATACTGACATCAAGAAAAAGAGACAAAATAGTAGAAGCGAGTGCATCAATAATAGCATTAGCATCTGTAAAACGTGAGATGATTTCTCCTGTTCTGCGAGTTGCAAAAAAAGACATGGGAAGCTCAAAAATATGACGAATATAGGATAAAATAACATCAATGCTTAATCGCTGACTCAGTACAGTCAGGAGATAATCTCGCGAAAAACTCATCATCTGTTGGAGGATATAGGTAATGATAAGACCAATTGAAATAATGCCGAGTGTTGATTTCAGTTGATTTGGAATATAGTCATCTAATATACCTTGTAGGTAATAAGAACCTACAATATTAATCAGAGTAACGAGTAGGCTAGCTAATATGATATAGAAAATCAGAGATCGCTGTTTAAAAATGAGAGGTAAAAAGCTTATTAGACCGTTCTTTTTGTCCTTATGAGGCTTGTAGCTGGGCTCGGGTGCTAGAAAAATAGCGACACCCGTCCATTCAGAAGTAAATCGCTCCTTTGTCATCTTAGTGACTTTTACTGTCGGGTCAGGGTCGCCGATTATCAGATAATTTTTTTTGTTTTGATAGACGACATAGTAGTGTTGGAATTTACCTTCTTTATTAACATGAACAATAAAAGGATAAGGGACATCTTCTATATCAAAGAGGGTCATGTCTGCTTGAATAGCTCTTGTTTCAAATCCCATTAATTTGGCAGCTTTGACGATGCCAAGCGCTGTTGTTCCCTCTTTATTTGTTTTAGCTAACTCTCTTAAATGAGCTAAAGAGTAGTCTGAACCGTAATATTTAGCGATGGAAGCAAGAGCAGCCACACCACAGTCTCTAGCATCAATCTGAGCAACAAATGTTTTTCGATAGGATATCATTTGTAAAAGACCTTTCTATTAAATACTAAGCTATTATGACATATATATAGGGAGTTTTTATCAAAAATCTTAAAAGGTATTTATAAAAGCATGAATGGTATCATTTAAACTTCTTAATTAATTAACTATTGTCACAGCGTAAGTGTAGAGAGGATAAAAAGACATTTCATGATGAAAAAACGGCCTTTTAAGATTTTGAAGCCATGATACTGTTCTTTATGATATTCTGTACTAGTCGAGGTTGCAACGAGACAAATTTAAGAATTATGAAAAGAAGTTATTCGATATGGAGATAAAGAAACTGGAAACATTTCACCAAATGACTATAGAAAAGCTTGCCAAGGTTGAGGGTGGTAAGAATAATTGGCAGGCAAATGTCAGTGGGGTTATCGCTGCAGGTAGTGCTGGAGCTGCTATAGGTTTTCCAGTTTGCGGTGTAGCCTGTGGTTATATTGGAGCTAAAACAGCTATTACTCTTTGGGCTGGTGTAACAGGAGCTACAGGCGGATTCTAGAGGAAAGAAAGGATGACAACAATGAAGGAATTAACAATTAATGACATGGCTAGTATAAGTGGAGGAAACGCTCCAGGAGATGCTGTAATTGGTGGTCTTGGAGGCTTAGCTTCTGGATTGAAATTTTGTAAACTGCCACATCCAGTATTGACAGGTGGATGTGTTGTAGGATTTACAGTTGGTGGAGCATATTTGGGATATACAGCAAATTAAATGATCTATACGATTTTTATTATTATGCATGCGTCTATAATGTTTTTAATGATTGTTGATGCCATTCATAAAAAAAATGTTGATAAATCTATACCATATTTAGTGTTTTTAATTTTCAATCAATTATCCCTTTCGGAAAAATCGGTAAACATGTTATCTATCGTAGCTTTGGTAGCGTCATTATTTGTTTTTATCGATAAAAGAAAATAGTGATTATGCCAATGAATTTAGATATCACTCTTAGCTTTTTAAAATACAAAAGAGTGAAATTAAAATGAAAAAGACTTCAAAAATATGGAAGTGCTAAAAAATGGTCTGGCTATCATAAATGGAGGCGGAAAAGACGGAGCAAATATCTTTTTGACAGGGATGGCAGGTGCTGCGCAGGGAGTGACAGTTTGTGCTCAGACAGGCGTATTTATCCCTTGGCAAGGTTATATTTTGTGTGGAGCAGCTGGTGCTGCTACAAATATTATCTGGCCTCACTAAATATATAAATGACTATCTATCACTGAGTATAGTAGTAGAGGAGTGGTATGAAAATTTTAGATATTATTTTTAACCTATCTGATAGAAAGATGATATTTCTAGAAAATGTTGAAAAGCTGGGAGGTTACATTGTCCCTTTTACCCTTATCATCTTGAGTGTAGCCTACAACTTTAGGCACCCTTATCCTATTTGGGCTGCTGTACTAGGAGGTATATCCCTTATTGTGATCTTTATTTATTTTATACTTATTGTTTATCTATATTTGCGTTATAGATACTTGGTATGGAAAAAAATACCAGAAATTAAGATTAATTCTACTGAGCTATAATGCAATCACATTTAAGGGGAAAATGGATGACTTATACAATATCAGTACTTATGATATTTAACTTTAGAGACTAAAGAGTTAAAAGCAAAATGCGTATTGAAAATTGGTTAAAAAAGTTATAACTGTCTCTGATAACAGGAATAACAATTTGTTCGGTTATATTTGCTACCGATAGAGTAGAGGAGGTGAAGATATGCGTAATATATTAAGATTTTTAGGCATTATTATTATTTCTGCAGTGATTCTATTTAGTATAGGTAGTTTCTACGATTTACCATTAATGAAAAATATACAACTTATCTGTTGGAGTTTTATCCTTGATTTATTCGTTTTTGTCTACAAACAAAGACAAACGACAGAAGTGCTCACATGGTATCAAGTTGTTAAGCAATTTTGGTTATTTATTAAGTGTACTATTCTTATTCCTACCTTAATTGCTTTTATTATAATAATAGGATGTTTGACGAGTATATCAGAGGTATCAATTTACTTTTATTTACACCTTATTGTTGTTTGCTATACAATAGGAATGATTTTATCATTAGGTCGTCTTATTTCTCCTAATCACTCTATATTTAATAAACTTAAAAAGCGAAATGAATAATATTTAAAGTTTGTTTTTAAATAATGGGACTAGTTTAGTGTAACCGATTCAATTAAAGAATAGTTCGTGACAAGAAGATACCTTTGAAGTTTCAGAAACAATCTGTTTTCCATCCTGCTATATTCATCTTTGCCAAAGTTGCAACAACACAATAATAACAATTGCTTGGGCATTGGGTGATTAGTTTACTATCAATAGGGTTAGAGTGGAGATGGAGTATATAGATTGGTATTAATCTTATAGTTAGTGTTGTTTCTGTTGAGTTATGTGCTAACAAAAACTGAGCCAATCAGTAACTAGCAAGGATAACCATCTAAGCTCAAAAATGCCTATTTGCAATCGGTGCCTTTATCGTTTTATTTTGTTGGGCCCTGCTAGTCAAAACATTTTTCCCAATAACGCAGAACCAGTAGTGATTGATAACTGATATGAATCAGGTCAATCACTACTTTCGAGTGGTTTTACTATTGACTATCTGTCTTTTTGCCCCAATTTACGAAGAGATAACGTTCAGGTTGTTTGTCATGAGAACATTTGGGAACTCGCTGAGTGGTCTCTTGGTTGTGATCTTATCTTCTATACTATTTAGCTGGTCTCACTTGCATGGTTTGTCTATCATTGACTTTGTTGTCTATTTTGGTATAGGTTTGATTTTCGCTAGTTTGTACCACTATACAAAATCCATTTATTATTCGATTGGCGTGCATATTGTTTGGAATAGTTTGCCTTATATTTTTTATTTTCTAGTATTTTTGCTTGATTCATTCTAACTAATAAGTTTGAGTGACTAATCATTACTGAGACATTACTGACAGTTTAAAAGAGCCTTTCGGCTCTTTTGTTGTTCGTTTTCTAATTAACAAAATGATGTTTTTTATTTTTTTATAAATAAAGTTCATTATTTTATGTACTTATTATCAATTTTAGAAGTTTTTGTTCGACTAATTTGAGAAAATATAATATGATGAACTCCTAAATAAAAAAATAATGAAAGGAACATGATGATGTTAAAAGATGTTAATGTTGGAATGAGTCGTTTATTAGTTAGAGGTGCCGTTGCTCTAGTAGTAGGGATTGGTTTTTTCTGTTGCAACGGATTCAGTAAGTGCTTCGAGTAGAGGCTTTGGGATAGGTTATCGGGAAGAAAAGACACAGATGTTCTCCTCGGATCAGCCTTATCAAGTGGTTTTATATCGAGGTGAGGTTAATACGGTTAGGTTTACCTACACCAATCAGATGTATCTGATGAAAGATATTCGCATTGCTTTGGATGGTTCTGGTAAGTCTTTGACCGCTCAGACTGTTCCTGGTATGGGTCATGTTTATGAGGGCTTTCAAACTTCTGCTAGAGGGATTTTTACGATGTCAGGAGTTCCTGAAAGCACTATTCCCGTTGCTAACCCTAATGCACAAACCAAATATACAAGGTATTTCAAAGTCATTGATGATATGCATAACACAATGTATAAAGGAACTGTTTTTCTTGTTCAGCCGCAAGCTTGGAAATACACCGTGAAATCCATTGATCAGTTAGTTGTAGATGATTTGAATCACATCGGTGCTGATGATATTGAGCGAATGACAACTCTGATTAAGACTGCGGGTGCCCTTTTAACCACAGGAGGTAGTGGGTCTTTACCAGACAATATTAAGGTATCTATTAATCCAAGAGGTGGTCAGGCCATGATTATTTACGGAGATGGCTCTACGGATATCATTCCACCAGCGGTGTTATGGAAAAAACGATTGGAAAAAGATAATGCCGAGGAAGGTCTAACAACCTCTCCCAAAATTGTTCATGATGTTAGAGATTCTGAACAAGAAGAAGGGGATCATGACGATGAAGAGCAAACGGGAGAACCCATTTTTTTGAGGAGAAAAGAATTAAGCAGGACACTCTTTAAGAATCTCGGTAAATGAAAAAACTATTTTAGGAGAGAGCTAAGGTTGGTCATCTAATGGGATTTCTACCTGTTCAACTGTCATAGTAATGACAGGTTTGACAACGCCATCCTTTGTGTTAACAACGATACGTTGGATTTCTCCGCCAAGCGTGTAAGTGCTAATACGACTTTGTGAAGCAAAGGAAGTTGCAGTCCCAAGTTCATCTCCGATTGCTCGGATGATTCCGCCAAGTTGTTGTTGGTATTCATTAACTTGGTCTTGGGTTTTGAATTCCATTTGCACACTGATGTGAGGGACGTGGTTACTGATATTGCTGCGTAATACCTCTTTTAAGTTATCATAATCAGCAATATTAGTAGACTCTGCTTGAGGAGCAACTGGAACAGGAGTTGCAGAATGCTCTTCGCGCTCAGCAGCTTCCTGGTCAGTTTCTGTAGCTAATGGTTGTGTATGGGTATCTTCCACATTGTCTGTGCTGACACGGACTGGAGAGTTACCATTTACAGTGATAGCGGCAAGTTTAGCTGTTTCTGCTTCGATAGCATCGGTAGAAATAGCATCAACTTCTTGTTGGAGATTAGCAACCTCCGCTTTGTAACCATTCACAGCTGCTTGGTTGCGTTGTTTGATTAATTGAGCGTATTGGTTTTGGCTAGTCTGAAGTTTACTATTTTCTTGGTCAACCAGACGTTGAACAGTTTGGCTAATAGCATTTCGCTGTTGGACAATAGCGTTATAGTCGCTATTGCTAATGCGACCTACTTTAAGTTGAGCGAGTAGCTGATCATCTGTTTGCTTAAATGATGCTATAGCACTATTTAAACGATCAACTGCTGACTTGGCATTTAGCTGATCGAAGGCATTTACATTTTCAACAACATATTGATTAAGGAGACGATGTTGTTCATTAATATAATTAACAATTTGTCCATAACGATCTTGTTGAGTAACGTAATAATGATATCCATCAGTAGTATCATCAGCTTTAACCTCATAATTAAGGGCTGATAGTGAGCTTACAAGTAAGGCTGCTAACAATTTTCTTAATCTTCATTAGTTCTCCTGTTATAAACTAAGTAAAATAGCGGTTTCTATCATAAACAGTGTTATGAAACGAAAAGGTTATCCACCAACGATAATCAGGATGTCCATGATTAATGTCAACAATAATGCTTTATTAATTTTTTTCATGACAGCTTCCTTTCTGATTTTCTATTTTGTACTTGTATTATATAATGGATTTGACGGATTTGAATTTTTTTGTTGTGAAAGTGGGAAAAATGGAAAAAGAACTCGGTAAAACCTTAAGGCGACTACGCCAAGGAAAACAAGTTAGTATTTCATCTTTAGCAGATGAACACTTATCTAAGTCACAAATTTCACGTTTTGAACGTGGAGAGTCAGAAATCAGCTGTAGTCGTTTACTTAATCTTCTTGATAAACTCAATATTACCATTGATGAATTTGTCTCAACACATTCGAAGACCCATACCCATTTTTTTACACTGCTAAGTCGGGTAAGGAAATATTATGCTGAGAAAAATGTAACCAAACTGCTCAAGTTGCTTGAAGACTACGCGCACAAAGATTATGAGAGTACCATGATCAAAGCCATTTTATCCTCAATTGAGCCGACCGTAGAGCCAAGCGAAGAGGAAGTGACTCGCTTGACAGATTATTTGTTTAGTGTCGAACAGTGGGGGTATTACGAAATTATTTTGTTAAGCAATTGCTCACGCTTTATTAATTACAACACCTTATTTTTATTAACAAAAGAAATGGTAACATCGTTTGCTTATTCAGAGCAAAATAAGACCAACAAAACATTAGTAACTCAGTTATCGATTAATTGCCTGATTATCAGTATTGATTATTCTTATTTTGATCATAGTGATTATTTAATTGAAAAAATTGAGTTTTTGTTGCGAGATGAGCTTAACTTTTATGAAAAGACTGTCTTTTTATATGTGCATGGTTACTACAAGCTAAAACAGGGGCAGGTTTCAGGAAAAGATGATATGCGTCAAGCCCTGCAGATTTTCAAATATCTTGGAGAAGACGCTCTTTACTACAGCTATAAGGAACATTACCGTAAGGAAGTCCTTGGAGATGAAGAAGATAAGAAAGAAGGTTAAAGGATAATCAGTTGATTTCCGCTATTTTTCCTCGTACAATAACAGTGAGAAAGGAAAAGGACATTGTGCTGATGAGCACAATTGATAGGCTAGGCATCAGCGATTTGGACGATTCTCTGTTAGGAGTGATGACCATTGTCAAGCTGGATGAGAAATCTAGTTGTCCTTGAAGGAAACAATTATGCCAGAATTACCAGAAGTTGAAACGGTTCGACGAGGACTCGAGTCTTTAGTGCTAGGTCAGGAAATTGTTGCTGTCAAGGTAGAAGTGCCTAAGATGGTCAAGTCGGATTTGAGGATTTTTCTTCAGACATTACCTGGCCAAACCATTCAAACCATTGGTCGGCGGGGTAAATATTTAGTGTTTGATTTCGGTCAGACGGTCCTTGTGTCACATCTACGCATGGAAGGTAAGTATTTGCTTTTTCCAGATGAGGTGCCTGAACAGAAACATTTTCATGTTTTCTTTACCTTAAAAAATGGATCGACCTTAGTGTATCAAGACGTGCGTAAATTTGGGACCTTTGATCTTATTCCTAAATCCCAATTGTCAGATTTTTTTGCCCAACGAAAACTTGGTCCAGAACCAAAGAAAGAGACCTTTAAACTTAAACCGTTTGAAGTTGCTCTGCAATCTTCCAAAAAACTAATCAAGCCCTATCTTTTGGATCAGACGCTTGTTGCTGGTTTAGGAAATATTTATGTTGATGAAGTACTCTGGGCAGCTAAAGTTCACCCTGAGCGTCTCTCTTTTAGTTTAAAAAAGGCGGAGATAAAACGGCTACATGATGAAACCATTCGTATCTTGCAGCTAGGGATTGAAAAAGGTGGTTCAACTGTTCGGACCTATCGAAATGCTTTAGGAGCGGATGGGACGATGCAGCATTATTTGCAGGTGTATGGCCAAGCAGGAAAACCTTGCCCACGTTGTGGTCAGGCTATTAGTAAACTAAAAGTTGGAGGAAGGGGGACACACATTTGTCCGAAATGTCAGAAAAAAAGGTCCTAATGATTGGTATCACCGGAGGAATTGCCTCAGGAAAATCAACAGTAGTGGCCATGATTAAAGAAGCTGGCTATCAGGTGATTGATGCGGATCAAGTGGTTCACCAGTTACAAGAAAAAGGCGGCCGCTTATACGAGGCTCTGAAGCAGGCTTTTGGGAATGAGATTTTAAAAGAAGCTGGTGACTTAAATAGGAAAAAGCTGTCAGAAATGGTTTTTTCAAATCCGTCTCACATGGCAACCTCATCCGCTATTCAAAATCAAATCATCAAAGAAGAGCTAGCTGCTGAGCGTGATCAGTTGGCTCAAAGCCAAACGGTCATTTTTATAGATATTCCTTTGTTAATTGAATTGGGCTACCAAGACTGGTTTGATGCGATTTGGTTGGTTTATGTAGATGCCCAAACCCAATTGCGGCGTTTAATGGCTAGAAATCATTTGAGGGAAGTTGACGCCAAAAAACGCTTATCCAGTCAGTTATCAATAGAGGAAAAAAGACCTTATGCCAGTCTAGTGATTGATAATAGTGGAGACATGGAAACGTTAAGAAAGCAAGTTCACAAAGCTTTAGAACAGTTATCTAAGCCATACTGATCAGATTGTTTGAGTTAAGACATTAAGGAAGCAAAGCCTTCTATTAGAAGGTCTTGCTCAAACTGAAGAGAAAGTCTCCTTTCTTCAAAATTATTATTTTTTAGGATACTTGACTTAGGTAGCAGGGACGGTAGCAACTCCCTGCGGGATTTCATACCTAGATGTTGAGCCTAGGTCTCAAAATCTTCGAACGCCAGAAACGCCATGTTTCTGGCGTTTTTGCTACGGCGTAAAGTATCGAGTTTGAGTTCGCGTCGCTCGTCTATGACCAATACAATGCAAAAGTGAGACAATTTTTTGATGACATTATAAACAAATTCTCTTAGAGGTACTTTATCCACAACCTGGTGTTTCTATTAGAAGGTCTTGCTTTTTATTCTTATCTTTTTTTAAGCATTCTTGTTATTTGCGTTGCTTTTGGATACAATGAAAGAAAAGGTTTTCAGAGAAGGAGAAGGCAATGGAGTTGGTTATTAGAAATATCCGGAAAAATTTTCAGGAAAAAGAGGTGTTAAAAGGAGCTTCTTATACTTTTCGTGAAGGGGAGATTACGGGTCTTCTTGGTCGAAATGGTGCAGGTAAAACCACTCTTTTTAACATTTTATATGGAGAACATCAGGCCGATCAAGGAGAGATTTTTCTGGTAGAAAATGGGGTAGAACGCCCATTAGAGTTAGAAGAGATTGGCATGGTTTTCTCGGAAAACTACCTACCTGAGTTTTTAACGGGTTATGAATTTATTAAATTTTATCTCGACCTACATCCAGGCAAGGACCAGTTAGCAATTGATGACTATCTTGATTTCATGGAGATTAATGAGGTTGATCGCCACACAATCATCAAAGGTTACTCAGATGGAATGAAAAGCAAATTATCTCTAATCTGTATTTTAATCAGCAAGCCTAAAGTTATTTTGTTAGATGAACCTCTGACTGCAGTTGATCTAGTGTCCAGTATTGCTATCAAACGGTTGCTCCTGACTTTAAGAGACAAACATATCTTGATCTTATCGACCCATATCTTAGCCTTAGCAGAAGATTTATGTGATCATGTTGCGATTTTACATAATGGCACTTTAGAAACCATGCCTTTATCAACGACAGATGAAACTTTTGAAGCTAAGCTCTTGGAAATCTTACAAGGAGAAAGCCATGACAACTAAGGATTTGTTGCGTATTCTCTGGCAGATAGATGGGGTAACTCGTTACAATACCTTGATTTATTGGTTACAGAAATTGCCTCTTATTGGGAGAAGGATACCGCAAGCTTGCTATCGCCTAAAAGAAGGAAAAGTGTTTTTAACCGTGATTCATGGTCTAATATTTCCCTTTTCTATTCTAGCGCAAATGGCTCTATATGTGGGTATTTGCTTTACCTTGGCTCATATTGTGAGGGCTTGGTTTAGTGAGTATACTTGGTATGCTAGTCCGAAGCCGTTTACCTTAAGTTTGCTTTGGTTGGTTATTTTTTCTCTCTTGCTCATGACCACTTTAGATATTAAACTCGTGACACGTGATGATATGGACTTGGCCAAGGCCATTCGTCAATTTCATTTGCTTCCAAGAGATTACTTGAAAGCCAAGCAACTCATGCGGTTAGGTCGTGAATTGCTCTTTCATGTCTTGGCATTAGGGATTTACTTTACACTCAATCACTTTACTTTTTGGCATGCCATTAGCTTTACCTTGCTGGTGTCGGGCGTGAGGCTTTTCCTAAAGGTCATTTTCGTACCCCTTTACGATAGGAAAGGAGACGATAAGGAAAAATACCTTAACAGGCTCCTGTTCAGTCTTTTTGGGATAGCTTTTCTGGTGAGCGGCGGATTATTAGTTTTAGGAAATCGCTTCGCACCGCAAATCTTTTTCTCCATTCCTGCGGGGTGCTTGGGCTTTGTCTTGTGGGGTTATGGGTTTTACCGTTTGATAAGTGATGCTGAGTTAGATACCCTTACCCGTAGTGTGGTAACGCATGAGACCATGAAGGAACGAGTGGCTGTGATGGAGAATGTGCACACGGTAGAAGTTGCTGTCAAAGAAAAGGATATTGACTTATCTCCTCAAAAGAAGTATCGCTTGCAAGGACTAACGGGGATAGCTTATCTGAACGCTATCTTTTTACAACGGATGGGAAAACGTCTTCGAAAAGGTGTGACCATACGTTTGCTTATTGTAGGCTTAGCCATTGTGGCTGAACTGATTGGTCTCTATTATTTTAGGCATCAGTTGGGACAAGTGAAACACCAGGAATTTGTCCGAATCTTATATGTGTCGTTAGTATCGGGGTATTTGATTTATGTAGGAGAATCATATATTAAGTTTTGTTTTTACCATTTGGACCGGCCCTTATTAAAATTTAACGATTATAGACAACGCGAAGTGATTTTAGCGACCTTGAAGACCCGTTTTTGGTCTATTATTAAGCATAATATTCCTATTTTTGTAGCGGCTAATCTCTTTGTCTTGATCTTATATGTGGCTTTGTTTCCTCTCGTTTGGACAGAAATGGTTCTTATTGTCATGGTGCAATTCTTGTCTATGAGTTTCTTTTCACTTTATTTTTTATATTTGTATTTTCTTTTGCAACCTTTCACAGAAGGGTTGAAGTCTAAAAATGTGCTTTATAATGTACTGACCTTTATTGTTTATTATTTAGTTTATCAGTTATTTCGATTTACCACCGATATGACCATGCCTATTTTCTTGATTATCCTCTTTGGAATGATCCTTATCTTGGGAGTGGGGTATTTAGCTGTTTATTACCTGGCACCTAAAACCTTTAGACTCAAATAAGGGAAAGCTTGTGCTATAATATCATTAAGGGTGAGGCAGCTATGCTAGGCATTCAGGTTGCTCACAAAAGCGTTTTCATAAGCTGTTTATCAGGAAAAAGAGGAATTTTATGACTACAATAACAATTGCAAAAGGCGACCAACTTGTAGCATTACAATTAGGGATGCTAAACCGTCATGGTTTAATAGCTGGAGCGACGGGAACAGGAAAAACGGTGACCCTAAAAGTTCTGGCAGAGCAATTAAGTTTGGCAGGTGTACCAGTCTTTTTGGCAGATATCAAAGGTGACCTTTCCAATCTCGCTAAGGCGGGGGAAGTGACAGAAAAACTAGCTACTCGTCTAGCTAAAATGGGAATAACAGATTACCAACCTCAAGCTTTTCCAGTTAGGCTCTGGGATGTTTTTGGACAGACTGGGCAGCCTTTACGGACAACGATTTCTGAGATGGGTCCTATGATGTTGTCGCGTTTATTAGGACTGAATGATACTCAAACGGGAGTTATGACCATTGTCTTTAAAATCGCCGACGAGAAAGGCTGGCTCTTGATTGATTTGAAAGACTTGCAGGCCATTCTAAAAGAAGTTGGTGACCATGCCTCAGACTATTCCAGTCATTACGGTAATGTGACCAAACAATCTGTCGGAGCTATCCAAAGAAGTCTCTTGACTTTGGAACAAGAAGGAGCCGAACAATTTTTTGGAGAGCCTGCTTTAGAGGTGGCTGATTTAATCCAACGAGATGTGGTTTCGGGTCAGGGAGTCATTAACATTTTGTCAGCGACTAAGCTTTTCCAATCACCCACACTTTACACGACCTTCTTACTTTGGTTATTATCAGAGCTGTACGAATTATTACCAGAAGTTGGGGATTTGGACAAACCTAAGATGGTTTTCTTCTTTGATGAAGCTCACTTATTGTTCAAGGACGCTCCTAAGGTCTTTTTGGAAAAAGTTGAACAGATTGTGCGGCTTATTCGGTCAAAGGGAGTTGGAATTTTCTTTGTGACTCAAAACCCACTTGATTTGCCAGAAACGGTTTTGGCTCAACTGGGAAATAGAATTCAGCATGCCTTGCGCGCTTATACACCGAAAGAACAAAAGGCGGTTCGTGTCGCTGCGGATACTTTCCGACAAAATCCTGACTTAGATGTGGCAAGGGTGATTACAGAACTAGAAGTCGGCGAAGCTTTGATTTCTGTTTTGAATGATAAGGGACAACCATCCATCGTTGAACGTGCCTATATCATGCCGCCTAAGAGTAGCTTTGCTGTTCTGTCAGAGACAGAGAGTCAGCAGATTGTCCAGTCTTCTCCGTTTGCCACTAAATATAGCCAAGCCATAGATCGTGACTCCGCTTATGAAAAATTAGCTGCTAAGGTTTTAGAAGATCAACGACTGGCTGAAGAAGCACTTGCGGCTGCACAACGGGAAAAAGAGGCTAAGGAAGCCATCAAGGCACAAGCTGCTGCTGAAAAGGCTAGCCGCCGTTCGGTTGGACGTCCCCGCAAAACAGTTGTGGAAAAAGCAACAGATGCCTTTATTAGTACGACAGTTCGAACCATTGGTAGGGAGCTTGTTAGGGGGCTTCTTGGCAGTCTACGTAAGCGCTAATCACACAGCAAAATGACGTAAAAGCTTTCTGAGGGGTCTTGTCCTGTTGGGCCTGAGGAAAGCTTTTCTCTTTCTGCTCAGTTTAGTTAGCCTGCTTTTTGCTTGCCTGTGAGAGAATTGTGGTATAATAGTCAGAGGTATTTTGGAAAGAAGATGATGACCTATTAGCGAAGAAGCGATAACAACTGTCAATTGGAAACAAAATTTAAAAGTAGCTTGGCTTGGTAACTTCTTTACTGGGGCAAGCTTTTCACTTGTCATGCCATTCATGGCCCTGTATGTTGAAGAACTAGGAGCCCCTAAGGCATTGGTGGAGTGGTATGCCGGTTTGGCAGTTGCCATTACGGCACTAGCGTCAGCTATATTTGCGCCACTTTGGGGAAAACTTGCTGATCGTTATGGTCGAAAACCGATGATGCTTCGAGCAAGCTTTGTCATGACCTTTACCATGGGAGGGTTAGCGGTTATTCCTAATGTGTTTTGGCTGCTTGTTTTGAGGCTGTTAACGGGGATTTTTTCAGGCTATATCCCCAATTCAACGGCTTTGATTGCCAGCCAAGTTCCTCAAGAAAAATCCGGCTATGCCCTAGGGACTTTGGCAACGGGAGTGACAGCTGGTGCCTTAATTGGCCCTCTTATTGGAGGAGTTTTAGCAGAACTATTAGGTATTCGTCAGGTCTTTTTATTGGTAGGGATAATCTTATTGCTCTGCTCCTTAATGACAGTTTTTTATGTCAAAGAAGATTTTGAGCCTATTGAGAAGTCTCAAATGGTACCTACCAAAGATATTTTAAAGCAAGTAAAGAGTCGAAAAATCATGCTCGGCCTATTTGTAACCAGTATGATTATTCAGGTTTCTGCTCAATCGGTTGCCCCTATTCTGTCCCTATATATTCGACATCTTGGGCAAACGCAAAACCTCATGTTTGTGTCAGGTCTGGTGGTCTCAGCTATGGGTTTTTCCAGTCTTTTGAGCAGCTCTTACCTCGGTAAATTAGGTGACCGTTTTGGTAACCATCGTTTACTTTTGGTAGCTTTACTCTACAGTTTTATCATGTATGTCATGAGTGCTCTAGCACAAACCAGTCTTCAGTTGGGCTTGTTACGCTTTGCCTATGGGTTTGGAGTAGGAGCGTTGATGCCAAGCATTAATTCTCTGCTGACTAAATTGACACCAAAAGCAGGTATTTCCAGAGTTTTCTCTTATAATCAAATGTTTAGTAATATTGGACAGGTTTTGGGCCCTTTTATTGGGTCAAATGTTGCGGTTGGCTTAGGTTATCGATCTGTTTTTTATGTGACCAGTATGATTGTCTTTGTCAATTTGGTTTGGAGTTTGATTATATTTAAAAAGTACATCAAGGTTAAGGATATCGTGTGAGAATAAAAATTAATTTAGAATGCAGCCAGTGTGGCAGCAAGAATTATTTGACCAGTAAAAATAAGAGCAGTCACCCGGAAAAGATTAAGGTTCCTAAGTACTGCCCTAAGGAGAGAAAAGTGACCCTACATGTTGAATCTTGATAAGATTTGTGTTAGAATGGTCAAGACAATAGTGGAGGAAATAACATGTACAACTTACTACTTACAATATTGCTCGTGTTATCGGTTTTACTTGTGATTGCTATCTTCATGCAACCTCAAAAAAACCCAAGTAGCAATGTTTTTGATAGCAGCGGTTCAGAAGCCTTGTTTGAACGTACTAAAGCTCGTGGCTTTGAAGCATTCATGCAACGGTTTACAGCAGTTCTAGTATTTTTCTGGCTAGCAATTGCGCTTGCGCTTGCCATTTTATCAAGTAAATAAGGAGTGAGCTTGACAGAGTTAGTCTAGCTCATTTTTTTATCAGTGAGCTAGATTGATGATGTAAAACAATTAAAACAGAAATAGAAATTAGGTATTATGAAAGAAAGAATTATGACTTACCTCAAGGAGCATGGCAAGTCCAACGTGAACGACTTGGCTGCTGCCTTAGAGATGGCTGGAGCTAAACACTTTCCCAGTCTCATTAAAACCATTTCCAAAATGGAAAGTCAAGGGCTTTTACGGTTTTCAAATGATGGTAGCTTAGCACTTAGAAAAGAGCGAGAAAAGAAGAAAGAGGCTACTGTTCAGGGGATTTTCCGTGCTAACAAAGCAGGTTTTGGTTTCTTGTCCGTGGATGAGAATGAAGACGATATGTTTATCGGCCGTAATGACGTTGGTTACGCCATTGATGGCGATATCGTAGAAGCAACTATTAAAAAACCAGCAGACCGTCTCAAAGGGACTGCGGCTGAAGCTAAAGTGGTAGCTATTGTAGAACGCTCATTAAAAACGGCTGTTGGAACTTTTATTTTAGATGATGACAAACCAAAATATGCTGGTTATATCAGGTCCAAAAACCAAAAAATTCAACAAAAAATCTACATTAAGAAAGAACCTGTTGTGCTTAAAGGCACTGAAATCATCAAGGTTGATATTGATAAATACCCCACAAGGGGACACGATTATTTTGTAGCCAGTGTGCGTGATATCGTAGGCCATCAAGGAGACGTTGGAATTGATGTCCTAGAAGTCCTTGAATCGATGGATATCGTGTCAGAGTTCCCAGCAGAAGTTTTAGCCGAGGCCAATGCTATTTCAGAAGCACCAACTGCTAAAGATTTAATAGGCCGTGTGGATTTGCGTCAAGAAACCACCATTACTATTGATGGTGCGGACGCCAAAGACTTAGATGATGCTATCCATATTAAGCTATTGGATAACGGGAATTATGAACTTGGGGTACATATTGCGGATGTCTCATATTATGTGACAGAAGGATCTGCCCTTGATAAGGAAGCTGTTAGGCGTGGTACCTCTGTCTATGTCACCGATCGTGTGGTTCCGATGTTACCAGAGCGTTTGTCAAATGGCATCTGCTCTTTGAACCCTAACGTTGATCGTTTGACCCAGTCAGCCTTGATGGAAATTAATTCTCAAGGGCATGTGGTCAATTATCAAATCTGTCAATCAGTGATTAAGACAACTTACCGAATGACGTATAGTACGGTCAATGACATGATTGCAGGAGATGAAGAAGCGCTCCAAGAGTTTGCTAGTATTGCTGATGATGTGACCCTCATGGTGGCTTTGCATAGGATTTTGGAAGCTATGCGGTCAAAACGAGGCGCCTTGAATTTTGATACGCAAGAAGCAAAAATTATTGTCAATGATAAAGGAATGCCGGTTGATGTGGTGCTTCGTCAAAGGGGCATTGCGGAGCGGATGATTGAATCCTTTATGCTAGCAGCCAATGAGTGTGTTGCGGAGCATTTTGCAACAGCTAAGTTACCATTTATCTACCGTATTCACGAAGAACCAAAGGCCGAAAAACTTCAAAAATTTATGGATTACGCTAGCATATTCGGTATTCAAATTCAAGGAACAGCCAACAAGATTTCTCAGGAAGCCTTGCAAGCCTTTATGGCAAGAGTCGAAGGTCAACCAGGAGCAGAAGTGCTTAACATGATGCTCTTACGCTCTATGCAACAGGCAAGATATTCTGAACATAATCATGGGCATTACGGTTTGGCCGCAGAATATTACACCCACTTCACCAGTCCGATCCGTCGCTATCCTGACTTATTGGTGCATCGCATGATTCGTGAGTACAATCAGCCTAGTCAAGAAAAACGTGATCATTTTGCTCAGATCATTCCAGAATTAGCAACATCTTCTTCACAGTTAGAGCGTCGTGCTATTGATGCTGAACGCGTGGTTGAAGCCATGAAAAAAGCTGAGTATATGGCAGAGTATGTGGGTGAAGAATTTGACGGTATCGTGGCAAGCGTAGTTAAATTTGGTCTCTTTGTAGAGCTACCAAATACGATTGAAGGTTTGGTTCACATCACTAGCTTACCGGAATACTATCACTTTAACGAGAGAACGCTAAGTCTTCAAGGTGAAAAATCAGGTAAAGTCTTTAAAGTTGGTCAACCTATTCGTGTGAAATTGGTTAAGGCTGACAAGGAAACTGGCGACATTGACTTTGAGTATTTACCGAGCGACTTTGATGTGGTTGAAAAAATCAAGATGTCGGATAAAGCTAGTCGACGAGATCGCCGTAAATCCTCAAAATCATCTAAAGGGACAAAGAAAAAAGAACCTAAAGAAGTAGCTAAGGCAAAAACCAAGGGTAAAACTAAAAAAGGGTCTAAAAAACCATTTTACAAAGAACAAGCAAAAAAGAAGAGTCGTAAAAGGAGTTAACTATGGCAAAAGGGGAAGGTCAGTTACTGGCGCAAAATAAAAAGGCTAGACATGATTATCACATTGTTGAAACCGTTGAAGCAGGGATTGTCTTAACGGGAACTGAGATTAAAAGTGTTCGTGCAGCCCGTATTCAACTGAAAGATGGCTTTGCCCAAATTAAGAATGGGGAAGCGTGGTTGATCAACGTTCATATTGCTCCTTTTGAACAAGGTAATATTTGGAACGCTGATCCTGAACGGATCCGCAAACTGCTGCTCAAAAAACGTGAGATTACACATCTGGCAAATGAACTCAAAGGAACTGGAATGACCTTAGTTCCTTTAAAGGTTTACTTGAAAGATGGCTTTGCTAAAGTTCTCATTGGTTTGGCTAAAGGGAAACACGATTATGACAAACGCGAAACCATTAAACGCCGTGAGCAGGATCGTGATATCAAACGCGTGATGAAAAGTGTGAATCATCGCTAATCGTTTTAAGCCTGCTGAGTGATGACAGACAGGAGTTGAGGATGAGAAGACCGAGGTTTAGAAGCTGGCTCAGGTCTTATCGTTAGTGGGTTTAGCGTAGACGATCTTGATTGATTTTGAAATAGTTGTGACCACTGGTCATAAAGAGTGTCTATGAATGAGCAAAGGAAATTGATTGATGACAAAATCGTTGGTTATCTTAAGAGAAGCAATAGCTAGACTTTTGGTAGTATTCTTAGCGCTTTTGATAACATGCTTAATCAAGGGAGAGCCGATTAGGTTACATTACATGGGACTGATGATGATATTTATTCCCATGTTTATCTTCTCATTGTCAATGACTAGGAAGAAAAAGTGTTTGAACCTTGGACTAGCCTTTGTTGCTGTTTATGGGTCAGGGAAGTTGGTGGAGGCACTAACAGGACAGTTTGATTGGTCTGTGGTTACCCCTTTGCCAGTTTTGGTGGGAATAGTGGTGGTTTTGTTTCTGATTTGGCTCTTTTTGAAAAGCTTACCAATAAAACCAACCGAGTAAGATTTAGCAGTAGGTAGTTAACGAAAAAGAAGAGGGGAAATGAAGTGACCCCCAAAAGTTGGACATTATATTTTAAGTTAAGGATTGAGTTCTG
>ERZ1023187.108-NODE-108-length-24609-cov-361.228272_pt1 | contig 24609 bp, 27 predicted proteins | sample MGYA00380438_ERZ1023187 | MGnify/ENA primary metagenome ERZ1023187 (study PRJEB33173, sample SAMEA4830291) | metagenome | study: EMG produced TPA metagenomics assembly of the PRJEB25223 data set... | reverse complement strand
AGCAGGTTCATCCTATTTTTCAGACTGTCTTTAAAACCTTTCTAAAGAACAAAGAAAAAATCGTCAACGCTCTTCAATTACCTTATTCCAACGCAAAATTAGAAGCGACCAATAATCTCATCAAACTTATCAAACGAAACGCCTTTGGATTTCGGAACTTTGAAAACTTCAAAAAAAGGATTTTTATCGCTCTGAACATCAAAAAGAAAGGACGAATTTTGTCCTTTCTCGAGCTTAGCTGACTTCAACCCACTACAGTTGACAAAGAGCCAAATATTTTTACTACTTAGGCTTCTGAGATATCGTTTTCGATAATGACCTTAATGGCATGGTGGTCTGCTGCCTTACTGAAGACTTCGTAGGCTTTTTCAATTTCACTGAGTTTGAAATAGTGAGTTACCAATTTTTCTGGTTCAATCTTATGACTTTCAAGCGCTTTCAACAATTGTGGAGTCGTATTTGTAGATACCAAACCAGTTGTTACATTGATGTTGCGAATCCAAAGTTTATCTAAATCGAATTCAACTGGTTTACCATGCACACCACAGTTGGCAACCGTTCCGTCTACACCGATAATCTTTTGACAGAAATCAAATGTTGCAGGAATACCAACAGCTTCGATAGCGACATCCACACCACGACCATCTGTCAAATCATAAATTTCTTTAATGGCTTTTTCAGGGTCTGAAGAATTAACCTTATGAGTCGCACCGAATGATAGGGCAGTTTCCAAGCGGTTATCGTCTAGGTCTACCATAATCAATTTAGCTGGTGAATAGAATTGGGCTGTTAAAAGAGCAGCCAATCCAACTGGACCTGAACCAATAATGGCTACGCTGCAACCAGGTTCTACTTTCCCTTTTAAGACACCAATTTCATATCCAGTAGGCAGAATGTCTGACAGCATAACCAAAGCTTCATCTGACAAGTCTTCTGGAGTATGGTAAAGAGTATTATCTGCATGAGGGACACGTAGATATTCAGCCTGCATACCATCAATCAAGTGACCGAAAATCCAGCCCCCTTCGTCTTCACAGTGAGCATAAATTCCTTTTTTACAGTAGTAGCATTTACCACAGGCACAGACGCAAGAAATCAAGACCTTGTCACCTTTTTTGAAGTTGGAAACTCCTTCCCCAACTTCTTCAACAATCCCAATCCCTTCGTGGCCAAGAATGGTACCACTTTGGCAAGTAGGAACATCCCCTTTGATAATATGGAGGTCTGTTCCACAAATAGTGGTTTTTACAATACGCACAATAGCGTCTGTTGGCTTGCGAATAACTGGTTTGTCTACATCAACAAAAGAAGCAAGTCCTGGTTTAACATAAGTATAGGCTTTCATAAAGCACTCCTCCGTTTTTTTATTTGTAATATTTATAGTTCAATTGTAAGCCTTTTTCTTTGTTTCTTCAAGCTTTTTTTGTGATTTTTTTAACTTTTTATTTACCAGTAAAGTACCCTGCATAAAAAAGCAGAAGTTAGTCTCTAACTTCTGCTTTCTCTCTTATGCTTGATAACGTTTTACGCCATCTAGGTAGGTTGCTACCAATTCCAAATCTTTATCTAATACGATGAAGTCAGCGTCGTAGCCTTCACGGATTTGGCCACAGACGTCATCGATGTGAACGGATTTAGCTGGGTTGAAGCTGGCCATCATGACTGCTTCATGCGGATTCGCAATTCCCCATTCGACCACATTCTTCAAACCATCTTTGAGTTTGAGGATAGAACCTGCCAAGTTACCTGTCGATTTGAGGCGTGCAGTTCCATTTGCAACGACAACTGGGAATTCTCCCAACATATAATCTCCGTCTTCCAATCCCCCAGCTGTCATACAGTCTGTGATAAGAGCGATGTTTTCTGTTCCTTTTTGTTTGATAAGAATTTCGCAAGCCTTTGGATCTACGTGGTGACCATCACAGATCAACTCTGCATAGGTATGTGGCAATTGGTACATGGCTCCAACCATACCCAATTCACGGTGAGTCAACCCACGCATTCCATTGTAGGCATGCACCCAAACACTCGCTCCAGCATCGACTGCTTTTTTGGCTTCATCAAAAGTCGCGTTTGAATGTCCAAGAGCAACCGTCACACCTTCGCCCGTAACTGTACGAACAAAGTCTTCCACCCCATCACGTTCTGGTGCAAGGGCAATTTTATTAAGCAAGCCATTTGCCGCTTTTTGCCAAGAATGAAACTCCTCAACACCCGGGTCTCTCATATAAGTTGGATTTTGTGCCCCCTTAAAAGTTTCTGTGAAATATGGACCTTCATAATAAATCCCACGAATCTTAGCACCTGTTGCTTCTTTATAATGGTTTCCAAGATTTTCAGTGACTGCAAGCAATTGCTCATAAGTGGCTGTTAAAGTTGTGGGTAAGAAACTGGTAACACCGGTACTAAGAAGTCCTTCACTCATAGTATGCAATGTACCTTCAATGTTGTTGTCCATCACATCTACACCTGCATATCCATGAATATGAGTATCCACAAGACCTGGGGCAATGCTATAACCTGTATAGTCAATCACCTCAGCCCCTTCAGGAATCTGCTCTACATGTTTCCCAAACTTGCCGTCCACAAGTTCCAAGTAACCACCTCGACGAACTCCGTGTGGGTAGAAAAACTGATCCGCTTTAATATAGTTAGGCATAATGTTAACCTCCTTAAAAGATTGATTCTGCAATTTATTATGTCAATTACATTATAAACCTTTCTTTTTTATTTGTAAATGGTATAGACCTATTTTTTGGAGATATTTTAAAAGAGCTGGATTTCTCCAACTCTTCTCTTTTTTAATACAAGTTATTTTGATTTAACCGGCTTGTCTTGAGCTGTCTGCAAAGCTGTGGCAATCGTATCTGCATACAATTTTGCTCCTGCTTCGATAGTGCTACTCTCACTCCCGAAATGAACCTGGTCTGTTCCTGCCCAAATTTCTGGATGCTCTTTCGCAACTTGATTCCAATCTGCTATCGTAATGTAAGGTGTCTTCTCTGCCAATTCTCTCATATAGGCAGCAGCCTTCTCAACGATGGCATAGGTCTCTTTTGTCTTATCTCCCTCATAAGGAGTCACCAAAATCATATGGTGTCCCTTAGGAAGATTTTTCACGATACTGTCCCAGTCATCCTTGTAATTCTCAGGATTATTTACCCCAGTCGCAATGACCACCGTCTTAGGTAAAAATTTATTCTGGCTATTATTTAGCATGATTTCATTTGCGGTCTTGGTTGTTACGCTGACCTGCGCGTTAATCTGTGCTCCAGGAAGAGCTGTCTGTAGTGCTGTATTTGCCCTTAAAGCCACTGAGTCACCAATTAACATAGTGCCATCAGCAATTCCCAAACTGTTTGCATCTGCCCGTTCTGCCATCACCTTGGTCTGGCCAATATTTGTTGCAGCTTGCTTCAAGCCATTGACAGTCAAGTCTGTCTCAAACGCTCCCACTTGTGGTGCCAACAAGGTCACCGTGCAGACAATGATGGTCAAGATTCCTGTACCTGCTACAAGAATTGCGTGAATATAAGGCAGGGGACGAAGAGTTTGTAAAATAGGTGTGTTCTTGCCTGCAATCCAAGGTTCCAATACATAGAATGACAGACTGGCAAAGCCATAAGAACAAATCAGAGTCAGTAATACAGCAAGAAGATTTGATGTCAACTGTGAGAAAATGATATAGAAAGGCCAATGGAAAAGATAAACCGCATAGCTAGTATCCGCTAAAAAGCTGATAATCTTCGGCTCCTGTATATGATGTGTCTTTTCATGTAAGACACGCGCCGCCAGAATCATGGCAAGAGCTGCAAGACTGGCAAGCAAGAAGCCGATAAGATAGGCAAAAAGATAAGTGAATTTGACAAAGAAAGTCAAAAGAACTAGGAAACCAAAGCCTCCTCCAAAAACTACCAAAGTCTTTCGTAAATCCCAGATTTTATCCAACTGCTTGACGAGGGAAGTCGTCTGACGAACACCTACAATAGTTGCTAACATACTTCCCAAAAAGAATGGATAGACATGAGTTAAACTGGAGAAATAAACAGAGGAATAAGAGGTCACTAGAAAACTACCAATAAACATGGAGAAGAAACTGATCAAGAAGGCAACAGCAGATAAGAGAAAGACTATCCCCTTCAACTGACCATTTGATTTAGCTTGTTTGGATAAGAACCAAACTGCCAATCCCCAAAGAATATAGTAGTGAACCTCAACTGCCAAACTCCAATTATGAACAAACAAATGAGGAATGAACTGAGATTCATAACTCCCACCTGTTAGGAGTTCATAGAAGTTGGTCATAAAGCCTAAGACGCTCGCAATCTGGCCACCAATTCCAGCAACATAGTCTTGGCGAACCAAGAAAGTAAAAGGCATGGTCACCAAGACCATCAAAACCACAGGTGGCACAATCCGATAAAAGCGTCTTCTAAAAAATCCTATCAAATCAATCTCATGGTTTTTAGAAAATTCTTCAATGAGTAGAGCTGTAATCAGGAAACCTGAAAATGTGAAAAAGACATCTACCCCGAAAAATCCTCCAGGAAAGATCGTCTGAAAGAAGTGATACAAGAGTACCAAAAGTAAACCTGTAATCCTAACCAAGGAAAACCATTTAATGCGCATACGAGTTTATTCTTCCTTTCATTGTACACTTTATTCTATCAAAAAAAGAAGAAAAATCCTAAGAGAAAACTTAGGATTTTTTTATATCAATTCCATTTTAGAAATTACGTCCTGACTTATTATAGCCATATTTTTCCACAAAATACTCACGGAATTCCAAGAGATTGTCATCCATGATGGCTTGTCGCACTTGCTTCATCAGGTTAAGCAAGAAGTAAAGATTGTGGTAGCTAGTCAAGCGGATACCAAAGGTTTCATCAGCCTTGAGCAGGTGACGAAGGTAAGCGCGTGTATAGTTATTACATGTGTAGCAGTCACACTCAGGATCCAGTGGCGTAAAGTCCTCAGCAAACTGGGCATTTTTCACAACCAAACGTCCTTGACTGGTCATACAAGTCCCGTTACGAGCAATTCGAGTCGGTAAGACACAGTCAAACATATCCACCCCACGAATGACCCCATCGATCAAGCTATCTGGCGCTCCCACACCCATCAGATAACGAGGTTTATTTTCAGGCAGCAGTTGAGTTGTAAAGTCCAAGACCGCATTCATCTCTTCATGGGTTTCTCCCACTGCCAAACCACCGATAGAGTAGCCTGAGAAATCCATGCTGACAAGATCATGAGCTGATTGGCGGCGAAGGTCTTCAAATCCTGCACCTTGCACAATTCCAAACAAACCTTGGTCATGTGGACGACGGTGAGCCTTCAAACCACGCTCAGCCCAACGGCTGGTACGCTCGATCGATTTCTTAACGTAGTCATAAGGTTGATAAAACTGAGGACATTCATCAAAGGACATCATGATGTCTGAACCCAGATTATTCTGAATAGAGATGGCTTTTTCTGGGGATAGGAACATCTTAGAACCATTTAGATGATTTTTAAAGGTTACTCCTTCTTCTGTGATATTACGGCTATCTGCTAAAGAATAAACCTGAAAACCACCACTATCTGTCAAGATAGGCTGGTCCCAATTCATGAACTTGTGGAGACCACCAGCGCGTGCAATGAGTTCATCTCCAGGGCGAAGCCAGAGATGATAGGTGTTTGATAGGATAATTCCCGAACCCATCTCCTTCAATTCTTCAGGTGACTGAGTTTTGACAGTGGCTTGTGTCCCAACTGGCATAAACATAGGTGTCGGAAAGGTACCGTGGGGAGTGATGATTTCTCCCAGACGAGCTCCTGTGTGTTTTTCTTTCTTAATCAAACGATATTTGATTGGTGAATCTGACATTTTTTACCTCCGAAGCTGGGAAAGACAGTCCCAGTTCATACAGTGTGCCCAAGGACACACTGTATGATTTTATCAAAAAAAGTAGGAACTGTCACGAACTATGTATAAGAACTATGGTATAATAAGAGAATGAACTATCCAAAAATTGATTTAAAAACAATTCGTCAGGAGTCAAAACATTTTCAGGCTGACACCCCCCGTCTCTTTCTCCTCTATATCCTTCCCAGTATGCTGGTCATCTTATCTAGTTTTCTTAATCCCTTATCTCGGATCCACGGGACTGTTTTAGAACAGCCATTTTTCAGCATACTTGGCCAAATACTTCAAACCTACCTCTTTCCTCTACTAGTCTCCTTTATCGGGACTATTCTTTTGACCAGTTCCGTCTATGCAACACTGACACTCATGAAAGATTCTAAAACGGAGCCATCTGTAAAAAACAGCCTAGCTCTCTTTGATGAGGAGCGCTTTTCTCAAACCTTTTTGACCCTACTTCTCAAACGTTTCTATCTCTTTTTATGGAGTATCCCTAATTTACTTGGGATTTACCTCCTCTTTTATAGTAGCTTTTTAGCCAAAAAATTCGTCACCCTACATCCTGAGTTTCCAAATCTAGATCTCTCATCAGTTGAAACCGAGCGTTTCCTCATGGTCTTTGGACTCTACTTTCTTGCAAGTCTCATCTTGATCATTGTAGGAAATATCCTCTATATTCCACAGTATTATGCCTATTCACAGGTGGAATTTCTTCTCTGTTATAGTCTAGACCTAGGACAGGTCCCACCAAGACGAATCCTAAAAACTAGCCGTTCCTTTATGAAGGGCTACAAGTTCCAGCGCTTTGTCCTAGATTTACAGCTTCTTCCTTGGTACTTCCTCAATTGGATTACCTTTGGCATTGCTAGTTTTTCACTCCTACCTTATATCCAATGCACTAAAATTATGTTTTACCGAGCAGTATTGGCTCGAAAACGTCCAAAAGCTTGAAGGTTTTTCCACTCAAGCTTTTTTCTATCAATGAGTTTCTCCGCCTACCAACTTGAGTTCCTGATCTCCATGTTCTATCATAGCGCCGATTGCTGCTTCTATCCCTCGCCGAATATCCACTAAACTCATAGCTGGAATAGTCTGTCTGTTCACCACCTGTTCCATCATATAAGGAATATGCATAAAACCTGCCTTAACATATGGAAATTTCTTTTCTACCAAATAGAGAGCCTGATACATCAAATGGCTGCAGACAAAAGTCCCTGCCGTATTGGAAACAGAGGCCGGTAAGCCCTCTTTTTTATAGCTTGAACCATCGCTTTAATCGGCAAACTACTAAAGTAGGCCGAAGCACCATCTGGGCGAATGGGACGGTCAATCGGTTGATTATCTTCGTTATCAGAAATGCGTGCATCGTCTTGATTAATGGCCACTCGTTCAGGTGTCAAACTAGTTCTTCCACCAGCTTGCCCAATACAAAGGACAAAGTCAGGTTGATAACGATTCATCTCTTCTTCCAATACTTGAGCAGATTTGTGAAAAACTGTCGGCACCTCTAGCTAACGGACCTCAGCACCATGGATTTCAGCTGGTAAACCTTTAATGGCCTCAAAAGGGCTCAAAACCTGTCACTAATACTTTCATTTCTAACTCCTCAAAACCAATTCAATGAGACTTTTTTCTTAAAAACAAGTATAACATATTTCCCTTATTCTGGATTAAAAAGGATTAGCGAGATTAGAATCAACCTTCAAGTGTATTTAAAGAGTAAAATACTAATCAAGGCCAAAATAGCTGATCCACCTTGCTTCAAAATAATTTTTTATCCGCTGTTAAAGAGCCGTAAGTCGCAGCACCAATCACAAATAAGACAAAAATAGTCACAATTTCTAAATTCTGTGAGAAATAAATGACATACAAGAGAAAGACTCCTAGCAGAGCCTTATAAATTCCTTGATTTTTGAACAATGAACTTACTGACGGATGAGCCAATTCTTCCTTTTCCATATTAAATACACGACTAGTCGCATCTGATTGCGTGGCAATACTTTCCAAATAAAAAATATAAAAATGCTCCAAAGCAACGATCGTTGTTAAAATAATTGACATCTATTTCTCCTTAAATTTCTATATTTTCAATACCCAAAACCAATTTATTTAATAAACGGCTGAGTTCTGTTCTCTCAAACTCTGTTAAGATACTTTCCATCTCTTCCTTAACCTTGATATGTTGCAGAGGGGGATTCACCACTAACTGCTCCTTGGCATACTTCGCAGCCTCTACCAACACTTCCCGCTGATTTTCAGGATTACGATGACGCTCCACCAAACCTTCCGTTTCCAAAATCTTGAAATGCCGTGTCAAAGCAGCCTGATCAATTTTCAAACGCTCCTGAACCGCCATTTGGTTACAAGGAGAATGCTCCAGCAAAAACAGTAAAATCTGATACCGTGTCAAACTAATCCCAAGCCTTTTTCAAACAATTGCGTACTCGCTTGCTCAGACAAGCAGAGTTGATACAGTAAATCTTGAATCTCTATCATTTCTTCCTCCTATCCATTGACTTATCAATAGTTGACCAATCAATTGTGATATAAAGTAAAATAGATTGCAAGAATGTTGCTTGGATTATTACAAGATAATAACTTTCCATTTTCCATTCAAATTGATACTCAATGAAAATCAAAGAGCAAACTAGGAAGCTAGTCGCAGGTTGCTCAAAGCACAGCTTTGAGGTTTCATATAAAACTGACGTGGTTTGAAGAGATTTTCGAAGAGTATGACAAAGAAAAAACGAACGAGAATCGCTTTCCATCACGAAAGCTAGATCTCATTCGTCAAAATGATGTTATCAAGTCGGGTTTATCCATTCATTGAAACGTGAACGTGATCATAGTGATTTTCTGTCACACTACCACGGTCTGGCATTGGGTTCCAAGTGTTAGCTGGCCCATATTTGCTATCGAATGGAGCATAGAAACGTTGTTTCCAGATGATGTAACTAATGCCACGGCTGGCCATGTTTTGAATAGCATATTCCGCAATCTTATCCCCTAATTCTGAACGTTCTGCTACCATAAAGTCGATAGCCAAACCTTTTCCGTGATCTCCACTGTCTCCTGGACGATAACCACTAAAGGATGTAATGCCAAACAAGTTAGCAATTTCTTCTTTAAAGGCAGCTGTTTGTGGTTGAAGACCTGCATTTTCAGATTTTGCTACTGCAAGTCCAGCATAATCGGGCGCAGCTGGTGCCTCGTAAGTTGTTGAAATTACTTTCGTTTCTTCTGGTTGATAAGTAGAAACTGCTGCTGTAGCTCCATTTGATGATGCTACTTCTTTTGCTTCTGAACTTGTTGTAGTTGCTTCCACTGCTGATGCAGCTTGAGGGCTTGCTTGTGTTTCCTGCTTCTCAGCTGGAGTCGTTTCCTGAGGAGTTGCTTCTTCAACTGGGCGAGTTGTTTCGGCCGTTTGCTCCTCTGGGACAGAAGTGCCCGTAGATGGTGCCACTTCTTCAGAAGCAATCACTGTCTTTGTAACTTCTGAACTTGATGCTACTTCTTTTGGAGCTTCTGCAATCGGTTGAGAAAGGTCTGCAACCTGAACAGTTTGATCATCAACGGTCACTTGATTAGTGGTCAAATCTGCTGTCGCAGTTGTCACTTCTTCACTAGAGTCTGCTTGAGGTGTTTGGATTTCAACTTCTGTTACTTCTTCTGCTTCATTGACAGTCGTTGTCAAAACAGTTTCTGGGAAAATCAAGTCCATATTAGTGATTTTGTTCAGATTCGCAAGCACTGTGACATCTACACCCAAGGCTTCTGCAATGGTGCTCAAAGTATCACCATACTGTACGGTATAACTTGTTTTGTTGTCCGTTTTAGTCAAATCGTTTTGGATTTGCTCAACACTACGTGCAGTCCAAAGAACTTCTTCTGCTTGAGTTGCCAATACTGGGGCAAATGACAAGGCTACTGTTGACGCTAATAACATTCTTTTCTTCATTCTTTCAAATTCCTTTCAAATGAGTACCTGTCTATCATAACACAAAAAATGTAGAAAAAAAGCCCTCTCGGGCCTATTTAACAGAACTGTCTACTCCTTGTAACAAACTAGGTTACTTGAAATAGTTTGTTAGGTCTCTGTCACAAAACTGACACAATCTTTTTATCACTTAGTCTCAAAAATACGGGAAATATCTGCTAACGCTTGAATCCTGTGATTCCCTTCATAAGTAGACTCTAAAAAGTTGATACTTTGAATCCCACTATTCTGGGCAAATTCCACATCCAGAGTCCGATCCCCTATATAATAAGTATTATCAGAATTCAACTGATACTTATCTAGCAGATAGGTAGCCGCTTCTGGACTTGGCTTCCGCACAAAGCCACTCTGACTGGTTAAAATCTCTGTAAAATAGGATTCCACCCCCAAGTCCTTGAGAATGGTAAAAGCGTTGTTCCCCTTATGAGTATATATAAACTGCTGAATTCCTGATTCGTCTGCCCAAGCTAGCACCTCACGCGCACCTGGCATCAAAACTACCTGAGCATTCTTCTCAGCCAGACTCTGGGCACGCACCTGATTTAGCACCTCAACATCCAGATTTCTATCTTCTGCCACCCGCACAAGCAAATTTTGCACCGAATACTTGAAGATAAACTCTCTCACCTTCTCCTTATCATAAGGAATAGAAAACTGAGCAAAAGTCTCCTCAATCCCTGATAAAATCGCTTCGTAAGAGTCCAATAAAGTCCCGTCTAAATCCCAAATAAAAGCTGTTTTTTGCATTTCCTATCCTTTCAAGCTCATATAGCGCTGGTAACGATAGCGTAGAAATAACCAGCGAAAACCATTATCCAAGAGAGACCCTGCCCAAATACCAGGCAAGCCCCAACCAAGCACAATCCCCATCAGATATCCTGTCCCAATGCGGATACACCACATGCCTATACTTGTCGCATAAAAAGGGAGGCGTGCATTTCCTAATCCCTGCCAGACTGCCGTATAGATGACTGTTCCTGTCGTCATAGGGGTCCCAAGTAGTGAAAACAGTGTCACTAGAACACTAGCCTCCACCGCTAGAGAATCAGTCGTATAGAGATGAGTTAATGGTACACCCAAGACATATATACTAAAGGACAGGGGCAACATGAGGAACAGAGAAAGCCAAAAGGTTTGTTTACTCAAACTAGCAACTCTTTTCCAATCATCCTCTCCAACTGCTCGGGCCAACAGCATGACCGTTGCCGTAGCGACGCCAAAGGCAGGCATATAGTTAAACTGGGTCAAGACTTCTCCGATTGCATTCCCAGCAACTGCCTCCGTCCCAAAAGAAACGACCAAGGCAATGATCACTACATCTCCAGCCCTCATCATAAGTCGCTCTCCAGCTGCTGGTAAAGCCAAGGTCAACAGTTCCTTATCTAAACCAAAAGTTGGCTTCTCATAAGGCAGTTTTAATTGTGACCACAAAATCACAAGACCAACCAAACGAGACAGAATTGTCCCCCAAGCAACACCAGCTATCCCCATATCCAGAACAAAAATAGCTAGACTTGAAAAAAGAATATTCAAGGCATTGGATAAAAAACTAACATAGAGAGGCAGACGTGGATTATGCGTTGCACGAATCAAGGCTCCCAGACTAGTCATTAAACCTAAGAGAACAATCGATCCGCCTACCAAAGATAGATACAGTCCACCACTCTCAGCTACATCCCTCTCCGTCCCCAAAAGTCCTATCATCTCTTTCCCAGCGAAGATGGACAAAAATCCTAAAAGGAAACTTAATAGTAAGGTAATCTTCAACGCCTCAGTCACATGATAGGCCAACTTCGACTGGTCTTTCTGCCCTATGCTTTTTGAAATAACACTGGAAATAGCAGCTCCCAGAGCGATGAAAATCGCCTGATAAATGGTGATAATATTACCAGCTACTGAAACCCCTGAAATAGCTATCAATCCTAAATGAGCAACCAAATAACTGTCCACCATTCCCATTAGCATCTGCAAAAAGTTTTCACCCATAGCTGGCAATGCAATATTAAGAATGTCTTTATTTTTCTTAAACAATCTCTCCTCCTGATGAAAAGAAACTCAGTTGGTTTCCCAACCGAGTTTACTCCCTCTATCTTAAAGTCCTAAATAAGCCTCAACCGCTGCTTGCATATCAGCAGCCGCTACAGTTGTCTTGTGACGAACAGGAGCTATTTCAAGCCCATCAACTGCTGGTGGCACTGCAACGCCTGAGATTTCATGTAATTGAGCCAAGGCTTCAAAGTCTGTTAAACCTGCTTTTCCAGTTACAGCTTCTACTGCAACTACTGGGAACTTGTATGGACTAGCTGTTGAAGCAATCACTGTCTTAGTTACATCTCCAGTGGCCGATTGGTATTTTTTATAAACTGCTGAAGCAACAGCTGTATGAGGGTCCTCGATATAAGAATCTAACTCACAAACACGCTTGATCTCTGCTGCCGTTTCTTCCTCAGTCGCATATTCAGCTGCAAAGAGGTCCAAAATCTCTGCATCAAAGTCTGTCAACTTATATTGTCCTTGCGTGTTCAAGGCATTCATAAGTTCAGCTGTCTTTTCAGCATTATTTCCCAAAAGATGGAAAATCAAGCGCTCCAAGTTTGAAGATACCAAGATATCCATAGATGGGCTGGTTGTTACCTTAAACTCACGTTTTTTGTCATAGACACGTGTTTTAAAGAAGTCTGTCAAGACATTATTGTCATTTGAAGCACAGATTAATTTACCAACTGGCAAACCAATTTGTTTGGCATAAAAGGCAGCCAAGATATTTCCAAAGTTTCCTGTTGGTACTGTGAAGTTAATCTTATCACCAGCCACGATCTCACCAGTCTTGACCAACTGAGCATAGGCATAAACATAATAAACAATCTGTGGCACCAGACGACCAATGTTCATAGAGTTAGCTGATGAAAATTGCAACTTGTTGGTAGTCAATTTTTCACAAAGAGCCACGTCGTTAAACATGTGCTTCACATTTGTTTGCGCATCGTCAAAGTTACCATCAATAGCAATAACATGAGTATTGTCGCCAGTTTGAGTGGTCATTTGTAACTCTTGAATCTTGCTGACACCACCCTTTGGATAAAAGACGATAATCTCAGTACCAGGCACATCCGCAAACCCCGCCATAGCAGCTTTCCCCGTGTCACCAGATGTCGCTGTCAAGATAACAATCTTGTTCTCCAAACCATGTTTCTTAGCAGCAGTCGTCATAAAGTATGGCAAAATAGACAAGGCCATATCCTTAAAGGCAATCGTTGAACCATGGAAAAGTTCCAAATTGTATTGCCCATCTAATTTCACTAATGGTGCAATAGCTGGAGTATCAAATTTGCTATCGTAGGCATTGTTGATACAGTAGTCCAACTCCTCAGCTGTAAAGTCATCTAAAAATGCTGACAAAACTAGCTTAGCAACTTCCTGGTAAGAAGCATCTTTCAATTTGTCAAAGTTCAAATCTACCTTTGGATAAGTAACCGGTGTAAACAAACCGCCGTCCGTCGCCAAACCTTGCAAAATTGCTTGGCTGGCAGTTACTGTATTGTTGGCATCACGCGTTGATTGATAAACTAATGTCATTACTCTCTATCCTTTATCTATAGTCTCGTCCATTATATCATGATTTTTCAGAAAATTCTCCCTTTATAAGAGAAATTATAGGCTCAATTCTTCTCTCAAAGGCTGTAAATAGGTCATTTCTTCCTTATTTCTCACCACTAGTCCCTCCTCAGCTAGTAGGAGTAAGTCTTTGGAAAATTCAATAATCGTAGTTTCTTCCTCATCTGTAAGATTTTTCTTAGAAAATTGTCTCCTTAAAGACTTGTAATCATAACCAAATACTTTAAAGAAAGGTGCTGTTTCTAAGTAAGCTTCTAACTTGTCTAAATTAACCAATAATCCCAAGTGAAAAGCTGCAGAAGCAAAAGTCCTATCAAGTGGCTGTGTACACACACTACGAAACTCAACTGTTCCTCGAGTCGTTAAGTCTTGGTACTGGTAACTACGATGAGTTTCAAAATCCTTCTCTTGGGGGGAAATAATAACCTCATCCCCATTCAGAGCAAATGCTTGGATTTCAGGCGTAGCCAAATAGTCCCCAGCCTGAATAGGATAAAAATAATAGGTCTGCCCATCACGTTCCGCAGTAAAAATCGCAGAATGATTTAGATAGTCAAAAAAATCAGCTTCATCATTAAGGAGTCTAGCATTGACCCCAACATTCTCTGGATAGATACCATGCATAGATTCTTCCCAGAAAATATCCCTTGAAATTTTCGTATCCCAATCCGCACCCGAAAACTCAGAGTTTGCAAATAAATAAGCCTTAGCCGCTTCAATTTGAGTAAAAGCATTAATCACCCGTAAGTAGTTGGTTTTTGAAATATCCAGCTGAACCTGGCTCCCACAGATAAAAGTACCATATTCAGGGAAATGATGTAAATCTGATTTAATAATATTTCTACTCAAATTCAAATAATCCATCAACATCTGATAGCGTGGATAAGCCACTGGACAATTCTCATTTTTATCCCAGTTGGGATGGATACCACAGCCAACAATAGCATGATTTGATTCAGCTAACTTTCTCTGAATTACATTCATATAATTATTGAAACGATTTTCGACCTCTTGAATCGTTTCAGCCTTACCAAATGCAAACTCAATCGTTGTATAGGAAACTTCAAATAAAATAGCATCCTGACTTATCGGATCTACTAACTGGATCAGATTGCCAAAATCATCTACCTTTGCTACGGTGAGATCCAAAGTAGAAACTAAATAATGAAATAGATCCTTTATAACTTCAACATCTGTAGCATCCCCTTCTAAACTTGCAACAGGATACTCCAACTCAATTCCGACAAACAATTCAGGATTTTCTTTAATATTTTTCAAATACCGATGTTTTAATAAATCGATAGAACAAGACATACTCCCCTACACTTTCTTAATCTAAATAAAATTTGAATAACTATAATTATACCAAAAATAATATAAAAAAGGAACGAAGAATAACAACGTTCCTAACACTATACTATACCGGCGGCCGGGGTCGAACCGGCACATCCTTGCGGACACTGGATTTTGAGGAAAGCCCTTGCAGTTTTACAGTTTCATGAACCCAATAAAAACAGTAATACAAGAAATTACATTTGCCATAAAATCGGTAGGTTTATTTGTTTTTAGTCACTTTTTAGGAATTACCATTTCTTAGCTGATGCCTTATTTCTTTACTTAAATTTTTAAGGTCTTCATCATTACATAATTCTTCCCCAATAAATTTACTAAAGGTAAAAGAATGAATCACTTTCTTACGGCTTTCCTCAGTCCCATCGTTTAGAAGCTTCAAATAGTTTTCAAAGTCTGCTATCGCTCTCCTCTTGACCGTCTCAAAATCTTCGCCATCACTAACTTGATAATTGACTGATGTCCAATATAGCATTTCTATCTCCTTATGTAAGTTTTATATCACTAGTTTATTATTTTTCAATTTATTTAGCAAATGGACTATACTTAAACAAACAGAGTCAAAATTATAAGAATGAAAACCCAGTAAAACCAGTATTATAAGCGACTACTTCCATCGTAAAAACGGTGGAATTTTTTATTTTTTGGAAATTTTTAGGAATTTAGGAATTAGCGTGTTCACCTATTTTATTTCTTCATCAATTTTATAATATTCCTTTATGTACTCATAATACTTATAAATTGCTTGATTTAAAATATATGCCTTAGTTACCCTACCTTCTTTTTCAGCAATAATTTTTTGGATTTCGTCTAATTCATCCGATGAGCGTTTTGTCATATAAAAAGCTATTTGTTTCTCCATTGATAACTCTCCTTTATTTAATTAAGTTAATTTCCCAAATTTCAAGTTGAAGTTAGCCACCCAAAAGAAATTCACTTGGCGACTTGTAGTCCAAGCATTTTTTAGGGTAGTTGTTAATCCAATTTTCGATAAAAGCTACTTCTTTCGGAGTCGTTTTCTTAGTTCCTTTAGGTAACCATCTCCGAATTAATCGATTATGATTTTCATTTGAACCTCTCTCCCATGAAGAGTAAGCATGTGCGTAGTAGATATGTTCCTCAGGAAATACCTCAGACAATCGTTTGAACTCCGAACCATTATCTGCAGTAATGGACAGAATACGATGCTCCCCTAATAGTAACGTAAGCGCCTGATTGACAGATTCAGCAGTTTTATTTGGAATTAACCTTATAATTTGGTGTCTGCTCCGCCGGTCGGTTAAGACTAACAGGCAATAATTTTTTATCTTAGTCAGTAGGACGGTATCAATTTCATAATGACCATTTTCCAAGCGAAGATTAATAACGTCAGGACGTTCTTCGATAGATTTACCTGCCGGCTTAAAGTTCGGACTAGCTTGCTTCTTGACACCTTTCCTTTTTCTGGGATAAAGCATGTCGGCCTTCGTCAATCCTAAATGACCATTATGAAACCAGTAGTAGATGGTTGAAATACCAACTTTCACTTGCTTCTTGTTAACCATCATTTCAGGCGAAAATTTTTGCTTATGATAGTGTAAGATCTTCTCTCTGATTTCCTTTGTTAAAATTAACTTTTTCACCGACCGTTTTCGATTGAATTGGTAAACAGTTTGTGCGTAATCGGCAGAATAGACCTTTTTGTATAGCCCTTTTCTCACTTGTTGTAAAGTTGTACCTCTTTTGACTTCATTATGAATCGTTTGAGGCGCCTTTCCTAACAAGCCTGCAATTTCACGATTGGACTTATTTTCATTCTTCCACCGCTCAATCAAGCGACGGTTATCTATTGTCAAATGTTTCCCTTTTGGGGTATAATGTTCTTGCATCTCTGTGCCTTTCCTTGTGTTTGTGGTGAACAACAAGTATAGCACAGAGGTGTTTTCTTATACCTTAAATCACATTTCATTTGACAACAGGAACCCTTGAACCTGTTTTTTCAGCTAAACCAAGGCTATGATTAGCCTTGGCCACCTAGCCTAACAGTTTCAAACCTGTTATCAAATGAAATCATCAACTTACTCAAACATAGTGAAACATCTAATTCTTGACTAAGGTAAGGTGGATAACTTCATTATAGAACTTTCAATTAAGTTAATTTTAGCAAAAAAAATAGTAAATAGCTATTTTTTTCTTTACAAAAATCTTTTTTAGTGGTATCATAGTCTTAACCTAGTTAATGACTAGCTATAATATAGTTAAAAACAGAATGGAGACTAATATGGACAACTTTGAAAAAGAGGCTTTAGATTACTTCTATGAAGAATTGGAAAGCTATTATGATGGATACGACTTCTAGCACTTCCTCATTTCACTCATACATCACACAGGAGCATTTGCTCCCTCAATTAACATTAAAGAGAGGACAAAATGATGAATACATTAAAAACTGAACAATATCAAGAAGCACGAGATAGATTAGATACTCTTGATTCCGTTTTTACACTCAGCCCTAGTCTCATTAATCAATGGGAAAATGGGAAATTGTGTTATTCTTATCTCACCCCAATTGATATAGACACTGATAAAGCACATTTTAGAGAGCTAGTAAATGAGTATGAAACCAGAACAGGAAATCTTGTTTACCTTGTTATTGCAGATAATCATCTAATAAATCTTCTTTACGTCAGTAAAGCAGAAAAAGGAATTTCAAAGGCAAAACAAGCTAAGATTTGGCAAAAGGAGTTTAATAACAATATTTTTGGCTGGGTAAATGCTTGTGTAATCAATCCTAATAATCCTACATCATATGTACACGAGGATATTTTTATAGGTACATGTCAAGGTATACTTGGCAGAATTAAATAATAGAAAGGTTTAATTATGACACAACTTAAAATTTTGAATTGGAACGTTAACCAACGTTCTGGCCTTGGCGAACAAATTCCTGATGTGGTTTTAAATGAATTAAAACATTTAAATGCACATATTGTGTGCTTAACAGAGTACGTAGAAGGAAAAAATCACTCTGAATTTTGTGAGCAACTAAAATCTTTAGGCTACTCTTTATTTATGTATCCTGAACATATCAAAAAATTTCAAAATGAAATTTTGATAGCAATAAAAACTAAATTCGTTACACTTCCCCGAATAACAACTTTCCCAAAAGAGGATATGTTCCCAGATTTTCTACATCTACAAATTGATTTTGAAGGTGCTCCCTTGCATATCATTGGTGCGAGAATAAAAATTGCTACCATTAATAATACACTCCCCTATAATAGAAAATTACCACTTTTAGTCAAGGACGCTAAAGAACGCTTGCTACAAATTAAGTATATTACAGAATATGTTCGTAAATTAAATGGAAAAATTCTTCTTATGGGCGATTTTAACAATTTTCACTACTTTGAACATCAAAAAACAACTTCATGGGAACATGATAAGGAATTTCTGCAAAATTACTATTCGTACCCTCTCGTAGTCGCAAAAATGACCGAAGTAAATCTTGCCACCTATTCTCCTACAGGTAATTATGATGAGGTCTATTCATGGATTAATCCAAAAATAAGGGCAGATAATATAAAACGCTATATTAGAAACGACCATTTATTTTCCAACTTAACAGAAATCAGCGATATTCAATATAGCTGGGAGTTCACTAAAAACCCCAATTATCAAAATAAAGTCGGCTTCCCCGACCACGCTATTTTATCGGCAACTATATCTTTATAGTTTTCCTTAAAATAATTGCTCATTAGAGGAGGTAATGAAATGAGTGATAATTTAAAAGCATATCTATGTCTTTTAGGATTTGTAATATTAGCTGGCATAGCAATTTTTATATTCCCTCAAGGGCATTTCTTTTCGAATTCTATCCTTGTTCTTGGGTGTATTCCACTGCTTATTTCAATATATTATTTCACAAAAATCAAGCTCAGGTGATGAATTCAGTACAAAAATTAAATCTCTAGATGATGTCCTTAAGATTTAAACGTAGGGCAATTCAATGGAAATTTGTGGTTCGCTTGTTCTGATGTTTTACCTGTAACAAAATAGCTAAGATTAGATAATATATAAAGGAGTTTTACAATGCAAACTTTTAACTACGATGATTTTAAGAATGAAAAGGGGATTGTTTCATTTTCTGAAGCAGAACAAATCTATTCTAGTCTCCTTAATTCCTCCAATCAACTTGATAAAGAATTTCAAGAAGAATGGACAACATTTGTGCTTCTATGCGTAGAGTATGCCTCTGCACGTGGTAAATGGCTCACACTCTCAAGAGAAGATAAACTTGCTAACGATGAATCTAGAACTGTTACTCACAATAAAGTTATTTATCAACTAAAAATTTTAAAAAGTTTGGCAAACGAACAGAGCAATGATGTTACCTGGTTTGAAAAATTTAACGATGATAGAAAACGTATTGGGGACTTTGCTTGCTATGTAGCTTATATCTATGCCTTAAATGCTAGATAGACAATTAGAGGATATTATAGCTATATATTACTCTATGTCTGATATTCATGGAAATTATTAAATAACATCTTAAGAATAATTAATTCTATTTATCTATCACCGAAACAATGTGCTATAACTTAATTCGATTCTTAGACTAATATCAAAAATAAAGAGAGGAATATATATGAAGACGTTATTAATTGGTGATTTACACTTAAAATCTCAACTGATTTTACCCATTGTTGACAAAATTATCCAAACACATAATATTAAGAGAATCATTTTTCTTGGTGATTACGTTGATTTACATGGTCAAACTAACAATATCCAACTTTATGCCAAAGACCTCACTTTTTTATACTCTTGGAAAATAGATAAAGAGCAAAACGGAATAGATGTAATTAATCTTATAGGTAATCATGATGCTTATTATTTACTGGGAGAACAAGCTCCTTTCTCAATTCAAAACCTAGAGGTCTTTTTCGCAGTTAAAGAATTGTTGCAGGATTTGAAATTACAAGTAGCTTATCAACTAGATGATTATTTAGTCAGTCACGCTGGTTTCAATCTGATATTTGACCCAAAAGAATGGCATTTTAACCTCTATACCAAAGAGCATGAAGAAGAATTAGATATTCTAGCTTATACAATAGGACCAATGCGTGGTGGGAAAGCTCTTGGGGGGTCTCCTTTATGGGCACATTTTAGAGAATTAGAACTGCTTCCCAACCAAGACTTTCCTAAACAAATTGTTGGGCATACCCCTAAAGAATCTATTGATATTTCTAAAAATGTTATTGGTATAGATACTTTTTCATTATATATTGACAAAGATAATAAATATCAATTTATTGGTAATGGAGATTTACTCGTTTATGACCAAGGACATTTTGAGGTCATTTCAACAGACTGGGCAACAGACAAAATATTAAAACAATTACCACGACTATAAATTTAATAGCTACTTCTAATCATGTGACTAAGCAAAACTGCCGACTAAGTCGGCAAGCTGGAAGCGTGTAGCGGAGCGGTGCTTAGTCACATGATAGAAGGAAGATTTTAATTATGATAGTTCAGTCGTACTATATGAAACGGAATACATTAGTAAAGTCTATAAAGACGGTCAGTATTTCGATAATCATGTAAAGTATAAGAAAATAAAACTAGATTAATAAAGGAGTAAGTTACATGATAGCAACTGTTACTAAGAATGACCTAGTTGCCCTTGGTTTCTCTGAGGAACATCTAAACGTATTATCCGCCAAGGGAAAGAGCTACTGATAACACGAGGCTTTACAGTCTATCAGAATAAACGAATTGGTACTATACCTGCTACTATTGTAAGCGAATTACTCGTTTTTGATGTTCAAAACAGTACCCTCAAGGAGTAAAATATGGCAATTAGAAAAGGTAAAGACGGTAATTGGGTAGTTGATATTAGCAACGGTTTTGACCCAATAACACTAAAGCAACGTAGACTTGTCAGAAAGGGCTATAAGACGAAAAAAGAAGCTATTGAAGCAGAACACTACTTACGAAGTGTAGAGTTAAAAGAACGCTTTTATGGAGCTAAAATAACTATCCCCATACTATATGAACTACTTAAGGAGGAAGATAGTATAAATCATCGAAAAGCAAGCTATATCAATACACAAGATAATAATTACAACAAACACATCAAAGATTATTTTTCTATGGTCGATAATGTCGGAAAACTAACCTATGAAGACATCTACCAATTTAGAGAACATCTTAGGCAAAAAGTAGCTAAAAATTCTGATAAACCGTTAAGCACAAATACTATTAACAAAATCATGATTTTACTCAAAAAAATTTTTGATGTTGGTTTGCGAAAAGGCTATTACTCCTCCAATCCAGCAAAATTAATAAAAAAGTTGCCAATTGAAAAAACAAAAATGCAATTTTGGACAGTCAAAGAATTTCAGAAGTTTTTGACACTATTTGAACCCGAAGAATACAATATCAAACTACTCTTTACTGTTCTATTCTTTACAGGATTAAGACTTGGGGAAGCTCTTGCCCTAACATGGCAAGACATCGACTTTTCAAGTAATACAATTCATATCACGAAGTCTGTCTATGTTAATAAAGGAGTAACTCATATCAGCACAACAAAAACTAAAGCAGAAACAAGAAGAATTGTTATCAATAAAAAATTAAGCCAAGAATTACAAGATTGGAAAAAGCGACAAAAACATCTATTAGAGCAATTTACCAACAATAGCCTAACATTACAAGTGTTTCAAAATAGTCCTATCACAATTACAAAAAATGCTATTGCAAAGCAGTACAAGAAAATCATTGAACGTGATAGCACACTAAAAAAGATACGCATACACGATTTTAGGCACTCACACGCTTCCCTGCTGATTAACCAAGGGGAAGATTATCTAGTTGTAAAAGAGCGACTAGGACATGCTTCTATAACAACCACGATTGATACCTACTCTCACTTGTACCCAAGTAAGCAAAAGGATTTAGCTGATAAACTAGATGATTTACTATAAAGTAATTGAGTTTTATAAATGGAAAGTTTATAATTAAATCATGGATACATCACAAGTAATAAAAGCACATGAAGTAGCTAAAAAAGCACACTTTGGACAAATTGATAGAGCAGGAATTGACTACATTAAACACCCTGAAACAGTAGCTAGTTTTGTCGCAACTGATGAAGAGAAAGCTGTCGCCTATCTACATGATGTAATTGAAGATACTTCACTAACCCTACTAGACCTAAAAAAGGAAGGTTTTTCAAAAAACATTATAGAAGCCGTCGATATACTCACAAAGAAAAAAGGACAAGATTATCAATCTTATCTCAATCTAGTAAAGAAAAATGAACTCGCTAGAGTTGTAAAGTTGGCGGATTTACGGCATAATTCAGATTTAACAAGACTACCATTAATTACTGAAAAAGACTTAGAGAGAAATAAGAAATACAGTTCTGCTATTAGATTTTTAAGAGCAAAGAAAAAAAGTTAGTAACTAAACTATAAAATTTTATAAAGAGAAAACAAAAGACAAGGCTTATAAACTTTGTCTTTATTACTATACTGGCGGTCGGTCTCGAACTGGCACATCCTTGCAGATACTACAATTTTATTAAAATAAATAACTATAAAAAGTGAAATTTTTTATTGAGAAACTTTTAGACTAGGAGTATAATGTATCTAAAATAACTATTAGGTGGCTGTTATATGAATAATGTTGTTACTACACAAATTTCTATTCAACTTAGTCAAGAGTTAAATTCTTTATTAAATGCTATTGTTGAAGAAAATAATACAACAAAGACTGACTTTATTAGACAAGCTGTTATAGAGAAAATTGAAGATATGTATGATATTAAGGTCGCTGATGAAGCTTATAAAAAATGGGTTGAATGTGGCAAAAAAACTATCTCACATGAAGAAATGATGAGACGCTATGGCTAAAATATACGCAATATCTGATATACATGGATACTTGGATGAATTCATAGACGCTCTCAATAAAGTAAATTTAAACGATAAAGATAATCGCCTATTTTTACTAGGAGATTATCTTGATAATGGACTTCAATCTTTTCAAGTCATTTCCAAAATAATCGAACTTGAGGAGATTTATCCTAATCAAATTATTACTCTTCTAGGGAACCATGAAGAATGGTTTTATGATTGGTTGATTTTAGATAAACCTACTGCTTCAGCATTTCCAGAAACAATAAAAAGCTTCTTCTCTCCAGAGGAATTGAACTATATTTTTAAATCGAATGCTAACAACTTTGAAACAGGTGTTAGAAATGAAATTAAAAATAATATCAAATTCAACCCATTTATAAACTGGTTTAAAAAGCGATATAAGGATAAACGCTATTATGAAACTGATACCCAAATTTTTGTTCATGCAGGCATTGATGAAGAAGCAGGAATGCTTTGGAAAGAACTAACGAGTTCAAAGATATTTACAAACAAATTTCCAATTACCACTGGTAGATTTCATAAAGCTATTATTTCGGGCCATATTGCTTCTTGGGAAGTAGCTAAAGATAGAAGATACCTAGGTAAGATTTACTATGATAGTAAAAGTCATTACTTAATTGATGGAGATGTAACGAATAGCAAAACAATACCTGTTCTTTGCTATGATACAATTACCCAAAAATATCACTTTCTATAACTTTTAGTCATGTGCTTTTATATGAAATTAGTAATTATTAGTAACAATTCCAAGAAATTTCTTATGACATAACAAAAAGACAAGGCTTAGAAACCTTGTCTTTTCAACTATACCGGCGGCCGGGGTCGAACCGGCACGTCCTTGCGGACACTGGATTTTGAGTCCAGCGCGTCTGCCAATTCCGCCACGCCGGCAAATAGTAACTGGGGTAGCTGGATTCGAACCAACGCATGAGGGAGTCAAAGTCCCTTGCCTTACCGCTTGGCTATACCCCAATAATATAAAATAGGCGAGTGATGGGGATCGAACCCACGCATGCCAGAGCCACAATCTGGTGTGTTAACCACTTCACCACACCCGCCATAATTCTATTAACACGGGCAGTAGGAATTGAACCCACACTGAAGGTTTTGGAGACCTTAGTTCTACCTTTAAACTATGCCCGTAAAATGGAAGGGGAGGGATTCGAACCCCCGAACCCGAAGGAGCGGATTTACAGTCCGCCGCGTTTAGCCTCTTCGCTACCCTTCCAAAATATATAAATGGCGCGAGACGGAATCGAACCGCCGACACATGGAGCTTCAATCCATTGCTCTACCAACTGAGCTACCGAGCCTTATTGCGGGAGCAGGATTTGAACCTACGACCTTCGGGTTATGAGCCCGACGAGCTACCGAGCTGCTCCATCCCGCGTTAATAATATAAAAGGAGGATGTGGGATTCGAACCCACGCACGCTTTTACACGCCTGACGGTTTTCAAGACCGTTCCCTTCAGCCGGACTTGGGTAATCCTCCAAAATAGTTTATACGGGAACAAGCCCGTGTCCTCTTAGTGAACAGATAATATTCCAATCCCCTAGTAATGGACTAAACACTATGGGCACGAGTGGACTCGAACCACCGACCTCACGCTTATCAGGCGTGCGCTCTAACCACCTGAGCTACGCGCCCAAGTTAAAAAACTTGGTAATTTGAACAAAGTTCAAAGCGGGTGACGAGAATCGAACTCGCGACAACAGCTTGGAAGGCTGTAGTTTTACCACTAAACTACACCCGCTAAAATGGGAGTTAACGGGATCGAACCGCTGACCCTCTGCTTGTAAGGCAGATGCTCTC
>ERZ1023187.104-NODE-104-length-25719-cov-47.369818_pt1 | contig 25719 bp, 20 predicted proteins | sample MGYA00380438_ERZ1023187 | MGnify/ENA primary metagenome ERZ1023187 (study PRJEB33173, sample SAMEA4830291) | metagenome | study: EMG produced TPA metagenomics assembly of the PRJEB25223 data set... | reverse complement strand
TACAAGTCGCCAGTAGAAATGTTAAAACTGGCTAACTTCAACTTGAAATTTGGCATTCCATAAAATTGGCAGAAAAATAGAAAAAGTTTTAAAAACCTATTTACAAAGCTTGTGAGGTGTGCTAAGATGATAGACAGATTAAAAGAAAGGAGAACAATATCATGAACAATTCAACTAAACGTATGAACTGTCTTGAGAATACCCTCCTTTCTAGCCGAAAAAGTTAGTTTCTTTTAGTGTGACTAATAGAAAACAGTAAAGCCCGCGGTAGGAAGGATATCTTATTGCGGGCTTTTTGTGTACCCAAATTCCTGTTTGATGACAAAAACTTGTCAAACTGGTTAACTGAAAAGAAGAAGGAGGATAACATGCTATCCTTAATGAGTCGTTACATTAAACAAAACAAATGGACTTACATCATTATTGCCTTGACACTATTTGTCTATGACGCATCCCTGATTATTCCGACAAAAGTGATTCAAAGCTTAATTGATGCTATGTCTCGGTATCAATTGACTCAAGTAAGTTTGATGAGCCATGTTTTGGTTCTCTTAGGAGCAACGATATTGTCATATGCCACAGCTTATGTCTGGCATCTCAAGCTTTTCCAAGAAGCAGTGCATTTTAAATTTGACTTGCAACAACGTGCCTTTCGTAAATTGGTTTTTATGCGGACGCCTTTTTATGAAAAATTTAAATCCGGTGATATGATGACCCGGTTTTCGACAGACGTTGAAGCCTTAATGGATTTTATTGGTTATGGCCTGATGATTATTCTTTATGCTGGTGGGATGATTGCCTTTATTATTCCAACCATGTTTTTGATATCATGGCAAATGTCACTCATCGGTATGATTCCCATTAGCATCATGATGGTCATAACTTATTTTATTACTAAAAAACAAGAAGTATTGGTTGAGGATGCTCGTGAGGCTATTTCCAACTTAAGTGATGAGGTCCTCGAGACTGTCGAAGGCATCCGTGTGATGCGTGTCTATAGTAAAAAAGATTACATGGAAAATCATTTTGCGCAAAAAGCTGAGGCGCTAGCTAATCGTTGGAATCGCATTGCTGGTTACAGAGGTCTCTACTTCCCTGTTTATAGTGTGATGATTGCTATCAGTACTCTTATTATTTTGACGGTTGGCTTACACTTTATCAGTAAAGGAGAGGTGAGTTTAGGTCAAGTGATTGCCTTGCAGTTGTACTTGGTTTCTCTAGTGGAACCGTTTGCCATGTTATCTGATTTTATTCTTGTTTATCAGACTGGGCGGACCTCATTTCATAAAATTAATGAACTCATCGAGACCGGTGATGACCTCGAAGAAGACGGGCATCTGAAGCTGGAGAGCTACGATCAGATTCGTCTAGCGGATTATTCTTTTTCTTACGCTAAGAGCAGTAAGCCTAGTTTGTCCGCTATTAATCTGGTGTTGAATAAAGGTGAGACATTAGGGATTGTCGGAAAAACTGGGTCTGGAAAGACGACTCTCGTGCGTCAATTGTTGAGGCAATACCCAGTTGGTCAAGGTCAATTTTACATTAATGGGCACCATGTTCTGGAGTACCAACGTCACGCTTTGGAAGAACACATCGGTTACGTGCCACAAGAACATGTGCTCTTTTCAAAAACAGTTTCTGAAAATATCGCCATGGGGAAAGAGGATGCTACTTTAGAAGACATTCTCGCTGCCATTGCGACGGCTTCTTTTACTGACGATCTAAAAGGGTTGTCAAAAGGGCTAGATACTAAAATTGGTGAGCGTGGCTTATCTATTTCAGGTGGTCAAAAGCAACGGATTTCCATTGCCAGAGCCTTTTTGTCAGAGCCTGATTTGTTAATTTTAGATGATTCTTTATCGGCCGTAGATGCTAAAACAGAAACAGAGATTATTACTCATATTCAGGAAGAAAGGCAAGGTAAAACAACGATTATTGTCAGTCACCGTCTATCAGCTATTCAACATGCCGATTGGGTAATTGTGATGGATCAAGGCAGGATTGTTGAAGAAGGAAAACCAGACCAGCTTCTTGCACAAAAAGGTTGGTATTATGAACAATACCAACGTCAACAAGCACAGGAGGACTAAGATGGCCTTATTTAAACGCTTATTAAGCGAAATCAAAGTGGCTAAAGCAGCTTTTGCCACGGGAATTGGGCTATTGTTACTGGCAACGGCAGCTGGACAAATAGCCCCACTATTATTAAAACAACTGATTGATCATTACTTGACGCCGTTAGCAAAAGGAAAATCTATCGTTTTAGCTCATTTTGAGCAGTTGAGCTGGCTTTATTTAGCCCTGATTATAGGATCAGCCCTATTACGTTATGTCTCTTATCGGAGCCTGGTTTATTCCTCGAATAAGGTGGTTACACAGTTAAGAAAACAAGCTTTCGATGTCATGCAACGCCTACCGATTTCTTATTTCGATCACCAACCTGCTGGTAAAATTGCGACTCGCATTGTCAACGATACTGAAACGTTGCGAAACCAATTTTATGACAATCTGTTGTCGCAGATTATCATCAGCATGGCTCAAATTATCTTTATTTATGGGGTAATGATTTACCTGGATCTTAGATCAGGACTGTTGTTACTATTAGTTATCCCTATCTTTTATGGCATTCAAGTTCTTTATAAACGCTTAACAGACCAGCCTATGAAAGCTTTTTATGACGCTAGAAGTGCTGTCAACACTCAAGTCAATGAAACCATGAACGGGGTTTCCATTATCCAGCTTTTCCACCAAGAAAATCGGATGCTGGAAGACTTTAACCAGCAAATTAATCAGATGAAAAAGGCAGATGATAAAATCATCTTTGCTGATTCTGTGGCTTCGTGGACCTTAACAGAATTGGTGAAGTACACCATGATTTCTGCTATTTTAGCTTTTATTGGCTATCAATTTTTACAAGGAAAGCCAGGAATTACAGTGGGGAAACTCTTTATTTATTTAAATTACCTCACCCGTTTATTTGATATATTAGGAACAATGGTTAGGCAGCTGCCTAATATTCAGCGGTCACAAGCAACAGGTAGCCGTTTAATGGCTCTATTAGACCAAGAGCTGGAAGAGGATAATCCTAAGGAGATACATATTGACAAAGGAAATGTCAGCTTTAATCACGTGTCGTTTGCCTATGAAGAGGGCAAAAATGTTTTAACAGATATCACAATAGAAGCCAAACAAGGAGAAACGATTGCGTTGGTTGGGCATACCGGATCAGGTAAATCTTCTATTATGAATCTCCTCTATCGTTTTTACACGCCTCAGTCAGGAATGATTACCGTTGATGGGCAGGATATTCAAGCCTATTCTAGAGAAAGCTTGCGCTCCCAAATGGGAATCGTTTTACAAGATCCCTATCTTTTCTCAGGGACCATTGCTTCTAATGTGACCATGGGGAATCAAAGCTACAGTGATCAAGAAGTAATAGAAGCTCTGGAAAAGGTTGGAGCAGGGCCTATGATTGGTAGATTAGATAAAGGGATTCATGAGCCTGTTTATGAAAAAGGGGCGTCTTATTCTAGCGGCGAGCGGCAACTCATTGCCTTTGCCAGAACATTAATTACGAATCCTAAAATTCTTATCCTGGACGAAGCGACTTCCCATATCGATACGGAAACAGAAGAAATTATCCAGAGAGCTATGGAAGTATTGAAACAAGGTCGAACAACCTTTATCATTGCTCATCGCCTATCGACGATTCAATCTGCTAATACTATTCTTGTCTTAGATAAGGGACGGATTGTCGAGCGTGGAAACCATCAAGAATTGTTAGCAAAAGGTGGTATTTATGCGCAGCTTTCTAAATTACAAGAAAAGGTATAAAATCGTGGCAAGCGCCGTCATTATTCTCATGATAACTTCGACACTCTATTTAAAAGCTATCTAATATGTCTTAGATAGCTTTTTTATGTGGTTTAAGTGGTTTGCTGACAAAGACTAAAAAGGTATATCATCGCATTTTCTAAGGATTTAGTGTAAAATAGTAAGGTAACAGTTTAAAAGAATGAACAACGAAAAGATAAGAAAATGAACGAAAAGATTGGATACGGTAAAGCGCATAGTAAAATTATTTTAATGGGGGAACACGCCGTTGTCTACGGTTACCCAGCGATTGCTTTGCCACTCACAGATATTGAAGTCGTCTGCCATATTTTTCCAGCAGACAAGCCTCTAACCTTTGATTTTTATGACACGTTATCAACAGCCATTTATGCTGCCTTGGATCATTTGCAGCACCTAGAAGAACCAATTGCTTATGAAATTGTGTCCCAAGTGCCGCAAAAACGAGGGATGGGGTCTTCGGCGGCTGTTTCTATTGCAGCTATTAGAGCGGTATTCTCTTATTTTCAAAAATCACTACCAGATGAGTTGTTGGAAATTTTAGTCAATAAAGCAGAAATTATTGCTCATACCAATCCCAGTGGCTTAGATGCCAAAACCTGTCTTAGTGACCATGCCATCAAGTTTATTCGAAATATTGGTTTTGAGACCATTAAAATTGACTTAGGTGCTTTTTTAATCATTGCGGATACTGGTGTCCATGGGCATACCCGCGAAGCGGTTGGTAAGGTGGCCCAGTTTGAAGAAACCAATCTACCTTATCTAGCTAAGTTAGGTAGGTTGACTGAAGCTGTTGAACAAGCCATTACTCAAAAAGACAATCAGACTATTGGTCAGCTCATGACCCAGGCTCATTCCGCCTTAAAAGCTATCGGAGTGAGCATCACTAAAGCTGATCAATTAGTTGATGTTGCTCTCAAGGCAGGTGCTCTTGGCGCTAAAATGACTGGAGGCGGTTTGGGAGGTTGTATGATTGCTCTGGCTGACACTAAGGAAATGGCAGAAACCATTAGCCATAAATTACAAGAAGAAGGAGCCGTAAACACGTGGATCCAAATGTTATAACTGTAACATCCTATGCAAATATTGCTATTATCAAATATTGGGGGAAAGAAGACCAGTCTAAAATGATTCCCTCAACCTCTAGTATTTCGTTAACTTTGGAAAACATGTTCACTACAACCAGTGTTTCTTTCCTACCAGACACAGCATCAAGTGACCAATTTTACATCAATGGTTGCTTACAAGATGATAAGGAGCATGCCAAGATTTCGGCTATCATAGACCAGTTTCGAAAACCTAATCAGCCCTTTGTTAAGGTCGAAACTCAAAATAATATGCCAACAGCTGCAGGCCTTTCCTCAAGTTCCAGTGGTTTGTCAGCTTTGGTCAAAGCTTGTGACCAGTTATTTAACACTCAGCTAGATCAAAAAGCTCTAGCTCAGAAAGCTAAATTTGCATCAGGCTCAGCCTCGCGTTCCTTTTTTGGTCCGGTTGCTGCTTGGGATAAAGACAGCGGTGACATTTATAAGGTGGACACAGACCTGAAAATGGCTATGATTATGCTAGTTTTGAATGATGCTAAAAAACCAATTTCCAGTCGAGATGGTATGAAATTATGTCGTGAGACGTCTACTACCTTTGATGAGTGGATAGAAAAATCAGCAGTGGATTATCAAAACATGTTGACTTATCTTAAAGCCAATGATTTTGAGAAGGTCGGTCAGTTAGCAGAGTCCAATGCTCTGGCTATGCATACCACGACCAAAACCGCTAATCCCTCTTTTTCTTATCTCACAGATGAATCCTATCAAGCAATGGAAGCTGTTAAACAACTCCGTCAGGAAGGCTTTTCTTGCTACTTTACCATGGATGCCGGACCAAATGTGAAGGTCCTCTGTCTAGAAAAAGATCTTGAGACATTAGCAGCACGATTTGAAAAAGATTACCGAATCATCGTCTCAAAGACAAAGGACTTACCAGATGCTTAATTACCGTGTACAAACAGGTGGCAAATTATACCTGACAGGGGAATATGCTATTTTAGAGCCAAGTCAGCTAGCACTGATTCAGTTTATTCCCCTGATGATAACAGCAGAAATAGGCCCGTCATCTCATCTTCAGCTAGCTTCAGATATGTTTGACCACAAGGCTGATATGACACCAGATGCTTCGTATGGTTTGATTCAAGCGACGATTAAGACTTTTGCAAACTATATGGGGCAGTCGGTGGAACAATTAGACCCCTTTTCATTGTCTATTACAGGCAAACTAGAGCGGGATGGCAAAAAATTTGGAATTGGCTCAAGTGGGAGTGTCACGCTCTTAACTTTGAAAGCTCTGTCAGCTTATTATCAACAGCCCTTAAGCCCGGAGCTTCTTTTTAAACTAGCTGCTTATACGTTACTAGTTCAAGGGGATAATGGCTCTATGGGAGATATTGCTTGTATTGCTTATCAAACCTTAGTTGCTTACACCTCTTTTGACCGACAGCAAGTTAGTCAGTGGCTTTCTGACATGCCTTTACGAGATCTTCTAGCCAAAGATTGGGGGTATCAGATTCAGGTTATTGAACCAGCTTTGTCGTGTGACTTTTTGGTTGGCTGGACTAAGATTCCCTCTATTTCTAGTCAGATGATTCAACAGGTAAAGGCAAAGATTAGTCCCAGTTTTTTGACGACTAGCTATGAGTTGAGTCAAGAGACTATTGCAGCTCTGCAATCTGGAGACAAAGAAGCTCTCAAAACAAGTTTAACAAGAGCGAGTCAGCTGTTAAGGGCTCTCGATCCAGTCATTTACCATCCGAAGTTAGTAACTCTAGTTGAGGCTTGTCAGGGGCAAGATGCCGTTGCCAAATCATCTGGCTCTGGTGGTGGAGATTGTGGTATTGCCCTTGCCTTTGACCGCCAAGCCAAGGAGACTCTTATTACTAGATGGCAAGCAGCTGATATTGATTTATTGTATCAAGAAAGGTGGGGAAACCATGACGAATCGTAAAGATGACCATATCAAATATGCTCTCAAGTATCAATCACCTTACAATGCTTTTGATGACATGGAGTTGATACACCATTCCTTACCTAGCTATGATGTCGCTGATATTGATCTGAGCACTCATTTTGCGGGACAGGACTTTGAGTTTCCTTTTTACATTAATGCCATGACAGGTGGTAGTCAAAAAGGAAAAGCAGTTAATGAAAAATTAGCTAAAGTGGCAGCTGCTACTGGTATTGTCATGGTGACTGGATCTTATAGCGCTGCTTTGAAAAATCCGAACGATGCCTCTTACCGATTGCATGAGGTAGCAGAGGGGTTAAAACTAGCCACTAATATTGGATTGGACAAGCCTGTAGAACGAGGTCAACAGACTGTTAAAGAGATGAATCCCTTATTTTTGCAGGTTCATGTCAATGTGATGCAAGAATTGTTGATGCCAGAAGGTGAACGAGTCTTCCGAACTTGGAAGCAACACTTAGCAGATTATGTGAGTCAGATTAGAGTGCCGATTATCCTCAAAGAGGTTGGCTTTGGTATGGATGTCAGCACTATTAAAATCGCTCATGAACTAGGCATTCAAACCTTTGATATCTCAGGTAGGGGAGGTACCTCCTTTGCCTACATTGAAAACCAACGTGGCCTTGATCGTTCGTATCTCAACGACTGGGGTCAAACTACTGTTCAATGCTTGCTAAATGCACAAGGGCTCCTGGATCACGTGGAAATTTTGGCCTCAGGGGGTGTGAGACATCCTTTAGACATGATTAAATGTCTGGTGCTTGGGGCGCGTGCTGTGGGACTATCGCGAACTGTTCTCGAACTGGTCGAAAAATACCCTGTTGAGCGCGTGATTGATATCGTGAACGGGTGGAAAGAAGACCTCAAGCTAATCATGTGCGCCCTTGATTGTCGTACTATCCAAGACCTTCGCCAGGTTGATTACCTTCTTTACGGACGTCTCTATCAAGCTAATCATTAAAACCATCTCTATTTGTTAACCAAAGGTTTGGCAAATAGAGATGGTTTTTTGTTATGAGATCGTTACAAGTTATCGTTTAGTTAAAAAAGCTAATGCACGTTCAGGAATGAAACACCTAGTAACAACTGACATTGTCATGATGACTTTAGTAAGTGTCATGATTTTTGAGGCGCTTGTGCCTGTCACAAATAGAAGCAATAAAGGTTTGGTATTGTTCCTGTCTTAACTGATGAAAAGCATTGAAAACGTCCTCTTTATAGAGCTCATAGGCATCGGAGGCCACCTCGACAAAGACATAGTCATCTTCTGAGTAAACGGTTTTGAGGTATGGCAAGCAATTATGCTCAGCAAGGATGAGGCTTTTTCGTCGATGACGATGTTGTTTTAAAGGTTCTGATAAAAAGTTGACGCCTTCAATAGAAGCTGTTTTAGAGGAAAATTGCTGACTTAAAATCATTGTTAAGGTATGAAGATTAGTGATGGTATTTGCAAAAACATAGACAGCAATTGGAGGGAGTTGAGATTTTATCATCTCTATTAGCTGAATGGTAAACCGATGAGGAGTTAAGGTCAGTGTGAGGTTAACTTCCTGGGCCCACTCTGAAATAAGATCATCAACTAAAGCGAAAAAAGGATCTTCTTTTCTTGCCGAAAAAGAAGAGACTTCTTGGTAGGGAGTCAGGCATTGCAAATTCAAAAAGCATTGTTTCATCAGAAAAACCATCAAAATCAGAAATGGTTGTGAAGACGTCATCTGAGGACCTAGCAGTTGTTCGAACTTAAGAATTAAATGTCGGATAGGTGTTTTTTGAGTGACCATGGTCAGGGTTTGCTCGATATCTTTTGATGTCCATTGGTCTTTAAACAGAGGTGTGTTAAGGGTTAAGTAAACAAGGAATAAATAATCAATATCAGTCTCGGACAAAGACCAGGCGTCAGATGTTAGGACTTCTTGACTAATGGTGTGTAAACGATCATAAGAGAACAACTGTTTAAAATCACGAAAGGTTTCTGTATCAGGTAAGTTGGGATGATTGGTTTGACGTTTCCAGGCCAAGGCAATCAAAATCGCAAAGAAATGAAAACTCTCTGGTCTAAAGGATAACGAATCCTGTGAAATCTGGGCATTGCTTGCTAGGACAAAGGACTCAACTAAGCTCATGTCCTCATTAGTAAGAGGATAAATGTTACAACCATAGCGATACTGAAGCAAGGCAATAAGGTAACGAACTCGGTATTCGGGTCCACTGATGTGATTTTTATGAATAGATAGGCCAACACTAGCTAAAAAATGCTGACATTTTTGCTTGATGCGGTATGCAGTAGCCAGAGAAATAAATTCTGACTGTGCAAAACTATCGAAATAATCTTGAGAATCAGACAGAAAAAAAGTTAAGACTTTTAGAACAAGGGATTCCTGATAAAGACGATGAAATAGGAATTCCTTTTGTTGCTTAGCGTCTTGCCTTAGGGTGATGACACTTTTATCATAGTGGAAGACAGTGAAATCCGCATAAATTTCCTGCAACTCTCCGATAATCGTCATGACTTTTTTATAAGAAAACGATGTTTGCTGACAAATCTGATGAATGGTCAGTTGCTGGTATTGAGATAATAAGCGGACGACGGTCACACGGTCCGTTATTTTTCTCTCCAAATGGTAATCTAACATAAATCTCCTCTCTCCTAGTTTTAAATAGTCACATATTTTAAGAGAGCCGTCAATGAGTGCTCAGAGCTAACATTACATGATATGTTACTATTAACATTAAAAAAACTATTTTTTTAAATATGAGAAAAAGGGAAAATAAAGTCAATCTAATCTAAAAAATCTGATATTGATAAGTAGAATAATACTATCTAAGGTTATTCGCAGGAGTAACAAATCAGATATTCCGAAAAACGACAACTCCCCTAACTAGGAAACGCCTATAATTTATGTGATAATGTAATCGTTTGAAGTATCTAAACATTGCAACAATCAATGGGAACTAAAAACAGAAAACTTAAAATTGAGGGAGAGACCATCGTGTTTAAGAGAGAGAGAAGTCGATATTCGATTAGAAAAAATAAATGTTACGGAGCCTGCTCCGTATTTTTAGGATTAACCATCCTAACCTTAGCCATGGCAGGAGGAAACGTCAAGGCGGATAGTGCAGTATCAGTAGAAGGAGAACCAGCTGTTTCAACATTAGTAGCACCAGAAGGAGCAGCCCAACACCTTCCAACAGAGACTTCTGCTGGCTATAGCCTTGAATCTGATGAAGAAGGGCTAGAGACTAATACTGAAATGGCACCAGCATCTCTGGAAGCTCAAGGAGCAACGCCACGAGCGATAGAAGGAGAAGTGGTTGCAGGACAAGATGTGAGTGATAAATTAACTACTATAAAAGCTGAGTTTGAAGAAGTAGAAGAAAGTATTGATCCAAATAATGGGCAACATCTGTATTTTGAGTCAGTGTTTGATATTGCAGATGATGTGAAACAAGGTGACTATTTTTACCTTAGTCTTTCTAAAGAGATCACACCATTTGGGGATGATAAATCACATCAGGATCAGTTTGAATCATTGCACGATGGTGAGGAAATTATTGCTGTTGCTAATTATGAAGAAAATAGTAATAGGATAAAATATACATTTACAGATAAAATTACTAGTAAAACAAACATAAACGGCTTTATTAGGTTACCTCTTTTTATTGATAGATATGCTGTACCTAATAGTCAAAATATTCTTCCAGAAGTAAAAATTGGAAAGACTATTGCTAAGACCTCTGTTAATGTAGATTACACGAATTTAAAACTTGAAAAAGATAACTTAACAGCTAACGTTTTATCTATCATTACTAGTATTGATGATAAAAACAAAGAAATAGAATGGACAATCTATATTAATCCATTAGAAAAGAAACTTCCAAACACTAAATTAGAGTTATTCTCTTATGATGCAAGTAAAGATGTAAAAGAAGAGACTTCAGTTAATTTTTTAAAAGATTTTCCAAAAACTATTGAGATTTATAAAGTTCCCGAGAATTATAATTTACCAGAAAGTTTCGGTATAGAATATGAAAAATTAGTAAAAGAAAATGTAAACCCTGTATTACAGTCGGAAATGATTACTATAGACTTGAAAGATAAGTTAAAAAGTGGGAATGCTTACGTGCTTAAATTGAAAACTGTGTATAATCCAGATAAGCCAACTGCTCTAACTGCTGTTCTATCAGGGAGAGGCTCAACATTATTAAGTCCTCATGGAACGATTGCAAAACATGAGTTTGATGAAGGTCAAGCAGGGGCGAAGTCTTTGGAAGCAGTTGGATTCTTTGTTGAAAAACATATTTTTAAAACAGTTGATGAATTAGGAAATACAATTAAGGAAGATGTAGTAATCGAGAGTTCAGATTCAGGGAAAGTGGGAAGTGAATTTTCAACAGAAAAATCTAAACGTTTTCCCGAATATAGCTTAAAAGAAGTAATGTCTACAACAGGTACCAAATTTAGTAGTACTGGTGAAAAAGTTTCTAATCTGTATATTAAAAACAAAGTTCAGGAAGTCACTTATTTGTATCAACGACAAATAGTAACCAAAGGCTCCTTCCAAGAGCACCACGACTACTATGATATGGAGCGTGCGTTTGATGGAACGATTTTAAAACGGACAAAGAATACTAATTTGTCTTATACAGGTCAGATTCAGTCTGGGAAGGAAACTGAACACTATACAACACAGAAACATGAACAAGACGATTATCAATTCTTGACAGTCACAGAACCTAAAAATGATCCAATATTTGATAAAAGTGGAAATCGTGTTGAAGGTAATTTTGTTGCCAATGTAAAAAAAGAAGTGACTTATGAATACGAGAAAGTAAACCAACCAGGACGCTTTGAAGATACTCATAAGTACTTTATTAACTATGTGGATGCTAATGGTCAGGTTATTCGTACAGAAGAAGTAAATTCCCATACTAATCAGTACCAAGAGGGAATGCCAGAGTGGGATGAATACGTTGCTTATCCACTAGAAAAAGACGGATTTGTTTTTAAAACAACCTCTGATGATAAGTTAACAAATCTTGGAAACTTTGATAAAGAGACTAAAATCACTCGAGGTTCCTACACTCCAGGGGAAATGCAACACATCACCTATAATTATTATAAGGATGTCCTGCTAAGTGGAACTGTTATTGCGACATATGGTGAGTTTGGAACAGGTCAACCATTAAGTGATGCAGTGTTTGCTACTTACGGTAAAACTGATAAAGAGTTACCAAATGGCGCGGGTCAACTAAATGATGACTATGTAACCGTTGCAAAAGATATTCCGGGTTACCATCTGGTCGAACAACCTGAAAATGCTAAAGGAAAAGTTAGTGATGGTGTCACTTACGTTCACTATCTTTATCAAAAAGACAAAGAGCCGCTAGGTACTGTTATTGTGCGTCATATTGAGTTTGGTACAGGTAAAGAGTTAGCACCATCAGAGTACGCGACATATGATGACGTTCCAGCAGGCGTTCCATCAGGTTCGACAGTTGCGGGAACTGGTTACGAAACCAAACCCGCTCAAATCGATGGTTACGATCTGGTCGAAGTGCCAGAAAATGACTATGGCAATGTGTTTGAAGGCATTACTCGTCTGACTTATGTGTATAAGAAACAAGCTCAACCTTTAGGTACTGTCATTGTGCGTCATATCGAGTTTGGTACAGGTAAAGAGTTGGCGCCATCAGAATACGCGACATATGATGATGTTCCGGCAGGCGTTCCAGCAGGCTCAACTGTTGCGGGAACTGGTTATGAAACTAAACCGGCACAAATTGATGGTTACGATCTCGTTGAAGTGCCAGAAGATAACTATGGCAATGTGTTTGAGGGCATTACTCGTTTAACTTATGTGTATAAGAAACAAGCTCAACCGCTAGGTACTGTTATTGTGCGTCATGTTGAGTTTGGTACAGGTAAAGAGTTGGCGCCATCAGAATACGCGACATATGATGATGTTCCGGCAGGCGTTCCAGCAGGCTCAACTGTTGCGGGAACTGGTTATGAAACCAAACCCGCTCAAATCGATGGTTACAATCTGGTCGAAGTGCCAGAAAATGACTATGGCAATGTGTTTGAAGGCATCACGCGTCTGACTTATGTGTATAAGAAACAAATCATTACTGGCCAAGGAGAAATCATTGATTTTGAATTGGAAAGTAATGGGGATGAATCTGGACAAAATGAGCAACCAGATGAGATTTCAGAACATGGACCACTTGTTGAATTAGAGTATCCAAGCCAAGAAGGCATGTCAGGAGAAAATGCTGGAACTGTAGAAATTGAAGAAAATGCTCCAATCGTTGAATTGGATTATCCAAGTCAGGAAGGCATGTCAGGAGAAAATACTGGTCAACAAACAATTGAAGAAGATACTCCGACAGTAACAATCGAAGAAAAACCGGTTGTTAAGCCTGTCTCATCACAACCATCTAAGGCAGAACTTCCTGCAACTGGAGAACGTTCAGAAACAGCAGTAACTGTTTTAGGATTAGCCTTATCAGCTTTAGGATTAACCTTTATCCGAAAAAGAAAACAAAACTAAAAAAGCCTAAGGTTTTAAAAGACGCTATAATCTTTTTCGAGGAAGACCTCTGAGAGATTATAGGTCTTTTTTGTATTTAGAGGGTATGTTGCTAAAAAAGATATTATCCAACGATAAATATTAAATAAACAGAAAATTAAACAATATAATAATGCTATTTTGATGTGTTTTTCTGAAAAAATCATCAAAGAAAGCCAATAAAACTAGTACTATATCATGTTATTGTCAAATAGACTTACTGTTTTGAATAAGAATTGAAAATACTTTAATCTGTCAAAGAGGAGTGCCGGCAGTAGACGAGGAGCCTGCTCAAGAGGATACTCCTGACACAATTTCCGAAGGACAGTTGACCTTTGAAGGAGATGAACCAACCACTAAAGAAGAAGCTGTTCGCACAGAAGAAGAAAAGTTGCCATCTGTAACAGATGAGACCAAAGTACTATCTTCTGTAAAAGTGGTGGAAACGTCAGAAGGATCATCATCTCCATCTTCTCATGTCTCAGAAAAGAAACTTCCAACAACGGGTGAAACAAAAGGGCTAAGAATGAGTGTCCTTGGTTTACTTTTAGCAGGATTAGGAGTTGGTTTTATGAAACGTAAAAAGGCTGATTAATCACCTAATGAAGGAAAGAATTGGCAGTCATGCTAAGTTTCGATGAAATGTTCAAATAACATTAAAAAAAGGACATGGTTGAGAGAAACCGTGTCCTTTTTGAGGTAGTATAGCTGAGCAACAGATTATAGCAGCGCTATTGAAGGGTACTATAGAGTTGATTCAGAAACGTTTGGTAATTTTCTTGCCTTAACTTAGCGATTGTTTCTGCAATCACTGTTTGTGATAAAGCATGAAAACTCATGGAGAAATTAATAAAGTGATGGTCCTGCTGTTGATAGAGATTTTTGAGGTAGTCTCTGTTTCTCAAGTCAGAGAGAATGATACCTTTTTTCTGGTTAAGACTCTCAAGGCAAGGACTGGTTAAAATATTAATGCCATAAATATCGGCAACGGAGGTTGGGAAATTCAGTTTTAAATAGGTTTGCAAAAGGGATAAGTCTGCAATGTTATTAGCAAAGACATAGACAGGGACAGGCTCTAAGTGGAGTTTAATCAGTTCACGTAAATGAACCGTCAGCAAATAACAAGCAACCGTATTATTGTGTTCTTCAATCCCTAACACTTTTAGCCAGTTGTCTAAGAGATGGGTCACGATGCTAAGCAAGATGTGATCTTCCTCATCCAAATGATAATGTCCAAAAAATCCCTCTGGAAGAAGTCCTTGCATGCCACAAAGATAGTTTTGCATCAAGAACATGCAAGCGACAGTAAAAGAATTGCTAGTGCTGATTTGACTACCAAAGAGCGCTTCACAATGAGGAAGGAGGTATTTAATATCAGTATCTAGGCGAACAATTTGTAACATCTCTTTTTTGTCGGACACTAACCATTGGTCTTTATACAAGGCGTTGTTAGTAGTGCAGTAGGCTAGAAACAGGTATTCACGTTCTCTCTCCGAGAACTGAATGCCTAACTTGGGTTCTAGAACACGACTGCAAATGGTTGACACTCGATCAAAAATAAAAATAGATTTGAGATGTTCTAAATTATGATCGCAAAAATCAGACAGAGGGTAGTCGTGTCGGTACCAGGAGAGGATAACCAAATAGCTGAAAAATTGATACTCTTCAGGTGTGTTTTCTAAAATAGCAAGGTTTAAGGTCTTGTTAGAAGTGACGATAATATCTTTGACCAAGTCTAAATCTTTTTAGCAAACTCGTAGATTGGAAAGCCGTAGCGGTAGTGAAGAAGCGCGATGAGAAATCTCATCCGATGCTCAGGTCCAGCAATCTGGTTATGACGGATGGTTAGGCCGACCTCTTTTAGAAAGTTAAGACATTTCTTTTTCAGCCGATAGGCAGTGGCAGTAGAAACGAACTGACTCTGGCTAAAATCGGAAAAGTCTTTCTGTTTGGGGTCCAAAAAGAAATGAAGAGTTTGAAGAAATAAGGAATTCTGATATATAGCATAAAAATAATGTAATTTATTGTCTAGAATACTGGTTTCTAGCTGTACTTGGCCTCCTTTTATGGTCCAACTGAGTTGGTCTTCGTAAAGGAGAACTAAGTCTTTCAAGGTATCAGCTACCTTTTTTTTCCCTGCATTCACAAGGGTTGCTAATTGAGATAGGTGAATATCTTGAAAATCCAACAGGGCATTTAAAAGGGTTACTTGTTCGGTAAGCTTACCTTCGATGTAGTCTTGAATCATGGAAACCTCTCGGGAGCAAAACGTCAATTAAAGCAATAGAAATAAGATGGGTGGGTATTACCAAGGCTTGTCAAGAAGATAGAGATAATGAAACCAAGCGACTAAAAAGCCCTTCCCAAGAGAATGAGTTGGGAGGACTAACTGGTTGTTGGGTAACAATCTCTGTCTAAAAAGAGGTAGCCTTGGTTTAAGTATTTCGTAGTATTGCTAGATGCTGACTAGCTTTCTCAAGGTTCATTGGCTTGTCTGCTAATAAGGAGGTCACCAAAGGGGCAACTTCCTCTTCTTTAGCACCTGCTAAAAGGACTAGTGACTTCGCATGAAGCTTCATATGGCCTGCTTGAATACCTGAGGATGTCAAAGCCTTGAGCGCAGCAAAGTTTTGAGCCAATCCCACCGAAACAATGACCTGAGCTAAGGTTTTAGCATCTGGTTGATTAAGCAAATCATGGGCAATGGAGACAGTTGGATTAAGCCCAATGGATCCACCTTTACTGGCAATGGGCATAGGGAGCGTTAATTGACCAAGTAATACTTCTTGTTCCTGGTCAAACTCCCAATGGCTGAGGCCTTGGTAAGACCCATTTCTTGAAGCGTAAGCATGCCCCCCTGCTTCGATGGCACGCCAGTCGTTCCCTGTCGCCATAACGACCGCGTCAATGCCGTTAAATATGCCCTTATTATGGGTGGCAGCTCGGTAGGAGTCCGCTTGAGCTAATTGACTTGCCAAGACCATTTTTTTGGCTAATTGCTGGGCTTCTGTCTTGTCTCGACTCAAAAAGCGAATATCAACTTGACAACTAGCCGTTACAAGAGACTCTGTGGCATAATTTGATAGAATAGCCATTAAGCTTTGTCCCTTGGATAATGATTCTAAGTCGGGAATAAGTGCTTCCATCATGGTATTGACCATATTAGCTCCCATGGCCTCTTGTGTGTCTACTGTGAGGTAAAAAATAAGGAAATCTCCCTTTTCTTCCAAACGGATCTCTCTGGCTCCGCCACCTCTTTTGACAATTGATGGGTAAGCATCATTGGCAGCTGCAATCAGTTTGTCTGAGTTGGCAAGAATAGTTTGTTTAGCTTCTTCCACTTGGTCGATATCATAGAGAGCAACTTGACCAATCATTTGGCGTTTGAGAACTTTAGAGGCAAAGCCCCCAGAGCGCTTGATTAGTTTAGCAGCAAAGGAAGCAGCAGCGACAACGGAAGGTTCTTCAGTCACAAAAGGGACTTGATAAGACACGCCGTTAATGAGGAAATCAGGAGCGATACTAAAAGGCAAAGCAAAGCGTCCCAAAACATTCTCGGTCAGTTGATTAGCCGTTTCGATAGGTAGTAAGCAATCTTCCTCTAATGTTTGAAGATGCTCAGGGGTTAAGAGTTCAAATTGTTTAATGAGTTGCAGTCGCTCTTCAAAGGTCTTCTTTGAAAAGCCTGCCCAATTAAGATTCATATTTGTCATTGATTTGGTATAGTCGTTGATTGTCCTTGATTTCTGTTAAGGCAAATTTGCTAGTTAAGTAGGTGTTGAAGCTGGCATTGCCTTGCTCGTCCAATTTGGCTTCTTCGTAGAAAAGCTCTTCGTACTCAGCTACAGAAAGGCGATGTCTTTGATCTAAAATGGTTTGACGATTCGTCATTAGCATCTGCTCATAGCCTGCTACTAACTGTCCTGAGAAAATTTCACTCACTGCTCCAGAACCGTAACTGAAAAGTCCGATTCGGTCCCCTGCTTGTAACGTTTTGCTATTTTCAAGCAGAGACAAGAGACCTAAATAAAGAGAACCTGTATAGATGTTGCCGATTTGTTTGCTGTAAGTGATAGAAGCTTGGAAATTTTCCAGTAAGTGTTCCTTGTGTTCAACAGGCAAGGACTCATCCATCATTTTGTTCAGTCCTTTCAAGGCTAACTTTGGAAAAGGAAGATGGAAACAAAAAGCAGCAAAATCTGTTAGTTGAGCCCCTGTTTTGTCTTGGTAAGCTTGCCAGGTAGTTTCTAAAGAGTCAAGGTACTGTTTGGTAGAGTAAACGCCGTTAACAAAAGGCGTTGTGCTATAATTTGGACGCCAGAAGTCCATGATATCTCGCGTCTGCGCCACATTATCTTGATGCAATTCGAGAATACGTGGATTAGCCGTTATCAGCGTAGCAATGCTTCCAGCACCTTGAGTGGATTCACCAGCAGAATCAATACCATATTTAGCAATGTCACTGGCAATAACAAGAACACGTGATTCTGGTTTTGTTGCCACATGTAGTTTAGCGTAATCTAACGCGGCCGTGGCACTGTAACAAGCTTCTTTGACTTCAAAAGAACGGGCAAAAGGTTGAATCCCCATCAAATGGTGGACGTAAATTGCCGCGGCTTTGGATTGGTCAACGCTTGACTCCGTTGCAAGAATAACCATGTCAATTGTAGCTTTGTCTTCATCTGTTAATATCTGATCAGCTGCAGAAGCAGCTAATGTCACAATATCTTCTGTAACCGGAGTAACACTAAGGGCCTCGATGAGCAGTCCCTGACTAAATTTTGCTGGATCTGTTTGGCGAGCAAGAGCCAAGTCATCCAATTTCAAGACATATTGACTGGTCGCAAAACCAATCTTATCAATTCCGATTTTCATAAGTGTCCTTCTTTAATATCGATTTTTTGTAGTCTTATCCATTTTAACACATTTTATCCAAAAGTTAGACTGATAAAACTATGGCTTTCCTTTTTCAGATTAAAAAAAGAGAACTTATCAGATAGCATTTCCAAAAGACATTTCGTTTTTTATTCTGGTATTTTCCTATAAAATTAGTTAAAATAGTAAGAAGTGCTCTGAAAGAAAGGACTTGGAGATGACAAAAGCAGACGATATTTTTAAAGCCAATATTGAAAAAATTATGGATGAGGGTGTCTTTAGTGAACAAGCACGTCCCAAGTATAAAGATGGTCGTACGGCTAATTCCAAATACATCACAGGTGCCTTTGCAGAATACGATTTAGCTAAAGGGGAATTTCCAATTACCACTTTACGACCTATTCCCATTAAATCAGCTATTAAAGAATTATTGTGGATTTATCAAGATCAAACGAACAGTTTAGATGTTTTGGAAAACAAATACAATGTTCATTATTGGAATGAATGGGAAGTTGGTCAGACAAGAACCATTGGTCAACGTTACGGAGCGGTCGTCAAAAAACATGACATCATTTCAAAATTATTAAAGCAATTAGCAGAAAATCCTTGGAATCGCCGCAATGTCATTTCCCTCTGGGACTATGAGGCTTTTGAAGAGACAGAAGGCTTGTTACCATGTGCCTTTCAAACCATGTTTGATGTTAGACGTGTAGGGGAAGATCTTTATTTAGATGCTACCTTGACACAACGTTCTAATGATATGTTGGTTGCCCATCATATCAACGCCATGCAATATGTTGCCTTGCAAATGATGATTGCTAAACATTTTGGCTGGAAAGTTGGCAAATTCTTTTACTTTGTCAATAATTTACACATTTACGATAATCAATTTCCTCAGGCTAAGGAATTATTGAAACGACAACCAACTGATTGTCAGCCTAAGCTTGTGTTAAATGTTCCAGATGGTACTAATTTCTTTGATATTAAACCAGAAGATTTTGAATTGCAAGACTACGAACCGGTCACACCACAATTGCGGTTTGACTTGGCAATCTAAGGATTACCTCGATTTTTTTGTGAGCATTTTACTAAGAAATTTGATAAAATAAGGAAAGTTCAAGGTGAAGGAATAGACGAATGACAAAGGAAATGATTGCTATCTGGGCAGAAGATGAAGCAGGTCTTATCGGGGTTGATGGCAAGCTACCATGGTACCTGCCAAGAGAGCTGCAACATTTTAAAGAAACAACTTTGAATCAAGCTATTTTAATGGGGAGAGTAACCTTTGATGGCATGAATCGTAGGCTGCTTCCTAATCGTCAAACCCTTGTGATGACAAGAGATGTAAACTATCAAGTAGATGGGGGATTGACCATGACTAGTGTTGAGGAAGTGCTGGATTGGTATCATGCACAGGAAAAAACACTTTACGTTATTGGTGGAAGCAAGGTTTTAGAAGCCTTTGACGGTTATTTTAATCGTGTGATTAAAACAGTGGTTCATCACCAATTTGAAGGGGATACCTACCGACCAAAACTTGACTTAAGTCGTTTTAGGGAAGAAAGCCAAACCTTCTATCCAAAGGATGCAAACAATCCTTACGATTTTACAGTGACGGTTTTAAAACACCAATAGTATAGGGAGATGATAGGGAATGCAACGTAGTATTTTTGGCGTATTTACGGCCTTTTTGTGTGCGATTTGTGTCTTATGTGCTATTCCGGCCTTTCGGAAAAATCGTTACGGCCTAGGGACACTTTTCTTGTTAAATGCTTTTACCAATTTGGTCAATAGTATCCATGCCTTTTATGGCACCTTGTTTTAAAGGATTCTAAAGCGGGTAATCAAAGGATACTTGAAGCATTTAGAGAATATTGAGTACACAAGTGACTCATAAAACGTATGAAATGATAAGAGAAAGTAAGAGAGTTATAGGAAATGGCAGGAAATCGTACAAACGATATTAAAGTATATTGCTCATTTTGTGGTAAGAGCCAAGACGAAGTCAAAAAAATTATTGCAGGGAATAATGTTTTTATCTGTAATGAATGTGTGGCTTTGTCACAAGAAATTATTAAAGAAGAGTTGGCAGAAGAAGTGTTAGCTGACCTAACAGAAGTTCCAAAACCAAAAGAACTCCTTGAGGTTTTAAACCAGTATGTTGTTGGTCAAGATCGTGCCAAACGTGCTTTATCAGTAGCTGTTTACAATCATTACAAACGCGTGTCATTCACGGAAAGTCGTGATGATGAAGATGTTGAATTGCAAAAATCAAACATTTTAATGATTGGTCCAACAGGTTCAGGAAAGACTTTTCTCGCTCAAACCTTAGCTAAGAGCTTAAATGTTCCTTTTGCGATTGCTGATGCAACCTCACTGACTGAAGCAGGGTATGTTGGAGAAGATGTGGAAAATATTCTTCTCAAGCTTATCCAAGCAGCTGATTATAATGTGGAACGAGCAGAGCGTGGTATCATCTATGTCGATGAAATTGATAAGATTGCTAAAAAAGGTGAAAATGTGTCCATCACACGTGATGTTTCTGGTGAGGGAGTTCAACAGGCCTTGCTAAAAATCATTGAAGGAACGGTTGCTAGTGTTCCTCCTCAAGGCGGTCGTAAGCATCCAAATCAGGAAATGATTCAAATTGATACCAAGAATATCTTGTTTATTGTTGGGGGAGCCTTTGATGGCATTGAAGACATTGTCAAACAACGTTTAGGAGAAAAAGTCATTGGTTTTGGTCAAAACAGCCGAAAAATCGATGACAATGCTTCTTATATGCAAGAGATTATTTCAGAAGATATCCAAAAATTTGGTCTTATCCCAGAGTTTATTGGACGCTTGCCAGTCGTAGCTGCTCTTGAACAACTAAACACATCAGATTTGATTCAAATTTTGACGGAACCAAGAAATGCCCTAGTCAAGCAATATCAGGCTCTTCTTTCTTACGATGGTGTCGAATTGGCATTTGATAAGGAAGCCTTAGAAGCCATTGCAAATAAAGCCATTGAGCGTAAGACAGGCGCGCGTGGTCTTCGTTCTATTATCGAAGAAACGATGTTAGACATTATGTTTGAAATTCCAAGCCAAGAAGATGTCACAAAAGTGCGTATCACCAAGGCTGCTGTCGAAGGCAAGTCAAAACCCGTTTTAGAGACAGCTTAAGGAGAAATAATGGCTGAAGAACAAGTCTTAAATACCCATAACGCCTCAATTTTGTTGAGCGCTGCGAACAAATCTCACTACCCTCAAGATGACCTGCCAGAAATTGCTTTGGCAGGACGTTCCAATGTTGGGAAATCTAGTTTTATTAACACCATGCTTGGGCGAAAAAACTTAGCGCGTACGTCAAGTAAGCCAGGAAAAACCCAGCTTTTAAATTTTTTCAACATTGATGACAAGCTTCGCTTTGTAGATGTGCCAGGATATGGTTATGCCAAAGTATCAAAATCTGAACGTGCCAAATGGGGCAAAATGATTGAAGAATATTTGACTAGCAGGGACAATCTAAGAGCTGTTGTGAGTTTGGTGGATTTACGTCATGAACCTTCCAAAGAAGATGTTCAAATGTATGAGTTTTTAAAGTATTATGACATTCCTGTCATTATTGTGGCAACCAAAGCAGACAAGATTCCTCGTGGTAAGTGGAATAAACATGAATCAATGGTTAAGAAAACATTGGGGTTTGACAAGACAGATCGTTTTATCATTTTTTCATCAGTGGACCGCGTGGGTATCGACGAAGCATGGGATACTATTTTAGAACACCTATAAAAGAGAGAAATCCTAACAGATAGAATATTTCCAATAGGGAATGTTCTTTTTGTGTTCTAAAAAAAGGGTTGGTTAGAAGTTTTTAATTTTGACTTGACGCTTTAATCATGTCATGCTAGTATTTTATATTGAGGAGATAAGTAATGACACGAGTAGCCATAGGGCACCCCGCAAGAAAATGTTTGCTATGGGATCGATGTAGTGCTCTTTGTGTGTTTATCATTTTCCTAGCTTTGTTGACGATGCTTTTTGTGATTAGGTACCGTAATAGTTCTATCGAAGGTATTTGGAAGACAGCAAGTATTGATCAAAAATTAGGAGATGATTTTGCGAAACGGCTCACAGGCTTACATCAAAGTTCCCTTATTGATGACAGTTTGTTAACGTCATCCGAAATGATTTTACAGGTTAAAAATAATAAGGCTCACCTAAACTTTAGAGTCCAAGTCGAAAAAGCTGCCTTTGCCGAACGTTTAGCATCTTATCACGAAAATGAGCTATTAAAGATACTGAAAGATAATCACCTTGTGATTGGTGATTTGAGTCAGGAAGAACAACAAATCATTGACAGTAGCATGCCAGCTCACCATGAGTTGGAAATGATTTTAGATCAGGCTTTTGAAAAGCTAGCTTCTAATATTGGTGGTCATTATGATCGGAAAACAGGGAGCTTGTCTGCTATTATTCTTAAAGGCAATGTTAATCGCATTTTGCATACGATTGATATTAGTGAATTGACCACAGGACATATTTCCCTTTCAAAAGGTATCACAACACCTAATGGTTACTTTGATTACATCAAATTTGGTAGAAAACTTGAATTATTAGGTGATGAAAAAATTATTTTTAAAAAGATAACAGAAAAAAGCGCATCTGGCACTTCTTAAAGTTGCAAGATGCGCTTTTTTACTTTACGTGATTTTCCCAAATTAATGGCTAATGATTAGTTTTTGTCGTGAATGACTAACTGTCCTTGTTCCAGACTAGCTTGTAAGTTTTTGACCTCTGGGTGATCGAGGTAAAAGTCTGTAATGCGGTCTCGGATTTCTTGCTCGATGACACGGCGTAATGGTCGAACTCCCATTGCGTGGTCATAACCTAATTCAATCAAGTGAGCTTTAGCATCATCAGAGATAGCTAAGCTGATTCCTTTTTTAGCTATGGTTTGATTAACTTCCGCTAACATTAAATCAACAATTTCTTCTAAGTCTTCTTTTTGCAGATGATTGAATTCGATAACCCCATTGAAACGATTGAGAAACTCTGGTCTAAAGTAAGGTGCAATACGGTCCATAATAGTAGGTTGATCAGTATTTTCATCTTCTTGATGCCCAAATCCAGCATTAGAAGTAGCAATGATAACAGTGTTTTTAAAGTTGATGGTATTTCCCTGACCATCTGTTAATCGGCCATCATCCAGTACTTGGAGAAGAAGGGTAATGACTTGCGGATCGGCTTTTTCAATCTCATCCAATAGAACAATCGCATACGGGTTGCGACGAACTCGTTCCGTTAACGTATTGTTATTATCATCATAACCGACATAACCGGCAGTTGTCCCGATTAACTTGGACACAGCAGTACGATCACTGTATTCGGACATGTCAAGTCGAATAATAGCCTCTTTGGAACCAAAGAGGTCCAGTGCTAGCTGTTTGGCTAATTCTGTCTTACCAACACCTGTTGGTCCAACAAAGAGGAAGGAACCGATAGGACGATTGCCATCATCAAAACCAGCTCGATTACGGCGAATAGCACGAGCCACAGCTTCAACAGCTCCATCTTGGCCAATCACGTGTCCTTTTAAGCGGTTGCTAATTTCTTTGAGTCTTTCCAAATCACTAGCTCCCATATTGGACACTGGGACACCAGTCAGGCGCTCTACGGATTCTGCAATGTCATTGACAGTAGCAGTAACCTTTTGGTCTTCGCTATGGTTGTCCATTTGTTTTTGCAATTCTTCAATTCGAGTTTTAGCGGTTAAAGCTCTCTCAAAATCTTCCTTAGCCACAGCCTCTTCTTGGATATTCTTTTGAGTGGCCATTTCAGCTTCTAGAGACTTGAGGTCAGTCACAGGATGCTGAGCAGCTAAATGCGCAGCAGTCATATCTACTAAGTCAATCGCTTTATCTGGTAAACTACGTTGAGGAATGTACTGAATAGAATAGTCAATCGCAGCTTTAAGAACAGCATCCGGAAGGATAACATTATGGTGTTGTTCGTAAAGATTTCGGATTCCCATTAAAATATGGAAGGTGTCCTCAGCAGACGGTGCATTTACCTTAACCTCATTAAAACGACGAGCAAGCGCAGCATTTTTTAAAATGGTATTGCGGTATTCATCTTGAGTTGTGGCGCCAATCAGTGTCAATTCACCACGGGAAAGAGCAGGTTTTAGCATATCAGCTAATCCTTTAGACCCAGAGTCACCACCAGTAGAACCTGCACCAAGGATTTGATGAATTTCATCAAAGAAAAGAATAATATTCCCAGCTTCTTTAACCTCTTGAATCATGTTTTGGATATTTTCTTCAAAGGAGCCACGGTACTGAGTGCCTGCTTCAAGGCCAGAAATATCAATGGAAATGATTTCTTTATTTTTGATAGCAGCAGGGACGTCACCATTCACAATAGCTTGAGCTAGCCCTTCAACCACAGCTGTTTTACCAACACCAGCATCTCCGACTAGAACAGGATTATTCTTTGTTCGGCGAGCTAAAATTTCCGCAGTGTCTTGAATTTCGTGATTGCGACCAATAACAGGATCAAGTTTTCCTTGTCTTGCTTCTTCCGTTAAGTTGGTGCCAAGTTTAGCTAAAATCCCATCCTTTTTGGTCTGATGACCTTGGGATGTAGGTTGTTCACTACCTTTATCGCTCAGACGTCCAGTTTGACGATATGCCTGGAATTCTTCAGGTGTCATTTCGCGTCCGTTCACTAAATAGCGTCGATTTTCACTGCGATAGCCACCCATATTGCCCATTAGTTGATTAAAGATATCATCCATGTTTCCAAAAGTATCTTTGTCATAATAATTTGTCATATTAGTTACCTCGAAATAAAAATAATGTACTATCATAAGATAGAGTAGGAAGGTTACCATTCTTAGATCTATACACACTTTAGTAGATTAGAGAGGTCACAGCTAAGAAGTGGAGTTTACGGTTTGCTAACCACCTTATGATATTATTTTACTCCTTTGGTCAGTTAAGGTCAAACAAAAAGATTTAAAACTAAGACTCTCCTAATTCTTCAAAAGAATAATAAAAACAGGGATGATAGTAGGTAAAATAATATAGAAAAACATTGATTCTATAGAGTTTTTAACATAGAATAAAATTGGTTAGGGATTGTTTAAAGTTGAAGTCCTGCTAAAACAAATAGCGCGACGACGAAACCTTGTGATAGCACTTATTCAGTTTACGAGCTATGTTGTTTTGAATGGTCCCAAACCTAAAAAGGGTGTTCGCTTTTTTAGGTTGCAACAGAATAGGCACCGATGAACGGTTCTCTTTTAGTATACTATTGACTATCTGAAGCTACTTAGTTACCTTATGTTGAAAGAATTTTTTATGAGAGCCAAATTTCAAGTTGAAGTTAGCCAGTTTTAACATTTCTACTGGCGACTTGT
>ERZ1023187.102-NODE-102-length-26354-cov-54.409711_pt1 | contig 26354 bp, 24 predicted proteins | sample MGYA00380438_ERZ1023187 | MGnify/ENA primary metagenome ERZ1023187 (study PRJEB33173, sample SAMEA4830291) | metagenome | study: EMG produced TPA metagenomics assembly of the PRJEB25223 data set... | reverse complement strand
GTCATTATGAATCTAGTTTTCTGAAAACAAAAGTTTCTTCATGCGTTTGGCGTGGTTGGTTTGAGGTTACAATTTCATGTCTGGACTAGGATTTACGACGCGCCTTACCATTTCCTTCTAAATAGACCATCAAAATGCTAATGTCAGCAGGGTTAACGCCCGAAATACGGCTAGCTTGACCAATCGTTTCAGGATTAATCTTTTTAAATTTTTGACGCGCTTCCGTTGCAATGGAATCAATAGCATCCCAATCAATATTAGCAGGAATTCTTTTTTCTTCCATCCGCTTCATCTTAGCAACTTGATCTAAAGCCTTACGAATGTAGCCTTCGTACTTGATTTCTGTTTCCAAAAGTTCAATGATTTTAGCATCTAAATCTTCTGCCGCAGGGCCAACAAAAGAAACCGCCGTAGCATAATCAATTTCTGGACGACGCATGAATTCTTTAGCAGTCATCGCATCGGTTAACGGTTTGAAGCCTAGATCTTGAACGCGGTCATTGGTTTCTTTAATCGGTTTTAACTTGATACTATCTAACCGTTTTAATTCGTTATCAAATTGGTTTTTCTTAATTTCAAAAGCGTTCCAACGGTCATCATCAACCAACCCAATATCGCGACCAATTTCTGTCAATCGCATATCAGCATTATCATTACGTAAAATCAAACGATACTCAGCTCGCGATGTCAACAATCGATAAGGTTCCAAGGTTCCTTTAGTAACCAAATCATCAATCATAACGCCAATATAAGCATCGCTCCGTTTCAAAATAAGTTCTGGCTTACCTTGAACTTTAAGGGCAGCATTAATTCCAGCAATAATCCCTTGGCCAGCAGCCTCCTCATAACCAGAAGTTCCATTGGTTTGTCCTGCTGTAAAGAGCCCAGAGATCAATTTGGTTTCCAGCGTGGCACGTAGCTGGTGAGGTAAAACAATATCGTATTCAATAGCATAACCAGTTCGCATCATTTCAGCCTTTTCAAGTCCCTTGATAGAATGAATCAATTCTTTTTGAACATCTTCTGGAAGACTCGTTGACAACCCTTGAACATACACTTCTTCTGTATCACGCCCCTCTGGCTCTAAGAAAAGCTGATGACGTTCTTTATCAGCAAAGCGAACAATCTTATCTTCAATAGATGGGCAGTAACGAGGGCCTACACCTTTAACAATGCCAGAAAACATCGGTGCTCTGTAAAGGTTCTGATTAATGATATCATGACTAGTTTGATTCGTATAAGTCAACCAGCAGGGGATTTGATTTTTGAGATAATCAGCATCTTTTGACATAAATGAAAAATGATTAGGTTTGTCATCACCTGGCTGAATTTCCGTTTGATCGTAATCAATAGAAGATGCTTTGACACGAGGAGGAGTACCTGTTTTAAATCTGCCAATTTCTAAGCCGAGTTTTTTTAAATTATCTGCTAAGGTTACTGAGGCCAAACTATTATTAGGACCAGAGGAATATTTGAGCTCTCCTAAAATAATTTCACCACGGAGGGCTGTTCCTGTTGTCACCACAACAGCTTTAGCCGCAAATTTTTGTCCTGTTGCTGTTAAAACACCTACCACTCGACCATCTTCCACTAGAATATCATCAATCATCGTTTGGCGAAGAGTCAAATTAGCCTGTTTTTCAACGGTATGTTTCATTTCACGCGCATACAGGGATTTATCTGCTTGAGCTCGGAGAGCGCGTACAGCTGGGCCCTTACCTGTATTAAGCATTTTCATCTGGATATAGGTTTTATCAATATTTTTACCCATTTCGCCGCCAAGAGCATCAATCTCTCTCACCACTATCCCTTTGGCAGATCCTCCAATGGAAGGATTACACGGCATAAAAGCCAACATATCAAGGTTGATTGTTGCCAATAAAGTTTTACAGCCCATACGACTAGTTGCTAAACTGGCTTCAACACCAGCATGACCTGCACCTATGACAATAACGTCATAGCTTTCTGTAAATTCATGTGTCATTTTTTCAAATCCTTTATTTAAGTCTATTCATTTAAAATCATACGCTTTAGTTTAGTCTTCAATGTGGACAATATGTCCTGGCCATTTAGCCAACTCGGTTTGTAAAAACTCAGGAACGAGATTAATTTGATCCAGCTGACTAATTGGAACCCATTCACACACCTGTTTCTTGGTATTTTCTATCATCTCAAGTTTAGGCTCTTCTAAAGGATGAACAAGATAATGAAATTCAATATTATGCCAGAAAACATCATCGATATCAAAATGATTCTCAACCACAAAAGCTAATTGATTCACTTCGACAGAGATTCTGACTTCTTCTAAGGTTTCACGTAAAACAGTCTCACGTGTTTTTTCACCTACTAGGCTTGCGCCACCAATGGTGTAATATTTGCCAGTTGCATCTCTGGTTAAAAAAATCTTATCCTCTCTAATCATCAAAGCACTAGCTCTTAAACTAAAGGTTGTCTGACCTCTAGTCGTTCTAAAATCTAGTCCCATTCGTCACCTCATTTCTCGAACCAAACCATAAAAAGAGCCAAAACCCTAGAAAATTGCAGGACAAAAAACCTACAATATTCATGAGCTTTGACCATCATTGCTATTGTTACTATCTATTTTAAAAAATTCCTTGGTAATTGTCAATTCTACACGTTAGTTATTTATTGACACCTTTGTCAAGTAACTTAACAATTTTGTCAACAATTTGTCAAGTTACTTAAAAGCTCCTTGAATACCCATAATTAACATTTGCATCCCTATAGTTGTCAGAATAAGCCCCATCACCCGCGTGATAACAGCCATAATATTTTGACCTAAAAAACGAGCAATATCTTTGGCGCTTAGTAAAAGTAGGTAAGTCAGTAAACAAAGAAGCAAGAAAGCTGTCAAGGTTATGAGACGATGTTCCCAGCCTCCTTGAGATAAAGTGATAGCTGTAGCTATGGTACCCGGACCTGCAAATAGTGGCATAGCTAGGGGAGACACAGCAACAGCCGTTGGATCTGCTACTAACTCGTTTCCCACATGTTTCGCATCTGGTGAATGAAAACCATTAATCATATGATAGCCTGTTAGAGCCACTAAAATACCACCTGCTATTCTTAAAGTAGCTAACGTGATACCAAATAAAGTAAACAGAACATGTCCTGTCATCACAACTATAGCTATAATAACAAATGCAATCGTTAAACTTTTACGAGCTATCCTTTTAGAAATAATCTGGTCATCATCTGCTACCAAGGCAATGTAAGCTGGTAAATTGGATAAGGGATTCATAATCGCAAAAAAAGCCATAAAGGTCAATATAAATTTTGAAACCATTTCTAACGCCTCTTAATTCATGACTTCATTTTTAAATGTATTGACAAGGTTGCCCATCTCTATAGGCCATATCAATCATACCACCACCAAGACATTCTTCACCGTCATAGAAAACAACAGCTTGACCTGGAGTAATAGCACGCTGTGGCTCTGCAAAAACAACTTCTGCCTTGTCTCCTTTAACATGAACAGTAACCTTGGAATCGGGTTGACGATAGCGGAATTTAGCGGTACATTCTAATGTAAACTCTTCTGGCATCTCACGTGTAAAGTGAACAACAGAAGCATCAAGACTAGTTGACATCAGTGACTCATGATAAAAACCTTGGCCAACATATAAAATATTTTGTGACAAATCTTTACCGACCACAAACCACGGTTGATTGTCTCCTCCATGTTGACCGCCAATTCCAAGACCCCCACGTTGACCAATAGTGTAATACATGAGACCAGCATGTTCTCCCATATCACGCCCATCAACAGTCATCATCCGTCCTTTTTGAGCAGGTAAATACTGACTTAAAAAGGTTTTAAAATTCTTTTCTCCGATAAAACAAATGCCAGTTGAATCTTTCTTCTTAGCTGTTGCAAGCCCTGCCCGCTCAGCAATTTGCCTTACTTCTGGTTTTTGTAAATGTCCTAAAGGGAACAAAGTTTTTTGCAATTGTTTTTGAGATAATTGACTTAAGAAGTAAGTTTGATCCTTACCATTATCAGCACCACGTAGCATGTGAACTGTCCCATCTTCGTCTCGCTTTACTTGAGCGTAGTGTCCAGTTGCCACATAATCTGCCCCGAGTGTCATCGCGTAGTCAAGAAAGGCTTTAAACTTGATTTCCTTGTTACACATAACATCAGGATTTGGAGTTCTACCTGCTCGATACTCAGCTAGAAAATACTCAAAGACCCTATCCCAATATTCTTTTTCAAAATTAACTGAGTAGTAAGGAATGCCAATCTGATCGGCAACTGCTGCTACATCTTTGTAATCTTCAGTTGCTGTACACACACCAAATTCATCTGTATCATCCCAGTTTTTCATAAAAACACCGATGACATCGTACCCCTGCTCCTTTAAAAGCAAAGCTGTCACAGATGAATCAACACCACCACTCATACCAACAACAACACGTGTGTTTGAGTTATCTGTCATAAAAAATTCTCCCATCAATTTTAAGATATAAAGAACACCGTAACGTTAAATGCGAAACAATTATTCTTCATTGTCAACAACGGACGATTGAAGGTCGTCGTTTTCAAAAGTCGATTTGAAGGTCGATTTTGAAGCATCCTTAGACGCTTAGACTATTATATCAGTAATTAGTCGGAACACCAATCATTTTATTGCTCAATAATTTTTTATTACAAAAATAATTTTTTATAATTACAAGAGTATTTTTAAACTTTTTTCTGTTATAATAAAAGTAGAAATAAAAAACGGAGTTGCCTATGAACACACAAAAATTTCAATCAGTTTTTGACATCATTGGACCAGTGATGATTGGCCCTTCAAGTAGTCACACTGCTGGTGCAGTTAGAATCGGCAAAGTTGTCCATTCTATATTCGGAGAAATTCCCGATGAAGTGACTTTCCATCTCTATAATTCTTTTGCAAAGACTTATAAAGGACATGGGACTGATAAGGCTTTGGTTGCTGGAATTATGGGAATGGATACAGATAACCCTGATATCAAGCGTTCTCTTGAAATTGCCCACCAAAAAGGCATTAAAATTTATTGGGATATTTTAAAAGATAGTAACGCTCCCCACCCCAATACAGTTAAAATCAGTGTTAAAAAAGCTGATAAAAGCATGAGTGTTACCGGTGTTTCCATCGGAGGGGGAAATATCCAAGTTACAGAATTAAATGGTTTCTCTGTCTCATTATCTATGAATACTCCTACCATTATTACTGTCCACCAAGATATTCCTGGCATGATTGCAAAAGTAACAGATATCCTATCTTCGAGTAATATCAATATCGCTACAATGAATGTTACTCGTGAATCAGCTGGTGAAAAAGCCATTATGATTATTGAAGTCGATTCTAGAGAGTGTCAAGACGCTGTCAAGTCGATTGCCAAAATTCCTAACATTCACAACGTCAACTTCTTTGACTAGAGAGGAAAGTTATGTTTTACACTATTGAAGAACTTGTCAACCAAGCTGACCAAGAATTTGGTGGCAATGTGGCGGAATTAATGATTGCCACAGAAATTGAGATGACCGGACGAAGTCGAGAAGACATCATTACAATCATGTCACGCAATCTAGAAGTTATGAAAGAGTCCGTTCAAAAAGGGTTGACGCCCACCAAATCAATCAGCGGGCTAACGGGGGGGGATGCCCTCAAAATGGAACACTACATCCAAGAAGGGAAGACACTGGCTGATACCACCGTTCTCACTGCTGTTAGAAATGCCATGGCTGTCAATGAACTAAATGCTAAGATGGGGCTTGTCTGTGCAACTCCCACTGCTGGTAGTGCTGGCTGTCTGCCAGCTGTCCTTGCCACAGCCATTGACAAGCTTAACTTATCTGAAAAAGAACAATTAGAGTTCCTATTTACAGCTGGTGCGTTTGGTCTTGTTATCGGAAACAATGCCTCTATTTCTGGAGCCGAGGGAGGCTGTCAAGCAGAGGTGGGATCAGCATCTGCTATGAGTGCTGCTGCACTCGTCAAAGCAGCAGGTGGTACCGCTCATCAAGCCAGTCAAGCGATTGCTTTTGTCATCAAAAACCTATTGGGGCTTATTTGTGATCCTGTTGCTGGCTTAGTAGAGGTTCCTTGTGTGAAGCGAAATGCTTTGGGAGCAAGCTTTGCCCTCGTTGCAGCTGATATGGCTTTAGCTGACATTGAATCCCAAATCCCGGTAGACGAGGTGATTGATGCAATGTATCAGGTAGGTTCTGCTATGCCAACTGCTTTCCGTGAAACGGCTGAAGGAGGACTAGCAGCAACCCCAACAGGTCGTCGTTATAGTAAAGAAATTTTTGGTGAATAACGTCTACTGATTTTAGGAGGGGACTTTGACAGCTATTTTATTTGATTTGGATGGGACTTTGGTTGACTCAAGTCCTGGTATATTAAATGCCTTTCAATATACTTTTAAACAAATGAATCACATCGTCCCAGATGCTAGCTTATTATCAACTTACATTGGCCCTCCTTTGGAAACAACTTTTAGAGCCTTTTTTGAAAATAAAGACCAAGTTGAACAAGCTATTTTACATTTTAGAGCATTCTACAAAGAATCTGGAATCTATCAAGTATCTGTCTACGATGACATCGAGACACTTTTAAGAACGTTAGTACAGGAAGGCTTTGACCTATATGTAACCACTAGTAAACATGAACCAATGGCTATCCAAATGTTAACCAATCTAGGTATTGCCGATTACTTTACAGGAGTCTTTGGTTCTACTTCTGTCCGTTACCATAAAGCCGATGTCATTCAAGCCTGTTTACAAACCATGTCAACATCAGCCCAAAATCCTATCATTATTGGAGACACCAAATTTGATATTATTGGTGACAAACAAGCTAACCTTACAACAATAGGTGTGACTTGGGGCTTTGGTAGTCAAGAAGAGTTACAATTGAGTAAAGCTGATTACATTGTCAAGCAACCTCTCGATATTTACACTTTGCTCCAAAATTTGTCAACCTTAAGCTGAAACAATCAGAAATGACTGTCAAACTTGCTGACAGTCATTTTTAGTTGTTATTTTTAATGAGCTTAATATCCCCAAGCTGATAAGCCTTGTGCACGGTAAGCATTCAAAGCGGAATTCACTTGATCTTGAACAGTTGCTGTTGATCCCCAACCTGGCATCGTTTGGAATAAACCTGACGCTCCTGAAGCATTCGCAGCACTTGGGTTACCATTAGATTCACGCGCAATAATGTGTTCCCATGTTGATTGTGGGACACCAGTTGCAGCTGCCATCTGAGCTGCTGCTTGACTACCAACCACACCAGCAGTATTTCCGTTAGAAAGAACAACACCACCTGAGCTGTAAGCTACTGGAGCTGCTGTATATTGAACAACTTGAGTTGTTTCTTGTTGAACAACCGGAGTTGCTTCTGCAGCTGGTGCTGCTTGCTCTGCTGCTGGAGCTGGCTCTGAAGTTGCCTCAGCCGATTCCTTTTTTGGTTCTTCTTTAACAGCTTCTTGACTAGTTTTTTTAGCTTTTTTTACTTTTTTGATAACCTTAGGCTCAGATTTCTTAGCGTAAGAATCTGTATCAACATTTTTGCTTGAAAATGCAAAAATAACTGCTAACATCGCAATAGCAACTGCGATAACCCCAAAACTAAAATAACGTTGTTTTAAATTTTCTTTTTTAAACATTCAATAAATACCTCACTTTTCTCCGTTATCCATAATAGCCTTTAATTATTACCTTGCCATTGAAGATATATTAAAATTATTACAGCAATATTTATATTACAAGAAGTTATCGGTATGAAAAGGCTCTCCCAATCTTCAAACAAAAATGGAAGAGCTTTCTTATTTATTTGAATGCTTTTGAACACTTATAAAGGATTTTTCAAGAAAAAGAGCAGGATACCTAAGATTAAAACTGAGCTCACTGCAAAACTATCTTTTAGTTGCCAATCTAGTTGACGGTATTTAGTACGACCCTCTCCTCCTTGATAACCTCTGGCCTCCATAGCAATAGCCAGGGCATCTGCTCTTTTAAAACTAGAAGCAAATAAAGGAATTAAAATAGGGATAATGGATTTCACTTTTTGAACCAAGTTTCCTTCACCGAAATCCACACCTCGCGCCTTCTGCGCATTCATGATACGGGTAGTATCATCCATGAGAGTTGGCACAAAACGCAAACTTAAGGACAGCATCAACCCAATTTCATGAGCTGGAACCTTGAACCTAGTTAAAGGTTTTAACAAGGACTCAACGGCATCCGATAAACTCAAGGGGGTTGTTGTCAGGGTAAGTAACGTTGAAAAGAAAATAATTAAAACAAAGCGCATAAAAATTAAAATCGCTTGACTGAGCCCTAAATCAGTGATAGTAATAATACCCAGACGAAAAATAGGTGAGCCACCTTGGGCGAAAAACATCTGAAATAGAGTCGTAAAAAGGATAATTCCAATCATTGGTTTAACCCCATTCAAAAAGAATGATAACTTGATTTTCGATAAGAAAACAACACCTAAGGTAAAACCCAACATCAATAGATTGGTCACCACATTATTCGCCCAAAAAATAATAATAATGTAAATGATCATTGCTAACAATTTACTTCTAGGATCCAGACGATGAATAAGGGAGTTACCTGGAATATAACGTCCCAGAATCAATTTATCCATGTCTAAGCACCTCCCTAAGCTCTTCTAAGGTAATAGGTAAAGAAGAAAGAGCCATTCCTCGATCAACAAGTCCTTGAGCGAATTTAGTCACTTTAGGAACACCCAGTTGTTTTTCCTCTAAGAAATGAACCCGTTGAAAAACAGGTTTTGGTTCTCCTGACAAAATTATTTTTCCCTCTTCCAGAACATACACAAAATCAGCATAGTTTGCCACATCGTCCATCAGATGAGTTACCAAGACAATGGTCATTCCTAGTTGATGAAGCTTTTTAAATAAGGTCATCAATTCCTTTCGACCTTTTGGATCCAGGCCTGCTGTTGGCTCATCCAAAACTAAAACATCCGGCTGCATAGCTAAAATACCAGCAATAGCTACACGTCGCATTTGACCTCCTGATAATTCAAAAGGATTTTTATCAAAAAGATTTTCTGAAATACCTACAAGTGCCAGCTTCTCACGCGCTAAAGCTTCTGCTTCTTCCTGAGAAACCCCAAAATTTTGAGGGCCAAAAGCAACATCTTTTAAGACAGTTTCCTCAAACAACTGGCTTTCTGGAAACTGAAACACTAGACCTACGTGCTTACGAACAGATTTGATGTCTTTATTTTTAGACTGATTTGTAATCTCCTGCTTGCCAACCCTAACAATTCCTTTAGTCGGAGTATGTAATCCATTCAACAACTGCATAATCGTTGATTTGCCAGAACCAGTATGGCCAATAAAGGCTGTATAAGACCCGTCTAAAATAGTTAAATCAATGTCAAAAAGGGCACGCCCTTCAAAAGGGGTCCCTGCTTGATAAGTATAACTTACATTTTGGAAATTAATTGACATAATTGGTTTTCTAATTCCTTTTCTGTGAGATAAGAAGCTTCAATTGGGTAACCTTCCTCTTTAAGCATCTGTAGAACAGAAGCGGTGAAGGGAATATCAAGGCCCAACTGGAGAAGATCGCCGCCTCTTGCAAACAATTGTTCTGGCGTTGAGGCTGACTCCACTTGTCCATCTTTCATCACTAAGACGCGATCACTCAGAGCAACTTCATCTAAATCATGGGTAATGGAAATCACTGTTATCTGGTAATCTTCACGAATCGACTGAATAGTCCGAATCAATTCTAAACGTCCTTTTGGATCAAGCATACTAGTGGCTTCATCTAAAATAATGATTTTCGGCCTCATAGCAACAGCTCCTGCAATAGCAACCCGTTGTTTTTGCCCACCAGATAAGCGAGAAGGTTCCCTATCTTTAAAATCTTGCATACCTACGAGTTGTAAAGCCTGGTTGACACGCTCTTTCATCTCTTGATGGGCAATTCCTTTGTTCTCAAGCCCAAAAGCAACATCATCTTCAACTGTAGCTCCTACAAATTGATTGTCAGGATTTTGGAATACCATACCGATTTTATGACGAGTATCCCAAACGTTTTCTTCTGTTAGCAATTCACCATCTACAAAAATATCTCCTGAATCAGCTTCCAATAAACCATCAATGAGACGAACAGTCGTCGATTTTCCTGATCCATTATGACCAATAATAGACAACCACTCACCTTGTTTCACATGAAACGAAACCTGATTTAAGGTTGGTTTTTCCTGATTTGGATGGTAATGAAATGTAACCTGTTTGAGTTCAATAATATTTGACATGATTATTTAAAGGTATCCTTGAAGAGAAAACTTGCTCCTTTGAAGTAATCATAACCAGAATAAATGGTAAAGAAAAGAGCAACATAGAGAAAGACATTTCCTAATAATGTCCAGTGACAAAGCAAGAAAATGATAGACAACATTTGAGTTGTTGTTTTTATCTTTCCTGGCATAGCAGCTGCCAAAACTTCTCCACCTGTTTCAACAAGTAATAAACGAAGCCCAGTCACAGCCAATTCTCGACAGATGATAATAGCTGATACCCAAGCAGGCGCCAGACCCAGTCCAACTAACATGATAAAAGCACTCATCACAAGCATTTTATCTGCTAGAGGATCAGCAAATTTCCCAAAATTAGTAACAACACGCCACTTACGTGCAAGGTACCCGTCTAAATAGTCAGTTAAGCTAGCGACTGCAAAGATAATAGCTGCAAATACATGCCAGCTGAGTTCATTAGAAAAAGAGGTAACCAGGAGAAAGAGGGGAATCATTACAATTCGAATAAGGGTTAATAAATTGGGAATATTTTCTTTTTTTGTCATTTTCGTACCTTAATTATTGAATTTTAAATGTGATATAACTTAAATCAGTACTTGTTAAAGCAGATAAGTCAAGGGGTTGTCCGTCAACGGTTACAGACACGCCCTTTGTGATACCCAGTGTCAATAAAGACTCTGTTACATCAGCAGGTAAGGTTGCCGTATATGTCGGAGATTCTTGCGTTAGTGTAGTGCCACTCTCTCCAATTTCAGAATTAGTCAAGGAAATCCAACTACTTTCTGCATCTGTTAAGGAAACAGTGATGTCAACTGTTTCTTTCGATTTGGTAACTGTTGCTACCAAATAGTTATCTGCGCCTTCTGTTGTGATTTGAGTTTGAGGTTCACTTGAACTTTCTTTTGAAGCTGCTTTCGATTTTTTAGAAGCCTCAAGTAAAGCCATTTCAGCTTCTTTAGCACGCTGACCTTTTTCAAATTGTTTCCAGACACCAAAAAAGATAACCCCGACAATCGCTATAGCAACTAAACCTAAGATAAAAGCGGGTACTATTGATTTTTTAGAGTAATCACCATTGTCATAGCGTCTTGAACGTGAGACATTTGTCTTTTTAGGCACCAAACGATCATCACCTTTAAACTGACTGACAGCTGGTATAGCCTTTGCAGGGGTTTTAGAGTCCAAACCGACTGTTTTGACGGGAATAACCAATGTCTCCTGAGTTTTTTTAGGTGGCGTCGAGGTGTAATGAGGGTAAGGCATTCCACCAGTTGCCATTTTTTCTTGCAATCGCTTCTGACTTAGTTTTTCTTCGACAATTTCTGTTACTGATTTCGTATCACTCTTTTTTTTAGCATTCACTTGATAATGATAGCGGCGTTTTAAAGTAATGAAATCTAATTCCACAATATCGGCATAGTCTTTTAAATACTGGTCAAATTTCTCTTCTGGAATAATCTTAAATTGATCTAACTCCATTGCCAATAAGTAATGAGAAGAAATCCCTGTTTTGGATTCAATATCATCTAATGTGATATTTTTGCCAACACGCGATTCTCTTAAAACCTCACCAAGACTTTTTTCACTCATACGGGTACCTCAAAAATATTATAATAACTCCATTATAACAGATTTTGAATTATTTTGGAAAGACAGTAAAATCGGAAACATCTGCTTCTTCAAAAAAGGCTTCCCCAATAACAAGAATATCTGTCAAGGTTATAGTCTCTATAATTCTTGGAAGATCAAAATAGGTTTCCTTATCAGATAAATAAAGGTTAAATTGACTCGTAAGATGATCAATAGAGTCTAAACTTTGAATAAAGTCGCCATACATTTCTTGTTTTAAAAGGGTTAAATGCTTATCTGTCAACTCTTGTGATTGCCTAATGTCTGTTAAACGACGGCGAATGTGATTTGACATAGCAATTGGTTCAGCCGTATCCAACGATATTAAAATAAATTGAAAATCATCTTGAATTTCAATTTCTATATCAAAGGAATCATCTATTTTCCCTTCTTCGTACCATTCATGGTAAGTTTTAGAAGTCAATCCTAGAAGCATGGCTAATAATAATTTTAAGGCCACACGGTAAGTTAATAGAGAATAGTTATCTAAAACGAGATGACCTCGGAAACCAACAACTAACTTAGCAGTGGCTACATCCATATCGATAGATGATGAAGGGATGACTGGATAATGGTGCAATTCTTCTACAATCACCATTTTTTCTTCAGAAGAAGGTAGAGCTTTTTGGAAAGTTTGGATAGCTGCAAAGATTTCGTCAACATCAATATCACCAATCACTAATAAACTCATATTAGAAGGGTGATAAAAATAGGAATGGTGTGCATCCAACAAAGCTTTTGTGATATCTTGAATTGATTCTTTTGTTCCTGCAATATCATTAGCTAGGCTAGTATCAGGAAATAAATTTTGCAAAATCCCGCTATAAGCACGGTAGTCAGGATCGTCCTGATACATGTCAATTTCTTGCTCTATAATTTTCTTTTCTCTGTTGACGGATTCATCTGTAAAGTGAGCAGAAAGGACAAAACTCTGAAGTAACTTGAGACCTTTTGAAAATGCCTTAGCAGTTGAAAAAAAGTAACTTGTCTTATCGAATGTGGTGAAAGCGTTTGTCTCTGCACCCAGCTGAGTGAATGCTAGAGAAATGTCCTCCCCTGTCTTATCTTCGAAAAGTTTATGCTCTAGAAAATGAGCAATCCCTTCTGGAGCAATAGTAGACTTGTCATCCACTGTCAACCTATTGTCAAGAGAACCAAAATCAACTGTCAACATAGCTGTCTTTTCCGAATAACCAGTTCTCTTTATGAAATAAACTGTTAATCCATTTTCTAATCTACCATAGTAAAGTGTCTCGTCAATATTAGGGTAATCTATCTTTACTAGTTTTGTCATCTTATTTTCCTTCCAAGAAGTAAACTGTCTGGAGTTTTAATAAATTGGCAACTTTAATGATATCTACTTTACTAACCTTGTCAATCTCATCAATCCAATGTTTAATCGAATAAGAAGGATCAATATAGGAAGCCATATAAGTCATCTCAATCATGTTTTTACTGTAATCTTCAGATAAGAGAGCATTATTAATAAGCATTAGTTTAGTCTTTTTCATTAGTTGCCCTGAAAATCGTCCCATCTTAATATCGTTCAATTCCTTGACAATTAATTGTAAGGTTTTTGTCCTATTTTGACTGTCAATACCTGCGTAAACATCAAACAAGCCAGTGTAAACATCAAATCGACAACCGATACTGTAAGCCAATCCCTCTTCTTCTCTGATTTTTGTGAAGAAACGAGAATGAGCAAATGAGCCTAATAGACCATTCAAAACAACTAAGGCGTAATATTCCCTTTGTCCAAAAACCAAAGGAAAGTGATAAGCCAGCTGAAGGATGGACTGATTGATATCCTTTTTTTCAATGGATTCCTTGATAATATTAACAGCATCCTGTAAATAAAAGAAATCCAATTTTTTCTTACGAGCATCAAAAGGAAACTGATGTAACAATTGAACAACACGGTAATCGTCAAAATCTCCTAAGACAAAAATATCAATCTGATCTTCATTGAGCATCTTATGGAATTCTTGATAGCTGGTATAGGCAGTTTCTTTGGTGATGAGTTCTGCAGTACCATATTTAGATACTTGTAGTTCTTTGTTAAGGTAAAATAATTCTTTGGTTTTAAGAGAACTATAATAAAACGAGTCTTCTTTATCCGATTCAACATAATTAATCAAGTTAGACTTTTCAATATCAAAAACCTTAGGTTGGTATTGAGCGATTGATAATAAAGGTGAAAACAAGATTTCCTTTAAAAATTGAATCATTTCATCTAAAACTTTTTCCCCTTGAAAAGCATATCGATCTTGAACAAAGGTAATATCAATGTCAACAATGTGTACCAAGCCTTTAGTTGACACATTCGTTGACAAGTTGGCTCCGTAAAGTTCTGTCAATTTTTCTCTAAACAATTTAGCTGTTGGGTAGCGATCATTAGCTGTTGCTAACATCTGTGCCACTAAGACTCTTTTGGCTACTGTTTTTTGGTTCAAATCACCTGAAAAACGAAAGGTAATATGATTGGTTTTAAACCGTTTGGTCTTAATCAGATGAAGTTGTACTCCCTGAACAATTTTCATAATGTTTCCTTAATAAATAGTGTGATCCTTACGATTATACCATTTTTATTCAGGTTAGGTGAGTGATAACTTTTTAAATTCCTTACGATTAAACAAAAAAGAAGCAATTGACTTGCTCCTATGATTTACTGCAAAATAAGGCCAGTAATACCTCTAAAAAGTTTCAATCACACTTTATTCTTAAAAATACAGATTATATTATATCAAATAACGTCTCACTTTGGAATAGTCAAATAGCCTTTATTCAGCTATTATTATTTATTCCTGTTTTATGCTATAATGACTTGAATGACAAAATGGAGATGACAATGATATACAAATTATTTACAGAATTTATTACCCTACAAGCCCTTCTTAAAGAATTAGGAATTATCCAAAGTGGTGGCGCTATCAAGGGATTTCTTGCTGAAACAACCGTTCTATTTAATGGTGAAGATGAAAAACGTCGAGGCAAAAAAATCAGAATAGGGGATAAGATTTCTCTACCTGACCAAGACTTAATTATCACTATTGTTGAGCCTAGTCAAGAAGAAAAAGAACAGTTTGCCGAAGAAATGGCTGAAAAGACACGTGTAGCGGCTATAGTGAAACAAATGAACCAAGCTAACAAAAAGACTTCTTCTAAACATAACAATCGTCAATCTACTACCAAAAAGTCACTAAAAGCAACTAAGAAAACTAAAGGTAAACCAACTGCACCTGTCCGCTTCCCAGGTATCTAATATGTGGATTAAAGAGTTAGAGTTAAAACATTATCGCAATTATGACCACCTGCTTGCCTCATTTTCATCGGGTTTAAATGTCTTTATCGGTAATAATGCTCAAGGAAAAACCAATTTTCTCGAGGCAATCTATTTTCTATCACTTACTAGAAGTCATCGCACGAGGGCTGATAAAGAATTGATTCATTTTGATCACTCAACTGTTTCTCTTACTGGTAAGATTCAGCGTGTTAGTGGTACTGTTGATTTAGAAATCAATCTATCAGATAAAGGACGCGTGACAAAGATTAATGCGCTAAAGCAAGCAAAATTATCTGATTATATTGGAACGATGATGGTTGTGCTTTTTGCACCAGAAGATTTGCAACTAGTTAAGGGGGCACCTAGCCTTCGTCGCAAATTTATCGACATTGACCTTGGTCAAATTAAACCTGTTTACTTATCTGAGTTATCCCATTATAACCACGTGCTTAAACAGCGTAATAGCTATTTAAAAAGTGCCCAGCAAATTGATGCGGCTTTTCTAGCTGTTCTAGATGAGCAATTAGCTAGCTATGGAACCCGTGTCATGGAACATCGTATTGATTTTATCAATGCATTAGAGAAAGAAGCAAATACTCATCACCAAGCCATCTCAAATGGTTTAGAAAATCTCTCTCTCTCCTATCAGTCGTCAGTTGTCTTTGACAAAAGAACTAATATTTACCAACAATTTTTACACCAACTTGAAAAAAATCATCAGAAAGATTTCTTCCGTAAAAACACTAGTGTGGGCCCACATCGCGATGACTTAGCTTTTTACATTAACGGAATGAATGCTAACTTTGCTAGTCAAGGTCAGCACCGCAGCCTTATTCTTTCCTTAAAAATGGCTGAAGTTAGTTTAGTGAAGGCCTTGACTGGAGATAATCCTATTCTTTTACTAGACGATGTCATGAGCGAGCTAGACAATACACGACAAACAAAGTTACTTGAAACAGTAATTAAAGAAAATGTCCAAACCTTTATCACAACAACAAGTTTGGATCACCTGTCACAGTTGCCAGAAGGTATCCGTATTTTTCACGTGACAAAAGGAACCATTCAAGTTGATTCTGAAATTCACTAATAATATCAAAAAAAGGGTTCAGTTAAACTGAACCTTTTTTTGATATTATGTGGCGATTAAGATTTGACTATACCTAATAAAATAGCACCTACGATAAAACAAATAATTCCTGTGACAACCCAACGCATTTCTTTTTTGGTTTTGGTTTCGCCTAGGAATAAAATGCCTCCGACAATCGAAATGATAGCACCTAATTGTGAGAAACTAAAGGCAATAGCAAGTCCTGCCTTTGATGCAGCTAGAAGCATGAAAATATTACCAATGCCCCAAAGTAATCCAACAACACTATTTTTAATCACATATTGGTCAAAAGAGACTTTAAATGACATAAAGGTTGCTGCTCCTAGGACCATACCAAATGCCATTGGTAAAATAACAGATAAAACATCAAATTTCATGATGTTATTAAATAAGACTGCATACATCACGTAACCAATTGTTGAATAAGTGAGCGCCCTAAATCCTTTTGAAAAATTATGAAGGTGATTGACTTGTGCATTAGCATCATCTTGTTTACTAGAAAAGTAGAAACCAACAATCAGAAGTAATAGTGCTAGACTTCCTACTACAAATTGCATCGGTTTTGTCCATTCATGAAAAACGAGGACACCAATCAAACTTCCCAGAACAAGTTGAGAGCCACTTGACAAAGGATTGGCAACTGAGACTCCCATGTATTGCATGGCATGAAATTGACCAGTTTGACCAATTGACCAGATAAAACCGCCTAAAATCCCAAAAATCCAAAGTTGTAAAGTCATTTCAGGTCTGACAATTAGCCAAACAACAAGTGCAAATAGCAAAGCTCCTAAAGTCATTCCAAAGGTCTGTTGTGAGGGTTTACCACCAATTTTGTTACTAACAAAACCAATACTGCCCCAAGCAAACATCGGAACAAGCGCGTATAAAATACCTTCCAAAATCTCATCTCCTTTACAGTAAGTTTACAACATTATAAAATTTCTATCATTAAAGTGTTTTCACACGAGAACTAATTATAGCTTATTTAGCAGGAAAATACAATAATATTTACCAAAAAACTGTTACTAGTACAAAGTTGACACTGGTATTCAATGACGAGTTAAAAAAAGCCGAGAGTAGACTCGGCCTTTAGTTTACATCAATATCATTTTAATGTACAGAATAGTTTGGTGCTTCATTTGTGATTTGGACATCATGTGGATGACTTTCAATCAAGCCTGCACCAGACATTTCAACAAATTGAGCATTTTCATGTAATTCTTGAATGTCACCTGCACCAACATAGCCCATACCTGAACGGATACCACCTAACATTTGGAAGACAATATCTGAAGCAGCGCCTTTATAAGCAACACGACCTTCAATTCCTTCTGGAACCAGCTTATTAGCTTCATTGACAGAGCCTTGGAAGTAACGATCACTTGATCCTTTCTTCATAGCTGCAATGGAACCCATCCCACGATAAGTTTTGAATTTACGGCCTTGGTAAATTTCAGTTTCACCTGGAGCTTCATCTGTACCAGCAAACATTGATCCAAGCATAACAGCATTACCACCGGCTGCAAGAGCCTTAACAATATCGCCAGAATACTTGATACCACCATCAGCAATAATCGTTTTGCCATATTCACGAGCAACAGCAGCAGCATCGTAAATAGCAGTCACTTGAGGAACACCAACACCTGCAACCACACGAGTAGTACAGATAGAACCTGGTCCAATACCAACTTTAACAACATCGACACCTGCATCATAGAGAGCACGCGCTCCTTCAGCAGTAGCAATGTTTCCAGCAATCAAGGTACGATTTGGGAAATGAGCACGAATCTCAGCAATTTTACGAAGCACGCCAGCTGAATGGCCATGAGCAGTATCAATAACGATAGCATCCGCACCAGCTTCAAACAAAGCTTCTGCGCGGTCAAACGTGTCAGAAGTAACACCTACTGCAGCAGCAACAAGCAAGCGACCAAACTCATCTTTAGCAGCATGAGGAAACTCGATGACTTTTTCAATATCTTTGATAGTGATTAAGCCAGATAGGCGGCCACTTTCATCAACCAAAGGAAGTTTTTCAATACGGTGTTCGTGAAGAATACGTTCAGCTGTTTCAAGATCTGTACCAACAGCAGCCGTAACGAGATGCTCACTGGTCATATGTTCAGAGATTGGTGCATTATAATCTGAAATAAAACGCATGTCACGGTTAGTAATAATACCAACTAGCTTACGATTTGCCAATGTTTCAACAATAGGAACACCACTAATACGGTAACGTTGCATTAATTCTTCAGCTTCTGACACTTTGTGGTCAGGAGTTAAGAAGAAAGGATCGATAATAACGCCATTTTCAGAACGTTTTACCTTGCGGACTTCTTCTGCCTGCTCTGTAATAGACATATTCTTATGAATGACACCAAGGCCACCCGCACGCGCAATCGCAATAGCCATTTTACTGTCAGTGACAGTATCCATAGCTGCTGTGATAATTGGGATATTTAATGTCAAATTGTTTGCAAGTTTTGTTTTTAAACTGACTTCATTTGGAAGAACATGACTTTCTGCCGGAATGAGTAAGACATCATCAAAAGTGTAGCCTTTTTTCAAAAATTTAGTGTCCCAGTTTGACATTAAGATAATCCTCTTTTCTTTTATTTTAGGGAATAATTCCCCAGTCTATTTTTTATTGTTACTATCATATCACGCTAAAATCATTTGTCAACAAAATGTTTTTATATCTCTCCAATATAATAGAATGGCTAAATTATCAGACTTTTTACTGTATTCAAAAACACTTTGATAAGGCATCTCAAGCTTAAAAACCAGGTGCTAAAACCTGGCTTTTTTTAAAAATAATTAATTCCCATTGCAGATTTAACTTCTGATAAGGTTTGAGCTGCGACAGCCTGCGCTTGTTCACTACCTTCTTGTAACATACGGAAAACTTCCCCCATATCTTTAGCGTACTCCAAACGTCTTTCACGAATAGGTGCTAATTCACGTTCCAAAATGTCTAGAAGGTAGCGTTTCGTTTTAACATCTCCTAAACCACCTCTTTGATAATGCTCTTTCATAGCCGCAATATCAGTTTGATCCTCTTCTCTTCCAAAAATATCCAAGTAATGGAAAACCATATTCCCTTCAATTTGACCAGGATCCTCCACTTTAATATGGTTCGGATCGGTGTACATGCTCATGACTTTTTTACGGACTGTATCAGCATCGTCAGAAAGATAGATTCCATTTCCTAAAGACTTAGACATTTTGGCATTGCCATCAAGTCCTGGCAAGCGTCCAGCTTTTTCATTTTCTGGGTAAATGCCTTCAGGTTCCACTAAACAGTCTGTATGGTAAGTGTGATTGAAACTTCTCACAATTTCACGTGTTTGTTCAATCATCGGTTTCTGGTCATTGCCCACAGGAACAAAATTAGCTTTAAAAGCTGTAATATCAGCGGCTTGTGATACTGGATAAACAAGGAAACCAGATGGTATACTTTCACCAAAACCTTTCTGAGCAATTTCGGTTTTAACGGTTGGATTTCTTTCCAAACGTGCCAATGACACCAAATTCATATAGTACATGGTCAATTCAGCTAATTCTGGAATCTGACTTTGAATAAAAATCGTTGATTGTTTCGGATCTAAACCAACAGAGAGGTAATCCAAGGCAACATTTCCAATAGATTCTTTAATTAATTCGGACTCTTTAGCATGATCTGTTAAAGCCTGCTGATCGGCCAAGAAGACAAACATCTTATACTTGTTTTCATTTTGTAACATCACGCGATTTTTAAGACTTCCTACGTAATGGCCTAGGTGTAATTTACCAGTTGGTCTATCCCCAGTTAAAATAATTGGTTTTGTCATCATTATCTCCTAAATATTCATTATTGCATTACATAAAAAAATCCCCACGCTAAAATAGCGTGAGGGCGTTATGACAAGTAATACGCGGTACCACCTCAATTAATACCCACAATAAAACAGGATATTATCTCAATCTTCTCCATATTAAGAAGTTGCACGATAAGGGGTGCCGACCTGAAAGTTATGTGTTCCTTCCAAACTATAACCATTAGCCCATTTCATCTTGCTTGTTGTTAGCTCGCACCTACCGCTAACTCTCTAAAAACAAGGAAAAGATTACTCTTCTAACGTAGCATTATTCTATGAAATTTTGAGTATTTTGTCAAGTTCCTTAGATTTTTAAAAATAAGTCTTGACGGTCTCAACCTATTTAAGAGATAATGAATCTACCATTTTTAACCACCTCAAAAGGAGACCTTAGCTACATGAAAAAACGTGTGATTGATTTATTGCTTGTTACCATTGGATCATTTATCACAGCAATTGGTTTTAACACCATGTTTGTTGATAATCATATTGCCTCAGGTGGAATGGTTGGTATTTCAGTAGTTATGAAAGCCTTATTTGGTATCAGTCCTTCTCTCTTTTTAATGGTTAGTAACATTCCCTTACTGTTAATGTGTTACTTTTTTCTTGGTAAACATAACTTCATTAAAACACTCTATGGGTCATGGATTTATCCTATTGCCATTCGTTTAACCAACCAATTACCCACTTTAACACACAATCAATTATTAGCTGCTATTTTCGGAGGTATTATCTGCGGTATTGGACTAGGCATGGTATTTTGGGGAAATTCTTCAACAGGGGGAACAGGTATTCTAACACAAATTCTTCACAAGTACTCCCCATTATCACTTGGTGTCGCTATGACTATTGTTGACGGTATTAGTGTTCTCATGGGATTAATGGCTCTCTCTGCTGACGACGTCATGTATTCAACGATAGGCCTACTCGTTATTGGATATGTGATTAGTGTCATGGAAAATGGTTTCGATTCATCGAAGAATGTCATGATTATTTCCAAAGATTATCAAGCTATCCGAGAATATATCACAACTGTTATGGATCGTGGGGTAACTAAAATTCCAATTCGTGGTGGTTATACCACATCAGATAAAGTTATGTTGATGGCCATCGTGTCAACTTATGAATTGCCTGCGCTCCAAGAAAAAATTCTTGAAATCGATGATACTGCTTTTATTGTTGTCATGCCTGCAGCTCAGGTAATGGGTCGAGGATTCAGCTTAACCAAACAATACAAACGTGAAGACAAAGATGTTTTATTGCCTATGTAGTGATTAGCCCCTTTCTGATTGAAAAATGGGGCTTTTTTAGGTACAATGAAGGTTAGATAAATAAGATGAGGTGACAAATTGCTTACAGTTTCTGATGTATCACTACGCTTTAGTGATCGAAAACTTTTTGATGATGTAAACATCAAATTCACAGCCGGTAATACTTACGGCTTAATCGGTGCCAATGGTGCCGGAAAATCAACTTTCCTTAAAATCCTTGCCGGAGATATTGAACCAAGTACTGGTCATATCTCTTTAGGTCCTGACGAACGCCTTTCTGTTCTTCGACAAAATCACTTTGACTATGAAGAAGAGCGTGCTATTGATGTTGTTATCATGGGAAATGAACAACTCTACAATATCATGAAAGAAAAAGATGCTATTTACATGAAAGCTGACTTTTCAGAAGAAGACGGAGTTCGTGCCGCTGAGCTGGAAGGTATCTTTGCTGAGTTAGGTGGCTGGGAGGCAGAAAGTGAAGCTTCTCAACTTCTCCAAAATCTAAATATTCCAGAAGACCTTCACTACCAAAATATGAGTGAACTGGCTAATGGAGATAAGGTGAAAGTCCTTCTTGCTAAAGCGCTCTTTGGTAAGCCTGACGTTCTATTACTTGACGAACCAACCAATGGTCTTGATATTCAATCTATTTCATGGTTGGAAGATTTCTTGATTGATTTTGAAAATACAGTTATCGTTGTTTCCCATGACCGTCACTTCTTGAATAAAGTATGTACTCATATGGCCGACCTTGACTTTGGTAAAATCAAACTCTTTGTGGGTAACTACGATTTCTGGAAACAATCTTCTGAGCTGGCCGCTCGTTTACAAGCTGACCGCAATGCTAAAGCAGAAGAGAAAATCAAAGAATTACAAGAATTCGTTGCCCGTTTCTCAGCTAACGCCTCTAAATCAAAACAAGCAACCTCTCGTAAAAAAATGCTTGATAAGATTGAATTAGAAGAAATTGTTCCCTCAAGTCGTAAATACCCATTTATTAATTTTAAAGCAGAGCGTGAAATGGGAAATGACTTCCTCACTGTTGAAAATCTTTCTGTAACGATCGATGGAGAGAAAATCATTGATAATATCAGTTTCATTTTACGTCCAGGTGACAAAGCTGCTATTATTGGTCAAAATGATATTCAGACAACTGCTCTTATGCGTGCTTTAGCAGATGATATTGACTACGAAGGAACCATTAAATGGGGAGTGACAACAAGTCGTTCTTACTTGCCAAAAGACAATTCAAAAGATTTTGCAACAGATGATTCCATCCTTGAATGGTTACGACAATTCGCCTCAAAAGGTGAAGATGATGATACCTTTTTACGTGGTTTCCTAGGACGTATGCTTTTCTCTGGAGACGAAGTTAAAAAATCTGTTAACGTTCTTTCTGGTGGTGAAAAAGTACGTGTCATGCTTTCTAAGTTGATGCTATTGAAATCAAACGTTCTTATTCTTGATGACCCAACTAATCACTTAGATTTGGAATCTATTTCAAGCCTTAATGATGGTATCAAAGACTTCAAAGAGTCTGTTATTTTTGCCAGTCATGACCATGAATTTATTCAGACCATTGCTAACCATATCGTTGTGATTTCAAAAAATGGTGTTATTGACCGTATTGATGAAACCTATGACGAATTCCTTGACAATCCTGATGTTCAAGCCCGAGTTGCTGAACTTTGGAAATAGAACCTTATGATAAATGAGGTGGCTAAGAAGACTTCTTCCTAGCCACTTTTTTTAAAATGTTATTAATGAAAGATTGGTCAGCTTATGAAACATCGTCATAAATGGGCAATTGCTGGACTTGCTAGTTTTCTTTTACCAATTAGCATTATGTTTACTGTTCTTCTTTCAATGGGAATTTCTTATCAAGGAGAAAGAACTATTCTAGCAAGTGATGCCTTTCATCAATATGTTATTTTTGCTCAAAACCTTCGTAATATCCTTCATGGATCTGATAGTCTCTTTTATACATTTACCAGCGGACTAGGTTTGAATTTTTACGCTCTCATAAGTTATTACTTAGGGAGTTTCTTTTCTCCCTTGTATTTCTTTTTTGATTTAGCATCTATGCCTGATGCCATCTATCTCCTTACTTTATTAAAATTTGGATTTATGGGACTAACTGCCTGCTATGCGTTTCATAAACTCTATCCAAATATTAAGGCTTATCTGATCGTATCACTATCACTTTCTTATAGTTTAATGAGTTTTTTGACTAGTCAACTTGAACTCAATTCTTGGTTGGACGTTTTTATTCTTTTACCCTTGATTTTATTAGGACTAAATCAAATCATCCTAAAAAAGAAAACAGGTTTATATTACGTTTGTGTGAGTCTGCTCTTTATTCAAAATTACTACTTTGGCTATATGGTTGCTATCTTCTCCTCCTTATATGCCTTTGTTTGTCTTTTGAAACTCAATAATTTCAAAAAAGGTTTAGTTGCTTTTTTAAGGTTTACAACAGTGTCAATCATGGCAGCCTTAACAAGTGCTGTTATGCTACTTCCTACCTATTTGGATTTATCAAGTTATGGAGAAACGTTCTCCCCTGTAAAACAACTCATAACTACCAATGCTTGGTATTTCGACCTCCCTGCAAAACTCTCATTAGGAGCTTATGACACGACTAAGTTCAATGCTCTTCCTATGATTTATGTCGGCTTGTTTCCTTTGTTACTTGCAGTGATTTTCTTTACCTTGTCAAGTGTTCCTCTAAAAATCAAATCAGCCTATGCAACACTCTTAGTCACTATTGTGTCAAGCTTTTATTTACAACCACTAGATCTCTTTTGGCAAGGCATGCACGCACCTAATATGTTCTTACATCGTTATGCTTGGACCTTCCCAGTAACGCTTCTTTTGTTAGCATGTGAGGCCTTAACCAGGCAAATAGAATTTTCAAAAATCAAAATAAGTATTGCTTTTATATTTCTAGTCTTAATACTAGCGACACCCTACCTGACAGCACACCGATATGATTTTTTGACACCAAGTTTCTTTTTACTTAGTTTAGCTTTTCTAGTAGCCTATACCATATGCCTACTTGCTTTTCAGTCTCGCCAAATTCCTGTAGGTTTTTTACTTAGCTTTACACTATTTTTTACCATTCTAGAAGCTAGCTTAAATACGTATTACCAAACCCAAGGTATAAATAACGAGTGGGTATTTCCTACTAGACAAGGTTACCAGAATCAATTAAAAGATATTGACAGCATTGTTAACAATCTGTCAACCAAACGTCAACCTTTTTTTAGAATGGAAAGGTTATCCCCTCAAACAGGAAATGATAGCATGAAATACAATTATCATGGCATTTCTCAATTTTCATCTGTTCGAAATCGCCTATCTAGTTCCTTACTTGATCGTTTAGGTTTCCAGTCAAAAGGGACTAATTTGAACCTGAGGTACCAAAATAATACTCTCATTATGGATAGTTTACTTGGTATCAAGTATAACCTTAGTGAAAATTCTTTGGATAAATTTGGGTTTACAAAGGTTAATTCAAGCGGTTCCATGACTTTATATCAAAATCATTATAGTAGTCCTTTAGCAATATTAACAAGGGGGGTTCACAAAGATGTCAACATAAGTGTCAATACACTTGACAATCAAACTAAGCTATTAAATCAATTAAGTGGGCAATCCCTAACTTACTTTCATCTTCAACCCTCTCAGCTGATTTCAGGTGCCAAACAATTCAATCAGCAAGTATCAGGACAGAGCAAGTCCTTGCAACAATCCACCGTCATTACTTATCAGGTAACTATTCCCGAACGTAGTCAGCTCTATGTAAGCATATCAAATATTATTTTTTCAAATCCCAATGCCAAAGAAGTTCGTGTTAGTATCGATGGTAACTCATTCACCTACACTACAGATAATGCCTATTCCTTCTTTGACTTAGGTTATTTTGAACATGCTAAAGAAGCAAATCTTTCCTTTATTTTCCCCAAAAATAAACAAATCAGCTTTACAACTCCTCACTTTTATAGTCTATCTATCGATTCCTACCTTAAAGCTATCACCGCTATCAATCAAAAAGAAGTCCACGTTTATACCAGTAACAACAACGTTATTACTAATTACAATGCTAAGGAAGATGGCTCTCTCATCTTTACAATTCCTTATGACAAAGGATGGTCAGCTACAAAAAATGGTAAGCCTATTCCTATTACAAAAGCTCAAGGAGGATTCCTAACCGTTTCTATTCTTAAAGGAAAAGGTCAAGTCATTCTTACCTTTATTCCAAACGGATTTAAACTAGGCTTGATGCTGTCTCTTTTCGGAATAATCTCGTATCTTTTCCTAGTCTACTATCAAGTCACAAGTCAGAAAAAGAAAAGACAGGTGACAAACGAAAAGGTTCACTATCCTTAGTGGGGAATGATCCAACTAGTTTTATACTTACTCTTAACACAATCAAAAAGCTGTTCAATAACGAACAGCTTTTTGATGTCTATCACTTTCTTTTAATTCGTCATAAGTCACGTTCAGAAGCAATACAATACTCATCAGAGAAATAGTTGAAATAGGCTTTTAGTTTCTTTTCTTAGTTAAATAAAAAAATCCTAAGATAATCTTAGGAAATATCTTATCACTCCGGCAGTAGGACTCGAACCTACGACATCATGATTAACAGTCATGCGCTACTACCAACCCGTGTTACCGCCGTGAAAAGGCGGTGTCTTAACCCCTTGACCAACGGACCAGAAGTTTTGGAGAAGTTCTCCTTAACACTCTTATTATTATATCAGATTGATTTTATTTGTCTACACTTTTTCAAAAAAAATATAACTTTTTTTCAGGAACCTTTTCTATGGAAAACTTCTAAAATGAAGTTAGCCACTTTTTAGGTATGAAAAAAGCACCTCTAAGAGGTATACTTGTAGTTCA
>ERZ1023187.92-NODE-92-length-31450-cov-50.500589_pt1 | contig 31450 bp, 35 predicted proteins | sample MGYA00380438_ERZ1023187 | MGnify/ENA primary metagenome ERZ1023187 (study PRJEB33173, sample SAMEA4830291) | metagenome | study: EMG produced TPA metagenomics assembly of the PRJEB25223 data set... | reverse complement strand
GTTTCAACACCTCTTTTTAGTGCGCCCAAAATCAGGATAAACAATAAATCAATTAACTTTTATTTTTTTCAAATTTTCTCTTTCTTGTTTTTTCTTTATTATGACAGATTTTAAAGCACTTAGCCAGTTTTGGGCTCATTTCTTATCAAACTAACATAAAATGAGGATAACTTAATAAAGAAGTGACCCTACTCTTCTACGATATAGTTAAAGACTGGCTTATTCTGTTCACTGATATAGGTCATAGCTATATACTAACTTGAGGAATGATTTCTTACATAGGCTCTCACTCGATTCTTGACCCTTTTAGCATGAACTCCTTAAAATGCAAGATAATATAAGGAAATAGTTAGGATATTTTGATTTTTCCCAGTAATTAAGGTACAATAGCAACAATGAGAAGAAGAATAAAACCTATTGTTGTGCTCGTCTTCTTTGCGCTACTGGCAATGGTATTAATCATTGGAAAGTTACACGCTAATCAAGTGAAACAAAAAGAGCTTGAGCAAGCAAAGGCTAATATTCCTATTGCAACCAGTAGTTCAACTAAAACAAGCACAAGTGAGACTGAAGACTTTGTTTTAAATCCTATTATTGATGTTTCCGGTTGGCAACTCCCAGAAGAAATTGATTATGACACTTTATCACATAACATCTCTGGGGCAATTGTTCGTGTCTATGGAGGGTCACAAATCACAGCCCATAATAATGCGGCTTTTACCACCGGAATTGACAAATCTTTCAAAAAACACATCAAGGAATTCCAAAAGCGTGATGTCCCCGTAGCTGTTTACAGCTATGCCCTTGGACGCAGTGCCAAAGAAATGCGAGAAGAAGCAAGAGCCTTCTACAAAAATGCCGCTCCTTTTAATCCAACTTATTATTGGATTGATGTCGAAGAAGTGACGATGAAAGATATGAACAAAGGTGTTAAAGCATTTAGAGAAGAACTTAAAAAACTAGGGGCTGAAAATGTCGGTTTGTATATCGGGACCTACTTTATGGCTGAACAAGAAATCTCAACAAAAGGTTTTGATGCCATTTGGATTCCCACTTATGGTAGCGATTCGGGCTATTACGTGGCCGCTCCTAATACAACTCTAGATTACGACTTGCACCAATACACTTCACAAGGCTACATCAACGGTTTTAACCATCCCTTGGATTTGAATCAAATTGCTGTAACCAAGGACACTAAAAAAACGTTTGAAAAACTCTTTGGAAAGATTAAGAACTAAAAGACCAGTTTAGAAACTGGCTTTTTTACGTTTGATAACTCCTGTTTCTGTTCGTCTTGGTATTCTAAAGTTTAGATGGTAAGCCAATTTTCTTGACAGGGCTTTCACGGCATCATATAATATAGAAAAAAATATAATGATTCACAAAGGAGTGCTTTGGCTGAGATCGCAATTGCGAAATCCTGAGGACCTGATCTTGCTAGTACAAGCGTAGGGATTGTGACCAAACGATAATAGTTGGGAAAACAATGCTCTTTTTTGTCTCTGAAAAGGAGTTTTTTATGTCAAAAAACACAAATGTCAAATACCTTATCGAAGCTGCTATTTTTGCTGCCCTAGCAATGGCACTTTCCTTCATTCCAGATTTTGCAGGATGGTTTAGCCCTTCATATGGTGCTATTCCTCTGGTTATCTTCTCTTTGAGACGTGGGTTGAAATATGGATTGCTTGCGGGACTTATTTGGGGACTATTACATTTTGCACTTGGAAAAGTTTACTATCTCAGCATGTCCCAAGTCTTTATTGAGTATATTTTAGCCTTTATTTCAATGGGATTAGCAGGAATCTTCTCTGATAGTCTTGTCAAAACCTTAAGACAACAAAAAAAACCTTTTGCCTTGCTTATCGCCTTAATGGCTACTATCTTAGCCGTTGGGGTACGCTACCTCTGGCACTTTATTGCAGGTGTTATTTTCTGGGGAAGCTATGCTCCAAAAGGGATGTCTGCCATCTGGTATTCCTTTACTGTCAATGGAACTGCTGGATTGCTTACTTTATTAGTCACGCTTTTGGCCCTCTTGCTTATCTTGCCAACCCAACCTCAATTTTTTGATCCAAGAGACTAAGCTTTAACAATTTGAAAGAAAACTTTAAAAAATGGTATAATGTTAGTGTTATACCATTTTTTATGTTTAAGACAATGATAAGGACTTGATCATGGCTAAAAAAACAAAACGCAAAAAAACCTTAGTGGAACAAATATTAGATAAGGCTCACATCGCTCATCAGAGACTGAGTCTTAATGCTTTAGAAGGTGATTTGCCCTCAGGCATTCAAGCTTCTGATATTTATAAAACCCTCGCCCTCATCGGGGATAAAACGGGACCTCTAATTGGGATTATCCCTTTGACAGAACACTTGTCTGAAAAGCAACTGGCAAAAGTCTCTGGTAATAAGAAGGTCTCCATGATTCCTAAAAAAGACTTGCAAAAGACAACTGGCTACGTTCACGGGGCAAACAATCCTGTTGGGATTCGTCAAAAGCATTCCTTTCCTATTTTTATTGATGAAACGGCCCTCGAGAAGGGACAGATGATTGTCTCTGCTGGTGAGATTGGACGTTCTATTCAAATCGACAGTCACACCTTAGCCGATTTCGTTGGGGCAAGCTTTGCTGATTTAAAGGAGAAAAAATGAGAACTATTGCAAATATGATTTGGTTTATCTTTTCTGGTTTTTGGGCTTGGTTGGCCTGGTCTTTTATCGGTATTTTGCTGTGCTTAACGATTATTGGTATCCCTTTTGGCCTTCAATGCTTTAAAATCGGCAACTTTGGGTTATTTCCTTTCGGTAAAACTATCGACACCGGTACAGGAACTGATAGCCTCATCTTAAATCTCCTCTGGATGTTAATCTGTGGTTGGAGCCTAGCGGTGATGCACCTTACCTCTGCTCTTTTACTCTGTATTTCCATTATCGGAATTCCTTTTGCAGGTCAGTGTCTCAAGTTAGCTCTCATCAGTCTCTTTCCTTTTGGTGCTCGAATCACTTACCTTTAAAGGGATCTTTTCATGAAATTATATTTTGTAAGACATGGTAAAACCCTCTGGAATTTGGAAGGGCGTTTTCAGGGAGCTGGCGGTGATTCACCCCTACTTGAAGAATCCAAAGACGAGATTCGCTTATTAGGAAAGTCGCTATCAAAAATTTCCTTTGATGCTGTCTATACCAGTGACCTTCCTAGAGCGATGGCTACGGCAGCCATTATTTTGGACTCTTTTGACCAAGAACCTAGCCTTTACCATACTGATCAACTTCGGGAGTGGCGATTAGGCAAATTGGAAGGGGCAAAGATAGCCACTATGGCAGCTATTTATCCTCAACAGATGTCAGCTTTTCGTCATAATTTAGCCCAATTCAAACCGCATCACTTTGAAGCAGAATCCATCTACCAGACCACCCAGCGCGTGAGGCAACTGATTGAATCATTTGGTGACAAAAACTACCATAATGTCCTTATTGTGGGACATGGAGCCAATTTAACTGCTAGCATTCGGTCACTCTTAGGTTTCGAACCCGCTTTACTGCTGGCCAAAGGTGGATTGGACAATGCTAGTTTAACCATACTTGAAACTAAGAATGGTCAAGACTTTCAGTGTTTAAAATGGAACGATAAATCCTTTACAGAATAACAAAAACCGTCCTAAATTAGTGTTAGGACGATTTTTTAAATCTATGAGTGCCAATGAGTTATAATCTTTCCAGTCGTTTTCTAAAAAAGCCAACAAGTAGGCGGCCTCTTCTCTCAAGGAAAACGTGACTTGCTAACCTCCTTATTACTTAGTCTTTAGCGAAAGAAACGGCTCTGATACTCTTTATCTGGCATATTTTAAGCGCAAAACCTTTTCTTGTTGCTTGGTTAATCGAAGCAAGATGACCACCTTGTCAATGCTCATGTTGCTTTCAAGCAAACGCTCTGCTGCCATCATCAAACCATTGTTGATACCCATCTGTAAAATTGGATTTTTCTTGTCATTGACATCAAAAATAAATTTATTATCTGGCAAATCAAAGAGAACCTTAACAGCACCAAAGAGTTGTTCAAAGTTATCAATCGCCACATCATAAACAGGCTTAGTTCTTGGCTTTAACTGACGTCCTCTATGGTTAAACCACATCGAATGCCAACCACCATTAAAGGCACCCATGATATCATTGTCATAAGAGTCCCCAACATATAGTGTGGTTTGTGGGTTCATGTCAAACTGTTCTGCCGCCAGGTTAAAAATTTCTTTTTCTGGTTTTTGAAACCCTGTTGCTTGGCTCACAATGACACGCTTAGGATCAATATAATCATAAAGCCCTAATTTACGAACTTTTTTCAGCTGATGTTCTGTGGGCCCATTGGTAATAATCCCCATAGGAACATTCTTTGATTTTAAAAAGTCAAGGGTCATACGCATCTCATCTAACATGGTAATGTTCTCAAGTTCGTGCTCATAGACTTCTTGAAAATGTACTCCCGCAGCTTCGTCGATTTCTCGATAGCCAAACTCAAGCAGTGTTTCCTTGCAACGCCAGAATCGGAAATATTCGGTCGTCCACTCCCCTGCCATTACTCTTGGGAATCCAACATCTGAATAGTGACGAAAGCGAATATAAGCTTGATTCATTACTGACATATCAAAATCTGGGAAGCACTTTTCCATGGCGATTCGATAAGGCGCTTGCTGGTCATAAATTGTGTCATCCACATCAAAAACAATAGCAGTAATCATGAGTCTCTTTTCTTTTCTAGTTTAATATCCCAATCATTATACTATTTTCCATTAGGCTTTTCAATTTTATTTTCAAAAAAGTGCCCCGCTGCAGTCGCATTTTCCAACGAAATATAGGTGTATTCTAGCCTCTTTTATGATACAATGGAAAGGAAATCGTATTGGAGGAAAATATGTCTAATCAACACATCGAAGAATTAAATGACCAACAGATTGTCCGTCGTGAAAAGATGATGGCTCTGGCTGAACAAGGAATTGATCCTTTCGGTAAACGCTTTGACCGCACAGCCAATTCTGCTGAATTAAAAGAAAAGTATGCTGATAAAACAAAAGAAGAATTACATGAGTTAAACGAAACAGCTATTGTTGCTGGCCGCTTGATGACAAAACGTGGCAAAGGTAAGGTTGGTTTTGCTCATCTTCAAGACCGGGAAGGCCAAATCCAACTTTATGTTCGCAAGGACTCTGTTGGCGAAGACAACTATGAAATCTTCAAAAAAGCCGATTTAGGCGACTTTATCGGCGTTGAAGGCGAAGTCATGCGTACAGACATGGGCGAGTTGTCAATCAAGGCAACCAAGTTGACTCACCTTTCTAAATCACTTCGTCCTCTTCCTGAAAAATTCCACGGATTAACTGATATTGAAACCATTTACCGTAAGCGTCACCTTGATTTAATTTCAAATCGTGAAAGCTTTGACCGCTTCGTGACCCGTTCCAAAATGATTTCAGAAATCCGTCGTTATTTAGACGGACTTGATTTCCTAGAAGTAGAAACGCCTGTGCTTCATAACGAAGCTGGTGGTGCTGCTGCTCGTCCTTTCGTTACTCACCATAATGCTCAAAACATTGACATGGTACTTCGTATCGCAACAGAACTTCATTTGAAACGTTTGATTGTTGGTGGTATGGAACGTGTTTACGAAATTGGTCGTATCTTCCGTAATGAGGGAATGGATGCTACTCATAATCCTGAGTTCACTTCTATTGAGGTTTACCAAGCCTATGCAGACTATCTTGATATCATGAACCTGACAGAAGGCATTATCCAACATGCTGCTAAAGCTGTTAAAGGTGATGGCCCTATTGATTATCAAGGAACCGAAATCCGTATCAATGAACCTTTCAAACGTGTTCACATGGTAGATGCTATCAAGGAAGTGACAGGTGTTGATTTCTGGCCTGAAATGACTGTCGAAGAAGCTATTGCACTTGCCAAAGAAAAACAGGTCCCACTCGAAAAACACTTCACAAGTGTCGGACATATCATCAATGCTTTCTTCGAGGAATTTGTTGAAGAAACCTTGGTCCAACCAACCTTTGTCTTTGGTCATCCTGTTGAAGTATCGCCTTTGGCTAAGAAGAATCCAGAAGATACCCGCTTCACCGACCGCTTCGAACTTTTCATCATGACCAAAGAATACGCCAATGCTTTCACAGAGTTAAATGATCCCATTGACCAATTATCTCGTTTTGAAGCACAAGCACAAGCCAAAGAACTTGGTGATGACGAAGCAACTGGCATTGACTACGACTTCGTTGAAGCTCTTGAATATGGTATGCCGCCAACCGGTGGACTCGGAATTGGTATTGACCGTCTCTGCATGTTATTAACAAACACAACAACTATCCGAGATGTACTACTTTTCCCAACCATGAAACCTTAATATAAAAAACTTATGACAATAAAAAGGTAGTCCTACTTCAAGTGGATTACCTTTTTTATATTGCTTCTTGTCTTATTTATTCAACTTTTTTGGTCTTATGTTGTAAGAGAGTTTTCCCAAGAACAAAAGAGACTAGAGTAGATAGAAAAATCGTTACAAAGATGGCAAGTATTTGCGGCAATAGAAGCTGAGGTCTCAATAGCGCAAGCCCTAAGCTTCCTAAAAAACCTCCTATACCATTCATGGCAAATGAATCCACAACATCATCAACAGGCAATTGATGACTAAGATAATCCGTCAGAAGACAAGTCAAACCACTTGCTACAAAGGTCAAAAGACTAATCTCTCCTGTGTTAAGATACCCTACGCCTGCCGTACTGGTCACTAGGCCAACAATCATGCCATTGAGCAAAGCAACGGTTGATTCTTCCTTATGCCTTAAAAAGGTTACTAGACTCCAAGAAAAGCCACCACAAACAATGGCTAAAAGGGTATTAAGCAAAACTTGACCCGCCAGAGCATTCAATTGTCCAACAGGTCCAACATTAAAGCCAAACCAACCAAAGGTCACCAAAATCATACCCAGATATAACCATTCTTGGCGAATCTTTTCATGCTGGTGAGGAGTTTTCCCAGCAAAATGAGCCAAAATATAAGTTGACAGTCCAGCCGATAAATGAACCACCATACCTCCCGAAAAATCTCTAGCACCTAAGTTGGCTAATAGACCCTCTGTATTCCACATCAAGTAGGCTAAAGGGGTATAGACTAAACTAATCCATACTCCAACTAACAAGAGGAGATGACTGGTTTTGACCCGATCAATGATGGCACCAATAAGCATAACCACTGCATACAAGCAAAAACATAATTGGAATAACAAGTCCAAGGCTCTTTCTAAAGAAACTGATTTTACTGTCATTAAGGTTTGCATTTTCCCTTCAAAAGCGAAAAAATAAGCGCCTAAAATCCAAATAAGAGTTGCCATCAGAATGGCTAAGGTAAAACGATAAATCACTTGCGGAGTAAGCTGTTTATCTAAGCTTCCAAAATAAAAGCAGGCAACTCCAAAGATCATCACCCACATCACTAAAATGCATATTAATAGAAACATGATTTTCCTTTCTTTACAAAGTTTCTAAGTTTTGTTAAACTGTAAAATAGTTAACTAGTTAAGTATTTTAGCGCATGCTTATTCACTTGTCAAGGAGAATCATATGAAACATTATCAGATTATTATCATTGGGGCAGGAGCTGCCGGCATTGGATTCGGTGCCGCTTTAAAAAGATACGACATTAACGATTTTTTGATTCTTGAGCAGAGAACTGTTGGAGATAGCTTTTTGAAATGGCCAAGAACTACACAATTTATTACGCCTTCCTTTACTACAAATGGTTTTGGTTTTCCAGATATTAATGCTGTTGTTCCTAATACATCACCCGCTTTTAGCTTCAATAAGGAGCACCTATCTGGACCTGAATATGCTCATTACTTGTCCTTAGTTGCTAAAAATGACAACTTACCGATTCAAACGAATACTCAGGTACTAACGATCCAACGCCATCCTAAAGGCTACCAAGTAAAAACTAGCCAAGGCGATTTTAGCTGCCGTTACCTCATTATGGCAACTGGAGAATTTCAACTGCCAAATAATCAAGGAATCAAGGGGGCCGAGTTAGGAATGCACTATGGTCAAGTTGACTCCTTTAATGTCAAATCTGAAGATCCTTTTATTATTATTGGGGGAAATGAGAGTGCCTGTGATGCCCTCACTCATTTAGCCTATCTTGGTAATGAGGTTCATTTATTTACCGATAGTTTTGGAAAAAGAAAAACAGCTGCCGATCCTAGTATTTCCTTATCACCGATTACCCAAGAGAGACTCAAACATATTCAAGACAACCCCAACTATCACATTCACATCACAGAAGGAAAACATGCCCAAGAAATCCATCAAACCGAAAAAGGTTATCAAGTCATTTTTCAAGATGGCAGTACTGCTTATAGTCATCACAAACCTATCTTAGCCACTGGCTTTTTAAACACCTGCCACCTTATTGGCGGAGAAGCCATTTTTGACTACAATCAAGATGGTATTCCCCTAGTAACAGAGAATGACGAATCCACCCTAAACCCAAACTGTTTCTTGATTGGTCCTAGTTTGAGACAAAAAAATACCATTTTCTGCTATATTTATAAATTCCGTCAACGCTTCTCGCCACTTATCACTGAAATTGCTAGCCGAGAAGGTTGGCAGCTTGACCCTGATATTCTGGAATTTTACAGAGCTAACCAAATGCACCTTGATCGCCTAGACTGCTGCGAAGTCACTTGTGATTGTTAATGGCTTTTATGCTATAATAGAGGGTATCCTAAAGAAAGTAATGAAAACGTGATGACAAAAGAATATATCTCTTATATTAGTGCTGCTATTTTTGTCCTTTATGGTCTTCTAGCTGCGAAGTGGATTTTTATAGGCTTAGGTCTAATCTTAGTTTTTGTAGGCCTTGCTGACCGTCTTCAATCTAAAAAATAACCCTTCTCCGTGTCAACTGCACCCGATTACCAGCCTTAAAATGGCCAAGATGTCAAGGTGCAGTTGACTAGAAGGGTTATTTTTTACAACCATAGAGAGGTTTTACTTACGAAAAGCATCTAAGATGGTTTTAAATTCTTCATTGGTAAGAGTAATGCCTTTCCCCATTTTCGTATGGTCTGGACTCCACGTGCGGATGTCCCATTTGGCTTCTGCGCCATTAAAGCTGACGCGGTTCAATTCTTTCGTCCAACCTTTATCATTTTCTGACAAGGTGAGTAAGTGTTCTTCAATTTTAAACGTAAATTCTGCCATTATTTTTTCCTCCTTACTTATACTATTCGAAAATAAATTGACAAAAGTAATCTTTTTTTCAACTTTTTAGTTATGATGACCTTATTTTATCAAGTTTTTTGAAAATAAGCTATCGTGGTATCTAATTTTCAAAAAACAGGCTCTTTTATCCCAAACGCAGCTTTTACGCCACTAGGGAAAAAGGGCCTTTCATATTTATTTCAATTAAGCTCTGACCGTTTTACTGGTGCCATCTTTTTGATAGAGGTTAACCAGACCTTCCTTGCAAGCCCTAATCATATCCCCTGGCTTAACTTCTCTCGGTAAAGAGATGGTTAAGAGTTCCATTGGATTTGGGGCACGGTCAATCTTTTGGCCATCCGCATCATGTAGATCCTTAACAACCGTTTCAAAATGACGGAAACCTGGTCCATAACATTCAATCCGATCGCCTTCCATGATGACATTACGCTGACGAATGGTCGCTGTCATGCTAGCTGAGTCAAAGGCAACTACTTCTCCGACAAATTTGTATTGTGGAATTTTACGGCGAGCGCCAAACAACTGTTCATTCTCGCTTGGAGTGCCATAATAAAAACCTGTTGCCAATTCACGCTGAGCCACCTTCCATAGTTCGTCAATCAATTCATCTTTAATCGCATAGAAGGCCTCCGGACTTTCCATATAAGCATCTACAGCCGCCTTGTAACAGTTGGTTACGGTTGAGACGTAATGAATGGATTTCATCCGTCCTTCGATTTTTAGGCTATCAACCCCATTTTCAATCAGGTCAGGAATATGCTCAATCATACACATGTCAACAGAAGACATGGAGTAGTCTTCAGGAACTTCTCCTTTTAGAGAACGACGTTCAGCCCCAAATGGCATATCATAGAGATCATATTTCCAGCGACAAGACTGTGAACAACCACCTCGGTTAGCATCACGGTGACTCATGTGGTTGGATAAGACGCAGCGGCCTGAATAAGAGATACACATGGCTCCATGGACAAAGGCTTCAATCTCCACATCTGTCCGCTTACGGATTTCTGCTAATTCAGCCATATTGACCTCACGGGCTAATACAACACGCGTCAACCCCATCGCTTTCCAAAATTCAAAGGTTTCGTAATTGGTAGATGAGGCTTGAGTTGATAAATGAATTTCCAAACCTGGAGCTTCTGTTGAGCAAATGACAATCAAGGCTGGGTCTGAAACGATGACCGCATCAAGTCCCATATCACGCAGTTGGCGGAACCAGTCACCCGCACCAATTTCGTTTCCCTCGTGGGTAACCATGTTGGCAGCAACATAGACCTTAGCTCCACGCGCATGTGCATAATCAATGCCTTCTTGCAATTCTTCCATAGAGAAGTTACCAGCGCGGCTTCTTAGGCCATAGGCCTGTCCTCCAACAAAAACAGCATCTGCGCCATAGTCAATCGCAACTTTTAATTTTTCAAGTGTTCCAGCAGGTGATAAGACCTCGGGACGTTTTTTCATATGTGACATGTGATATTCTTTCTATTTTCAAGATAGGTAGATTACCTGTGTAATGGTGTCATAACCCTGTCTTGCCCTGAAATAGTAAACTCACTCAAGACAAGGATTACTTATTTAACGGTTTTTGGATCGAACTCATAAAAGCCAGTATCTAATCCACGGCCAGCTGGATGATGGGCATGCACTGCTTGATCAAGCTTTTCAGCTTCTTCTTGGATAAATTGCCCAGCTTCTAATAAGGTTTTAGCCTGAATAAACAATTTAGTAATAGCGACAAAATCATCACCTGGACAGTAAATGCCATCTAGCTTCCAATGAGTTAAACCATGCTCATAAAGCTCACCCAATTTAGACATCATATCAATATCATTATTAATGAAAATATGAGTGCCATGATTGTCCTCATAAATGGAATAATGACTGTTAGCATCTCCTGGCTCTGCCAAGAAAAGACCGCGTTCACGACTAACCTCATCATCGATCTTGGTAAAATGGTAATAATTTTCTAGCAAGGGACGTTTCGAATGATGAATGACTGAAGCACCATAGACAAGCACTTCTGCTGGAAATTCCAAATTTTCAGCTAAGGTGAATAATTCTGCTGATGGGATTTCCCTTGCCAAAACACTTTCAACAGCACCATGTTGCCCCCAGAAATTTACCTGGCGACTAGACGTCACAAAAACAGATGTGTCATAAATCAATTTAAAGTTATAGCCATCCCTTTTAGTGACATAAAACACACCTGCATCACCAACCACAAGATAGTCAACAGCAATCTCTGCCATTAAGTCTAAAAAGGGTTTGATGTGATCCATCATATCTTGATGCATCAAAGCGTTGCAAGCTACTGTTAATTCTTTTCCAGCCTCGTGGACTAGTTTGGCAATTTGTCTCAATTCGTCATAAGAAAAATTATGGGGGAGACGTAACCCATAATTCGCTTCACCAACATAAATACGATCGACACCAGCAGCTAATAAAGCCTTGACTTGTTCTATACTTTCCGCTGTGGCTGTAATAATTATTTTTTTCATATAATCTTTATTATACCAAAAAATTCTAAGCGTCAAGCATATTTCTTGCAAAATCTGTCAACTTCCGATTCGGTAATTTTTTCCTGTCGCAGCTAACTTCGTCAAGGTTATTGAATTTTTTCAATTTTTTTAAAAAAAGATGACAAAATGGGACTTTTGTGGTAGAATAGCTTAGTATCTGAAGGAAAGGAGAGGACTATGCCAACACCGTTAAAGAAGCATGACGCATTTGAACACGATGATTCCTATCAAGAATCCCAGGGTAAATTCCAAGATTTTCAAGAGTTCAATGGTCAGAGTGCTAAACTAAAAGAGTTAGTATTCTTCGCTCGGATTGCTTGCTTTAGCCTTATTACTGTTTTATTTGCATTTGTCCTACTCGTGATGAACTTAGCACCGGTTTTGGCTTTCTTATTCGCCAGCATCATCAGCTTAGGGATCACTTCCTTACTAGCTAAGGGTATCAAATCATTACTAATGTAACTTTCAGAGTCCATTTTGTGTGACTCTTTTTCTTTTGCCAAAAACAAAAAAAGATTGAAGCCACAATAACCACCTCCCTTCTTCAGTTAGCCGAAAACTAACTGTGGGGACTGGTGAGCAAAGCCTTCAATCTTTTCTTTTTTTGTTTTTTAGGTTGTCTTATTTAGTATTTATCTTGTGAAGTGTCAGCGTTACTAAGATGCTCATCTTGTTCAGTATAGTCAATGATAATGTCGTCTTCATTTAAATCAATGATAACATCGTCTTGCTTTTCTTTCGCTTCAACTTCGGCAAGGGTTTCTTTTGTTTTTTGCACGAAAGCTGTTGTTTTATCTTTGAGCAACTCAAGAATCTCCTCTTTTGTCACCTCTCCAGTAGCCAACTTATCTTTCACATCATAGAAAGTCTCACGTGCTAAATGACTGTATTCACTACCTTTTTCTTTAGCAAGTTGGTGGTAATCATCTGGATTTTCTTTGTAGGATTGGTAAGCTTTTTCAGCACGATTTTTCAAAGCCTTACCTTTTTCTGTTGATAAGAAGTAAGCTGCTGCTGCTCCAGATGCAGCACCCACTACTAATGTTTTAAAGAATTTACTCATGCTTTTTCCCCTTTTTTACCAAATACTTTTGATGCCATCTTACCAACGAGAGCAACTTTGCCAGCTTTTGTGACATTATTTGTCGCACTACTTGCTTTTTGACCAAAATGTCTCGCTTGAAAATTTAAGTCAGATACACTTTCTGACAAATCCGCAATAGCCACGAATAAAGGATCAATTGTGGCAACTTTACCGTTGACATCCTCAACAAGAACATTTGCTTTCGCCAAAATTTCGTTAGTTTGATAGAGAGTAACGTTCACATCGCTAGTTAAAATTGAGATGGTTTTTTTCGCTTCGTCAACTGTTTCAGAAACTTTTTTCAAAACAAGAATTAAAAAAACAACCAAAGCAACAAATGCTAGCGCAATAATAATAAGTGCAATTCCAACCAAATCCATAAATTCCTCCTCTTTCTATCCCTATTTTTGATAATAAGGAATTCCCTTTTGACGACGTCTTTTAAAGACGAAGACCAGACCAATGATAATTAATAATACAGAAACATATTGGGAAACACGGAAGCCTAAGAACATCAGACTATCTGTTCGCATCCCTTCAATGACTAGACGTCCGCACCCATACCAAATCAGATAAAACGCAAAAATTTCGCCATCGAGAAGGCTTTTAGGCTTGCGACGCCAAATCATGATGATAATAAACCCTAAAAGATTCCAAAGGGATTCATAAAGAAAGGTCGGGATACGATAACTTCCTTCAATAAACATCTGTTTTTGAATAAAGCTCGGCAGGTAGTTCAAATGACTGACAGCTTTACCATAAGCTTCTTGGTTGACGAAATTTCCCCAACGCCCAATAGCTTGGGCAATCATAACTCCTGGTGCAGCGATGTCTAAAAAATGAATAGGATCTAGCACTTTATAATAACAATAAACCAAAAGAACTAGAGCACCTGTAATGAGACCACCATAGATAGCAATGCCACCATTCCAAATAGCAATAATTTCATCTAAATGATGTGCATAATAAGACCACTCAAACATGACGTAATAGAGTCTTGCTCCAATGAGAGCTAGGGGAAAGGCAATGAGAATAAAATCTAAGATATCATCAGAGGTCATGCCTTTTCTGGGGGCTTCTTTTGATGCCAAGTAAACCGCCAAAATAAGGCCTGATAAGATACATAAAGCATACCAATGAATGGCCAGGGGACCAAGTTGTAAGGCAATGGGATTAATCATCGGCTTGCCTCATTTTTAGTGATTAACTGGGTCAGGCGATCTTCAAAAGTCTGGGTAGCATCAAATCCCATCTCTTTAGCACGATGGTTCATAGCAGCAGCTTCAATAACCACCGAAACGTTACGACCTGTTTTAACTGGGATACGGATACGAGGAACGCTGACACCTGAGAAGGTAATCTCCTCATTCCCATTTCCGAGGCGATCAAAGACTTTACCGGCCTCGAAATTTTCAAGGTAAATGGCCAATTGCACTTGGGAAGAATCTTTAACGGCACTAGCCCCGTACAGAGACATAACATCAATAATCCCAACTCCACGAATTTCAAGCAAGTGGCGCAAGATTTCTGCTGGTTCTCCCCAGAGTGTTTCTTCGTCTTTGGCGTAAACATCCACGCGGTCATCGGCAACCAAGCGGTGACCTCGTTTGACCAGCTCTAATCCAGTCTCACTTTTACCAATACCAGAATCTCCTTGAATAAGTACCCCCATACCATAGATGTCCATTAATACACCATGAACACTTGTACGTTCTGCCAAAGAAGCATCGAGGAAATAGGACATTTCCCCAGCCAGACGACTGGTTGAAACCCGGCTGCTCAAAAGGGAAATCCCTTCTTCTTTTGCTGCCTGGATCATTTCATCAGGAATTGCTAAGGCTCTAGAGACAATGACAGCCGGGGTATCCTTTTTAAACATTTCTTTTAAAACAGAATAGCGATTATGAGAGGTCATTTGAGTAAGGTAAGACCACTCTTTCATGCCAAATAGCTGCAACCTTTCTGGAGCATAGTAATCAAAATAACCAGTCATTTCAAGTCCAGGACGTGAGATATCTGATGTTGTGATTTCTTTTTCTAACAACTCATCTGTAGCATATACCACGTCCAATTTGACTTTTTTGACTAACATCTTTACAGTAACTGTCATATTTTCTCCTTTTTCAATATTATAACACAAATCACTATCTAAGCCCTTACAAATACTCAACTTTGTACTACCAAACTAAAGAAAATAAGGTTAAAAATACTTTCCAGGGTGAGGTTTTCTTTTGCTATTATGAGAAAATACCTGTCTTAGAACTACCAAAAAAGCCCTATCTTAACAGATAAAGGCCTTTAGCATAGTTGTATGCTAGGAGATTACAACATATTCCATAACTGAGAAAACCTTCAAGTTCCTGTTAATTCTCAAAGGCTTCTCATTTGTTTACCAAAACCAACCGTCTTCGTCTTCATTTAAGACATCCGCATCTTTACGACGACGGGGACCGCGACCATAGCGTTCTTCAAGTAAATCTTCTTTGTAGGGCAGGAAGAGGGCTAACAGAATATAAAGCAATAGTCCAAAACCAGTGCCATAGATGAGAAGAGCTGCCAAGACACGGGCTAAAGTAAGGTCCCAGCCATACTTGTCTGCTAATCCGGCAACGACACCAGCCACTAATCGATTTTTTCGTTGTTTATAAAATTTAGTTTCCACGGTTCCTTACCTCCTCATTCTATAATAATAGTTTACTTGATTTTTCGCAAAAGAAAATCAGCCTTACGACTGATTTTTTTCAATAAGTTTTCCACGGCAATTTCCACAAACATATTTAGCTAGATTGATACGCCTTTTTCGTTGATAAACCTGCCCACATGTTTGGCAACTATAATGATGATTAGCCTTTGGATTAAAGCTAGTTGGGACATAACGAAGCCCATCTACTTGGGCTAGCAGATCTTTGAAATCCCTATCCTTATGGTGATACCCTCTCCCTTCAAAATAGAGGTGGTAATGACAAAGTTCGTGACGGACAATTTGTCGAAAAACAAATCCTCCATGTTCCTCAAGCACTCTAGGATTAAAGTCCAAATGACCATCTTTTGGAAAGAAGCGACCGCCAGTTGTTTTTAGACGCTTGTTCCAATAAGCCTGATGTCGAAACGGCTTGCCAAAATCAGCCAGGGAAACTTCTTGGACATAATTAGTGAGTGTCACGCGGTGGCAATAGGCTGAGATTGACCTTGTGGCGGTCCAAGTCAATCTTAGAGACCCAAACAGTTACCAAGTCCCCCACTGAAACAACTTGACTTGGATGATTAACAAAGGTCTTACTCATTTCAGAAATGTGAACAAGCCCATCTTCATGAACACCGATGTCTACAAAAGCACCAAAGTCAACCACATTTCTCACGGTTCCTTCTAGTTTTTGACCAATAGCTAAATCTTTCAAGTCAAGAATATCTTGACGCAAGATTGGTACTTCAAAATCATCACGCAAGTCACGACCTGGTTTGAGGAGGTCAGTAATAATGTCGTTAAGCGTTTCTAGACCAATGCCTAAGGTTTCTGCCATTTGAGGAATTGTTACGGCAGCCAGTTTTGCCTTAGCATCCTCATCCAAATCATGAATCTCAAGCACCTTAAAAAGTTCCTTGACTGCTGGATAAGATTCTGGATGGACACCGGTATTGTCTAAAATATTTTTGGCTCCTGGAATACGTAGGAAGCCCGCAGCCTGTTCAAAGGCTTTGGCACCTAATCGAGGCACTTTTTTGATGTCAGCGCGCGATGTCAGTGCCCCATTTTCTTCGCGGTATTTAACAATATTTTCTGAGATTGTTTTGTTTAAGCCAGACACATGGGCTAAAAGCGATGGGCTAGCAGTATTTACGTTAACTCCGACTTGATTGACCACGGTATCTACAACAAAGTTAAGGTTCTCACTCAACTTTTTCTGACTCACATCATGCTGATACTGACCAACTCCGATAGATTTAGGATCAATTTTAACCAATTCTGCGAGTGGGTCTTGTAAACGGCGAGCAATAGAAATAGCAGAGCGCTTCTCCACTGTTAGGTCTGGAAACTCATGACGCGCTAACTCTGACGCTGAATAAACCGAAGCTCCGCTTTCATTAACAATGACATAGGAAGTATTTGGGAAATCTTTCAAAACGTCTGCCACAAAGGCTTCGCTCTCCCGACTAGCCGTTCCATTTCCAATAGCAATAATATCAATTTGGTAAGTCTCAATGAGTTGAGCCAGTGTCTCTTTGGCTGCTTGAATCTTCGTTTGGCTAGCAGGTGCTACTGGATAAATGACTTGTGTCGCTAAGAGTTTACCTGTCTGATCAACGATAGCCAATTTTGCACCTGTTCGAAAGGCGGGGTCAAACCCAAGAACCATTTTCCCTTTTAATGGGGATACCAACAAAAGGTGACGGAGATTTTCGGAAAAGAGGTGGATAGCCCCATCTTCTGCGGCGTCACTTAGCTCTGAACGGACCCGTCTTTCCATAGCCGGAACAATTTTCTTTTTGATGGTCTGATTGATGACGTCTTCAATATAAGGGTTCGTTTCTTTGAAACGCACACTGAAAAAGCGTTGCATTTTCTCGAAATTATGTTCAAAAGATACTTTTAAGATGCCTAATTTTTCACCACGATTCAAGGCTAAAGTACGATACCCTTGCATGTTGGACACTTGGTCAGAAAAATCGTAATAGATTTGGAAAACCTTTTTCTCATCCAACTGCTCATCTTTAAGCGTTGATACTAAGCGACTATACTGCCAAATCTCATTGTAGGTCCAAGAGCGTAATTTAGCATCTTCTGACATGGCCTCCACAAGGATGTCCACAGCTCCTGCAAGAGCAGCCTCTGGGCTAGTAAAACCTTCTGTGACAAAGGGTTCTGCTGCTGTTTCAAGATTTTGAGCATTTTGTAAAATCAAACGCGCCAATGGGAATAAACCTGCCTCACGCGCAATCGTCGCTTTTGTACGGCGTTTTTCCTTATAAGGCAGGTACAACTCTTCCAAATCAGCGAGTTTTTCGGTTGCTTCAATACTCGTTCGTAACTGATCTGTCAGTTTTCCCTGTTCCTCAATTTTAGCGAGAATGGTTGCTTTGCGCTCATTCAGGGTAGTGAGAGACTTATCCATATCAATAATGGACTTAATCACCACTTCATCTAGATTCCCTGTCACTTCCTTGCGGTAACGTGCAATAAAGGGAATGGTGTTGCCTTCTGCTGTTAGAGCCAATACCTGTTCAATTTGGTTGAGGTCAACAGACAAAGCCTCTGCAATTGTTTGATTCGTTTTATTTTCCATAATAGTATCTATTATAGCATAAAGTCGTTTAGGAGAAGATAATTGAATAGAAACAAAAACACCCCTAAAGTTGAATTGTAATAAATTAACTTTCAGAGTGTTTTTTATAAAATTTGGGAGGATAGCCTCAAAATATTTTTCTGTTAAAATTTTTACTTTCAGAACAGTTTAACACTTTATTATCGACGTGAAGACTGTAAATCTTTTACAATTTGCTTAAGATCTTGGAGATTATACTCCGCCAATTCATTTCGTTCTACTGGGACTGATAATTTATGACCTTTATTGATTAAGGAATCATATTCAATCATTAAATTTCCTTTTTCATTAGATAGAGCAAGAGCCTGTCTTACAACTTCTTCCATATAATTTTCATCGTACGAATGTTCGATATTTGTTTTAAAGCTCTCTTTCACTATACGTTAAATACTCAAAATCATTTATATTCACTTTGGTAGAATCTTTTTTGTAGTTTAAACTCTCTTCTCGTTGCTTACGTTGCTGATAATAGTAAGTATTACTATAGCTATTCGCACTTACTGTTGTACTACTTAAAAGCCCCGCTAAGGTAAGGGTAGCCATTATTGCTAACATAACTTTTTCATGTTAATATCTCCTTCACTTTTTCATTTTATCAAAAGTTACTAAACTAGTACATCAATAAACTCATAAAAAGGCAATAAAGATATTATTTTTTATATTTAATTTTAATTTATATATTATTTCCTTAAGCAATTAAAAACAAGCACTTATAGGTGCTCGTTTTTAGGATTAGAATAAGTTGCTCTATGACCTCAAATCTAATTCAAGTCAATTAATTCTCCTGTTTCCAAATAAACCACACGCTCGCAGATATTAGCAATGTAATCCGCAAAGCGTTCCAAATGCCCTGTAATATAGAGATACTGAGTACCATTTGGAATGGAGGTTTCCTGGTCTTTCATAAGGCTTATAATTTCTTTTGATAAGGCATAATAGTGCTGATCAATCTGTTCATCTGTTTGTGCAATAGAAACTGCTTTTGATGCCTGATGCAAAGGAAAGGTTTCTAATAAATCAGCTAACATGCGAAGTGCTGATTGCCCCATCAGATGTAATTGGTCTTCGCTGGGGGCTAGTTGGTCTTCTTTTAATTGTAAAATAGCCTTAGCAATACCTGTCATATGGTCCCCCATTCGTTCAAGGTCCGAACAAGAAGACATAATGCTAATCACGAAGCGAAGGTCAGATACTTGGGGTTGCTGTAGGGCCAACATTCTGGCACATGCCAATTCGATGGCACTTTGCCTTTGGTTAATCTTCTGATCTCGAGCAATAATCTGCTCTGCCATATCCTTGTCCTTCGACACCAGTGCCAATAACGTTTTTGAACCCGTTTCAAGGACAAGCTGCCCTAACTCTAGAAAAGAATGTTCTAGTTCTTGTAGTTCTAATTCAAATTGGTCTCTCATAAGGTTGTTTCCTTTCCTTAGCCAAAACGTCCTGAAATATAATCTTCTGTGCGCTGATCCTTTGGATTCGTAAAGATATCCACCGTATTACCGTATTCACAAATTTCTCCTGTTAAGAAAAAAGCGGTTTTATCGGAAATACGAGACGCTTGTTGCATGTTATGAGTGACAATAATAATCGTATAGTCCTTTTTCAGGTCTTGAATCAAATCTTCAATCTTTAACGTGGAAATAGGATCTAGAGCTGAGGTAGGTTCATCCATTAGCAAAATATCAGGTTCTACTGCTAATGCCCTAGCAATGCAAAGGCGTTGTTGCTGACCACCTGATAAAGACATGGCACTTTTTTTCAAGTTATCTTTGACTTCATCCCAGATGGCAGCTCCTTTTAGCGATTTCTCAACCAAAGCGTCTAGTTCTTTCTTGTCGCGAATCCCATGTGTTCTTGGTCCATAAGCGACATTGTCATAGATAGACATGGCAAAAGGATTTGGTTGTTGAAAAACCATTCCAACACGCTTGCGTAACTGATTAAGGTTGAATTTGCTACTGTAAATGTCTTGATTGTCGAGCAGCACTTCTCCTTCAATACGGCAAGATGGTACTAAATCATTCATCCGATTGAGGGTTTTTAAAAAGGTTGATTTCCCACATCCAGATGGCCCAATGAGAGCTGTTATTTGTTTTTCGGGTAAGTCAATAGAAATATCTTTTAGAGCCTGAAACTCACCATAAAATAAATCTAACTGTCTAATTGAAAATGTTCCCATACTAGGAAGCTCCTTTCACAAGTTTCCGAGATAATAAGCTTGATAGGGTATTAATGATTAAGACCGTGATAATCAAAATGACACCGGTCGCATAAGCCTCATTGACATGCAGTCCTTCGCTCGACAGCATATACATGTGCAAAGCTAAAGAACGGCCTGAAGACATGAGACTAGTTGGCGTATTCGTCGATGTTCCTAAGGTATACATCAAAGCAGCTGTTTCACCAATGATACGGCCAATAGCTAATATTACGCCTGCTAAAATTCCTGGCATGGCAACTGGCAAAACAATCCGAAAAATCGTTCTTATCTTCCCTGCTCCAAGTCCAAAGCTAGCTTGACGCATGCTATCACTAACGGATAAAAGCGCTTCTTCTGTTGAACGAATGATGACTGGCAAAACCATAATAACCGACGTCAATATTCCTGATAAAAGAGAATATTGGAATCCCAGAAAAACGACAAAGAAGAGCATGCCGAATAAACCAAACACAATGGAAGGAATCCCAGATAAAGTGTCTGAAGCTAGCCGCATCATCTTCACCCAAAGAGAATCTTTTTTAGCGTACTCCACGAGATAAAACCCCGCAAAAATGCCTATTGGCAAAGCTAGAAGAAGAGAACCAAAAACCAATATAACAGTGGAAATAATGGCAGGCATTAGGGAAATGTTCTCAGAAGTATAGGTCCAAGAAAATAAAGACATATTGAGATGTGGCAATCCTTTAATCAGAATAAAGCCGATAATCACAAAGAGGGACACAAAGGTTAAGGCTGCGAAAAAGTAAACGAGAGTTTTTAACACGTATTTACTCATAAGACGATTTTCCTTTCAAATAAGCAAAGCCCGCATTAATCAGAAGAATAAAGAAAAAGAGAACTGCTGATGTCGCAATAAGAGCATCCCTATGCTGACCTGATGCGTAAGCCATTTCCAAAACAATATTGGTGGTTAGTGTTCTAGTCCCTTCAAAGATACCACTTGGAATCACCGGTTGATTTCCCGCAACCAAGATGACTGCCATGGTCTCTCCAATAGCTCGACCAATTCCTAAAATAATTGCTGATAAAATCCCTGATCTAGCTGCTGGTAAGATGACGCTGAAAATACTACGTTCATGACTAGCGCCCAAGGCCAAGCTACCAGAATAGTAGGTTTTTGGAACTGTTCTTATGGCTGATTCTGACAAACTGATAATTGTCGGAAGAATCATTATTCCTAGTAATACAGAAGCTGTGAAAACACTCATGCCGTTACCTGAAAAGGTCCTAACCCAAGGCACTAATAATTGTAGCCCAAAAAATCCGTACACAATGGAAGGGATGGCTGCCATTAAGTTGATGGCTGATTTTAAAAAACCGTATATGGGTTTAGGGCAATAATAAACCATGAAGACGGCAGTTAGAACGCCTGTTGGGACCCCGATAAGAATTGCTCCAAACGTAACCAGCAAGGACCCAATAATCATCGGTAAAATGCCATAACTAGCTGGATTGTTGGTTGGGGACCAATCACTGCCTAACAAAAAACGTGAAAAGCCATAATCCGCCATAAAAGGTAAGCCATTCCTAAAAATAAAATAACAAATGAGTAAAATAGCCACAACGGCTACTGCTGCACTCATAAAGAAAATGGCTTTGAAAATAGCTTCTTTGAAGGATTGTTTTGTCACATGTTATCCTTTCTAGTGAAGAAAGTAAGGGAGATACCGTATCTCCCTATTAACCTTCCTTATCTTGTGATAAATGATTTTTTGAGAAATAATGCGAGCTAACAGCAGCACATCACTTATTTCAACTTGTCCCATGTAGTCAATTGACCGCTAAAAACATCTGTCAGCTGAGCCATACTGATTTGGCTCGCCTTATTGTCATTATTAACCACAACCGCAATACCATCTAAAGCAATGGCATCATGCGTGAGGCTCTTACCTTCTTCGGGACTTAATTCTCGAGAAACCATGCCAATATCCGCTGTCTTTTCTTTAGCAGCTGTAATACCTGCAGAAGACCCATTAGAAGTAATGTCAATTGTCACTTCTGGATTTTCTTTTTTGTAAGCTTCTGCTAATTTTTCCATTAAAGGAGACACCGAAGTCGAACCTACAACAGACAACTTGCCTGATAAGTTTCGACTAGTATACACTGCTGTTTCAGTTTTAGCTTCAATAAATTTATTTTCTGTGACGACTTGTTGTCCTTGTTGAGAGTGAATAAACTTAATAAAATCTTGTCCTACTTGGGATAAATCAGAAGACCATACAATATTAAAAGGGCGTTGGAGAGGATATTCCCCATCTAAGACTGTCTCACGGCTAGCTTTTACCCCATCAATTGCTAAGGCTTTGACGGATTTGGTCAAGGATCCTAAGGAAATGTAACCAATAGCATTCGCATTGCCTTGAACTGCTGAGAGAACCCCTTCTGTGCTATTTTGAATCACAGCTGTCTTAGTAGTATTGTCCGTTTCTTTGTCACCATCTTTTTTGAGAATACCTGTGATTTCTGTGAAAGCACCACGTGTCCCTGATCCATTTTCTCGTGAAATCACTTCAATTTTACCTGAAGCGGACTGACCGTTACCAGAATTTGTGTTACCACAGGCGACAAGTCCAAATCCTGTTAAACTAATCGCTGCAAGAGCAAGCATTTTTTTGACTTTCATAACAATCACCTTTATTTCTAACTATTTTTTGTGTAGGATTACTACACTTATAGTGTATCAAGCCTTTGTAAAGGTTTATCCGTGATTCATGTAAAGATTATGTAAAGAATCAAAAAAAGCTACCTTAGGCAATTAACTGCGCTAACATAGCTTTCCATAAACATCACTAATCAAGTGAGATTTGTTCTGGCAATAAAAGGGTAAAACGACTGCCCTTGCCGAGCTGACTGGTGACTGTAACCTGCCCTCCCAATAGTTGACTGAGTTCTTTGACAATGGCTAGGCCAAGACCTGTTCCACCATTTTGCCTACTTCGTCCCTTATTTACTCGGTAAAAGCGTTCAAAAATACGGCTCAATTCCAATTGGCTCATCCCGATTCCTGTATCTGTGACAGAAACCGCTAACCCATCGGTTACTTTCTTAGCCTCGACACTAATGTGGCCACCTTCTTCCGTATAACGAATGGCATTGGACAACAGGTTGAGCAAGATTTGTGACAGTAATTGACGGTCTGATACAAGCATTAAGTCATCTGGTACTTGCAGGTTTAACTGCAAGTCTTTTTTTCCTAGTTGAGGTTGCAAGCTTTGCTTTAATTCTTCGACAAAAACAGCCAACTCTATCTCTGTTAACTGCAGGGTCATTTGTTGCAGTTTAGACAAGGTCAGAAGATGCTCGACAATATGCTCCAACCGTAAACTTTCTTTATAGATAATCTCTAAAAAATCACCTTTCAATGCCTCTTCCTCTGGCGGCATAGCCTTAATCGTCTCAGCAAATCCTTTGATAGACGTTACCGGTGTTCTTAATTCATGTGAGGCATTTGACACAAAATCCAAATTCATTTTTTCATAGGTTCTGATTGTGGTCAAATCGTAAAGCAAGACTAAAACAGCTGATACAGATTTTGCGTCATTGATAATAGGAACTGCGGTCACTTCTAATACCAAATCACCCTCATGAAAACCTGCTACTTCCTTTTTGACGTTGAGTTGTTGATCGAAAGCTTGATGAATGAGGTTACGAATATCCATCCGTTTGAGGTCTTCGATCGACGTCATTTCCTCAGTCATATCAGGAAAATAATGAGGTAGTGACTTACTGGATAATAATAGTTGTCCTTTTGAAGAGACCAAAAACATTCCCATTGTTAAATGAGAGAGTAAGGTCTCCATTTTCTCAGATAAATCTTTGTAGTGATGTTCTTGTTGTACCAAATCTGTTTTTAAATCCGTCATATATTTGGCAAGAAACGTGAGGTCCTCCTGTCCTTTTTCTAAAAAGTGGTCATTACTGGTTAAGAGGGGCTGATGGAGGGTTTCAAAGGCCTGCTCCCACCTCCATAGTCGACAGAGCCAATAAGCACTGCTTCCTAGCAACAAGGCTAGCAAAAAGAGACCTACTCCTTTACTCAGCCAAGCGACTGCCATTCCTAACAGAATGAAAAAAGAAAGACCAAAACTAACCAGTAAAAACTGAAGATAGCGTTTCATCTATAACTCCTTAAACTTATACCCATAGCCTCTAATCGTTTGAATAAATTGAGGGGCTTTAGGATTATCCTCTATCTTATCTCTCAATTTGCCAATATGAACATCCACTAAACGGGTTTCTTGTCCAAAATCATATCCCCAAATCCGTTCAAGTAAACGTTCCCTAGTTAATGTCATGTTGGGATGTTTCATAAGATAGAGCAAGAGTTCAAATTCCTTTGGGGTAAGGCTCAATAAATGATCTGCCTTATAAACCTCATGCCGGTCTGGATAGACGGTCAGGGCCCCAAATACCAGATAATCATCCCTGAAATCATCTGTGTCATCTTCTTGCTGCTCTTTACTGGTTCGACGTAAAATAGCCTTGACACGCGCCAGCAATTCTCTAGGGCTAAAAGGCTTAGTCAGGTAGTCATCAGCTCCTAATTCCAAGGCCAAAACCTTATCAAATTCATCACTTTTAGCAGAAACCATCATAATCGGAGTTTTTATTCCTTTAGCTCTCAGTCGCTTACACACTTCTATGCCGTCTAACTGAGGCAACATAATATCCAGTAGGATAAAGTCAAAAGGCTCTGTTTCTGCCAATGTCAATGCTTTTCGGCCATCTGTTACCAATTGTGTGGAAAACCCTTCTTTACCGAGATGATAATCCAGTAGCCTCAAAATGTGTTCTTCATCATCCACTAATAAGATTTGTTTTGTCATCTATTATCTCCTATTGGTCACATTATAACATACTTATCAGAAATTCTAATACTGTTGCTCTGACCCATAGGTTGTCTCAAAAACGTCTAATCTCTTGTTAAGCGCTCAATGATAGCCTGATGTTCTGGATAAGCAGCCAGTAAATCTGCTCTTTTAAACAATTCAAAATCATCAAATTCAAATCCTGGCACCACAAGGCAAGATACTAGGGCATAATCTTTCTCGACCGTTGAGCCAAAAATAGTTCCTTTAGGGACACAGTAATGAAGCCGTTGCCCTTTGGACAAGTCCAAACCTAAAGTGACTGCTTCATAATGACCATCTGGTGTAATCATATGGACTGTCAAGGCCTCTCCTGCATGGAAATACCAAATTTCATCAGCCGTTAATCGGTGAAAATGAGAAGGATTAGTTTCTTCTAATAAGAAATAAATACTAGTGTAAAGCGCTCGCTCCTTACCAGAAAAATCTAAACGCTCTGAAGCTTTTTCCGTTTGTTTAAAATAGCCCCCTTCCACATGTGGTTCTAATCCTAACCTTCTCACCCAATCTTCTTTTGTCATCATCATCATTTTCCTCCTCTTTATTTTGTTTTATTTTATCACAAAAGCAAACTCACAGCTCTTAATAGCTAAACTCATAGCCATATCATCTGCCATTTGCTTCGAAAAACACTTTGGCTTTGGCATTGTTTCTAAATGATAGTATAATAGACTTATCTTGAATGAAAGAAGGTCATACCCATGGCAATTACCCATAAAAAAAATGATGAACTTGAGAAAATGATGGCAGGTTTTGCTTCATTGCCTCATTTTGATGCTCCCCTTGACGTTTCTACTGATGGTAAATTAGTGACTAATAACAAACCCAATAACCCTACTAAACCAAGTCAATCCTAACGTTCCTGTCCGCTGTCTTCACTGCTTCTTTAATCTCTGAAGGTGAGCGTGATTGCTAGTTGTGATACCGCTAATAAAGGTTATTGATTTAGGCTGAGCAGTAATGCTCCAGCCTTCTCTTTTGTCATTTAGAAAGGATATGGTGCATGTCACTGTTTTCAACTCTTCCTCCCAGTGTCCTACAATGGTTTGCGATTTTTTTATCTATTATCATTGAGGCGCTGCCCTTTGTTCTTTTAGGAACGATTCTCTCTGGCTGCATTGAAGTCTTTGTTACGCCAGACTTAGTTCAAAAATACCTACCTAAGCAAAAGTTCTTGCGCATTCTGTTTGGAACCTTTGTTGGATTTGTTTTTCCTTCTTGTGAATGCGGGATTATTCCCATCATCAACCGCTTTTTGGAAAAAAAGGTGCCTAGTTATACGGCCGTCCCTTTTCTGGCAACAGCGCCTATTATTAATCCTATTGTTTTGTTTGCAACCTATTCCGCTTTTGGGAATTCTCTTCGCTTCCTCATGCTTCGTCTCTTTGGTGCCATCTTAGTGGCTATCGCGCTTGGCATGATGTTGGCATTCCTGGTCGATGAGGATATTCTTAAGGAAAATGCCCAACCCGTGCATTTTCATGATTATTTTCATGAAAGCTTGCCAAAACGCATTTATCTAGCACTGGTACATGCTATTGATGAATTCTTCGACACCGGTAGGTATCTCGTATTTGGAACCTTGATTGCCTCTGCCATGCAAATATATGTCCCAACCCGTGTGTTGACAACGATTGGGCACAATCCCTTGACAGCCATTTTGATCATGATGCTGATGGCTTTCATTCTATCATTATGTAGTGAAGCCGATGCCTTTATCGGAGCTTCCTTATTATCCACCTTTGGAGTGGCTCCAGTTCTTGCCTTTCTTTTAATTGGTCCTATGGTGGATATTAAAAACCTTATGATGATGGTAAAGGCTTTTAAAGGACGCTTCATTGTCCAATTTATCGGCGTATCCGTTCTTATGATTGCCGTTTATTGTTTACTTGTGGGGGTGCTCTAATGATTCGCTTTTTAATTTTATCTGGCTATTTTGAACTAACCATGTATCTCCAGCTGTCTGGCAAACTGGATCAGTACATCAATGTTCGGTATTCTTACCTTGCTTATATTTCCATGGTTTTATCTTTCATTTTAGCTCTTGTTCAACTCTATACCTGGATGAAAAACATTAAGGTACATAGCCATTTAACCGGAAGAATCGCAAAGCTGACGAGTCCTTTTATCTTGGTCTTTCCTGTCTTGGTCGGTCTCCTTGTGCCAACCGTGACCTTAGATTCCACCACGGTTTCTGCTAAAGGCTACACTTTCCCATTGGCTGCGGGAGCCTCTAAAACAGGAGTCAGTGATGACGGAACCACCATCCAATACCTCAAGCCTGATACTAGCCTTTACTTTACAAAATCTGCCTATCAAAAAGAGATGCGTCAAGAACTCCATAAATATAAAGGCAAGAAACCGGTCACCATTACCACTGAAAATTATATGGAAGTGATGGAATTGATCTATCTCTACCCAGATGAGTTTCTTGATCGTGACATCCAATACACTGGCTTTGTTTATAACGAACCGGGCCATGACAACTACCAATTCCTTTTCCGCTTCGGCATTATTCACTGTATTGCCGACTCAGGAGTGTACGGACTTTTGACCACAGGTAATCAAACCAGCTACCCTAACAACACATGGCTAACGGTTAAAGGTCGCCTTCATATGGAATATGATAAAAACTTGGAACAAAATCTACCTGTTCTTGAACTGTCTGAAGTTCACCAAGTTCAGGAACCTGACAACCCTTATGTTTATCGTATTTTTTAGAATCATATAGAATATGCTACCTAAAAAGATCGGTTTTTGGTATTCTAATCAATGGTCAATCAGTCTCTATATCTCAAACAACTTAAAAAGGTCAGCCTAGCTATGTCTAGACTGACCTTTTGCTGTTATATGATCCCTTCCAAAAGCCCTTTCATAAAGTCTTCTGAATGGAATTCTCCAATATCATCCATTTTTTCACCAAAACCGATAAACTTCACTGGAATATCCAATTCTTGACGGATGGCTAAGACCACCCCACCTTTGGCAGTTCCATCAATTTTCGTTAGAATCAAACCTGTTAAAGGTGTTATTTTTGAAAATTCCTTGGCTTGGCTAAGCGCATTTTGACCTGTTGAAGCATCTAAGGCCAAGAGCGTTTCATGAGGGGCATCTGGTATCACGCGCTTAATGATACGACCCATTTTTTCCAGCTCTGCCATGAGATCTTCTTTGTTTTGCAAACGACCAGCCGTGTCAATCAGAAGAATATCTGCACCTTCTGCCACAGCTTTTTCCATCCCGTCAAAAACAACAGACGCTGGATCAGCCTTTTCAGGGCCAGTAATGACTGGCACATCTACTCGGCGTCCCCATTCGACTAGCTGAGCCACAGCCCCTGCTCGGAAGGTATCTGCTGCCACCAACATGACTTTTTTACCTTCTTGTTTGTAACGGTAAGCCAGCTTCCCGATTGAAGTCGTTTTACCAACCCCGTTAACCCCTACAAACAACATGACGGTCAGGCCATCTTGATAATTAATAGCTTCATTATATTGTCCATCTTTCTCATAGATGTCCACCAATTTTTCCACAATCACGCGTTTCAAGGCATCTGGTTTTTTCGCATTTTCCAGTTTGGCTTCATAACGCAACTCCTCTGTCAAAGTTGTCGCCACATGTACACCGACATCTGATAAAATTAGCATTTCTTCCAAGTCTTCAAAGAATTCTTCATCCACTCGCCTGAAATTGGCAAAGAAACTGTTCAGACGAGCTGAGAAGCCAGTCCGCGTTTTTTTCAAGCTACGCTTGTATTTTTCTTGATCTGTCTCAGGAATGGTATCGTAGGTTGCCTTGTTTTGAGAAGCTTCTGCTGAGGTAGAGACCTGATTTTCTTGTGGAACTTCTTCTGGCATCACTGGAACCGTTGCCGCTGCTTTTTCTTGAAGGCTTTTTTCAAGAGCAGCCTTACGACGGTAATAGTCCTCCATAAATTGTTGGCTACTGGTTGGTTCTTCTGAAACACTTGTTTCATCCTCTTCCGTGAAATTAGCTGAATCAGCATCTTGAGTTTGTTCCACTGGAAATTGGTCTACAATCGGCTGTTCCTTGATTTCTTCTGTATCTGATACAGTAGCTTGACCGAATGGACTTGACGTAAGGGCATCTTTGTCACCGACCATGCTAGCAGAATCTGCTGGAGAAACTGCTGTGCTTTCAACAAGTTTTTCTTCACGCTGTTGCGATGCTTCTAAACTGTCTTTGGAAGCTTGTTCTTCTAGAGTAAAAACTGCCGGAGCGTCGTCTTGTGACAGCGTGAGGTCTGGCTGATCTTGCTCACTGGTTGTCGAAACAGCCTCTTCTTTAGCTGATGTTTCCAAAAGTTCTTCTTCTGGTTTGGTTTCGGTCACTTGTTGGGTTTCTTTTTTCCCAAATAAACGATCAAATAATCCCATTAGTTCTCCTCATCTAAAATAAATCTTTTGACAGCTTCTGCGACACCAGACTCATCATTGGTCAAGGTTGTCACCGCATCAGCAGCTGCTTTAGCTCCTGAAACGCCGTTGGCCATAGCCACTCCAAGGCCTGCCCATTCCAACATGCTAAAATCATTCGCTTCATCTCCCATGGCCATAACATGTTTAGCGTCAAGTCCGAGATGTTCACAAAGCAACTTTAATCCAAATGCCTTGTCAATACCGTTTGGCATGATTTCAAAAATAATATCTCGTGATTTAAAAGCTTCAAAATCTTCAAATAAACGTGGTGACAATTTGGCAATCTGCTGATCCAAAAAGTCTGAATCTGTTACTGTTACAATCTTATTATAAAAAATATCTGTTGGCAAGTCGTCAACAGAACTTACCTCAATAAAATTTAACATAGGATTAGCTAAGCAGTATTGAGAATGCCGACCATCTTTACTAGGAATGCTATACACATCTCCATCACTGATAATATCGGTTGGTAATCCAACCGCCTCCAGAGCCTTTTGAATCTGGTAAATCTGATCAAAATTAAGAGAACGTTTATTCAAAATTTCCCCTGTGTTACGCTGAATCAGTCCACCATTAAAGGTGATACTGTAATCCTCTTCATCTAGGAGATTTAATTCTTCTAAAAGATTACCAATGGCCCTAAGGGGACGACCTGTTGTAATAACTACCTTAACCCCTTTTTCTCTAGCAGCGGCAAGTGCTTCTTTATTAGCATCCGTCACAATTTTTTCCGTGTTGTATAGAGTGCCATCTAAATCAAGCGCCAAAATCTTAATATCCATGCTTTACACTAATCCTTCTAAATACGTTAATACTGCTCCGTCATTGCAGTGTCCAATGACTTGATCTGAAATCGCTTTAATTTCGGGTCTTGCATTCTCCGTAGCAATAGCTTTACCAGCAAATTCCAACATTTGATAATCGTTAAAATTATCTCCAAAAGCAATGGTTTCTGAAGGCTCAATCCCTAAAGCTAGGCAAAGGTGATCCATTCCGAAACCTTTATTAACCTCTTTTAAGATGATATCAATAGAATCAAAGCCTGTTGTCACTGCAGTAGCATAAGGCAAGGCCTGATTTAACCAATCACTACCTTCCAAGACCGTATCGCCTGTAAAGTTGGTAGAAACTTTAAAAATGGTATCATTTTCCATATCTTCAAAGCCATCAACAACTTTAACATTGGCGTAGTAGTGTTTAGTTTTTTGAATGTACTCTTGGCTTGCTCCCTTTAAAACATAGGCTGCCTTCTGCCCAGAAAAGACCATACCTGTTTCAAGATAATGTGGATTAGCCAAAATCTTTTCTGCAACTTCTGCATACTGCTCTTGGGTCATCACATCTGCAAAGAGCACCTCGCCTTGGTACTGAACAACAGAGCCATTTTCAGCTATCACAGCAATCTGATCCAAAAAAGGTTCAAACAGCTGATCAATGGCCAAGAGCGAGCGGCCACTCGAAACGGTAAAGACTATTCCTTTTTCTGTTAGTTTTGGTAATAGCGCAGCTAATCTCGCTTGATCGTATGTCCCATCTTCAGCTAAGAAGGTACCATCCATATCTGTTGCTATTAATTTAATCATGTTATTTCCTACTATTTCTTTTGAGTCATGTCCTTTTATTATAACATAGAAGACTAAAAATAGGGCAACTAGGGGCTAAGACAGCACGCCGTACGCATGAAAACTTTCTCTTCATCCTTTTGTGCCCGGACATCAAT